>Ga0116229_10012593_pt1 | contig 12152 bp, 8 predicted proteins | sample S1TSphgellanicum_3_FD_87313 | JGI IMG/M metagenome (GOLD analysis project Ga0116229, IMG submission 87313) | Host-associated microbial communities from peat moss isolated from Minnesota, USA - S1T2_Fc - Sphagnum magellanicum MG | ecosystem: Host-associated > Plants > Peat moss > Unclassified...
AGATGCTCAGGGATGGGAGGGTGTGAGTTTGTAGTTCCAATGTGGAACAATGCAACTACCTCTTGGAACTGCTGGCTCCAGGGACGTTTACCACTCGCCATTTGAATCACAGTGCAGCCAACACTCGACATATCAGCTTGCCAGTTATGACCCGTCTGACGAATGACCTCAGGAGCCATCCAGTAAGGGGTGTGCCTTTCATGGACTTGGCTTCAGAAATGGTTGCAAGTTTAACCACCTTTTTGGATGGACCAAAGTCTGCAAGCTTGATGCATCCCCTGTTATCAACCAGGATGTTTGCCCCTTTGATGTCACGATGCCAATTTGCAACCCTTGTGGCCAATGTTGTAGCATTTATTAGTAACTTGGGGCCAGACAAAAAGCCCAAAATGCTCAAAGTTGGCCCCGAGTTTTTTCAGCCCTGACTCCTACTGTAAAGCGGCCCTTAGACTAAATCAGGGTCTCTGAGTTCAAATTTAACATCTCTTTGATGCGTCTTGGAGTTATTATTGGGGAAAGGAAGGGCTCATTCAAGAAGGTGAATATATTGATGTAGCTGCAGGTTCGGCCTGGCCATTAATTACAGGTTTCCCCAATTCCTTCACAAACAACAGACTTGGTTGTGGGCACCATAACACAAAACAAGTCAGAAAACCAAAATATGAGCAAAAACTTACTGGCTTTCACTAGGCTAAGGCGTTACATCTCGGATCCAACATGTTTGCACTTTGCACCAGATGTCAATCGTGCTGATTGTGGTTCTCCACATAAGGAGTCCAAAGGGTCTTGCAGTAAAACACCATTAGGCCCACTTCAAACGAGGGTCCAGAGTCCAATTTCCTAGGAACCAATTTGGACTCATGTGAAGCCAATAGAATCCTTGAGTTGGAGTGTACCTGGGTGGGTCCACAGCCTGATTCTTGGTTCTCCAAATCAGGAGCTTTCCTTTAATCACTGTCTTTTGGTCCGAACCAAATGATTTTCCCTCCAAAACAGCTGCCATGTTAGCCTCAATTTGCCACTTTTTGGTCTTGGACCCTTGTCTAAAAGGCCTTGGGACCAATTTAAAGCTTTCGACCAATAAGATTGCTTGAATTCATTGGTCCCTGGACCTTCGTCTAAAGTCGCCCTTAGTTTCAGAACATGTTTTTCCATATTTTATTTAGGGTGCACACATATATATACCTCTGTACCAGTGTTTTTTTTTCTTTCCTTCTTTTTTCAATTTTGTGGTTTGTAAACTTTGTCGATTTTTTTCCATTTTATGTGCATTTTTTTCTCAAATTCACACTATTAAAACGAATTTTCCCAATTTCTTCAAGTTTTCTTTGTAGCCACAGTGCGAAGATTCACCAAGAAAAATCACTGCTCTGTACAGAATTTCTTTTGTTTTCCCGCTCTGGATTTATTTGCTATAACCGTCCATGTAATTTTTCCTTCTCCCCCCAGGCTGCTGCAATCATAGCCACTGGCCAGGGCGAACCAGCACCTGCACTGGTACACTCACCTTCTTGAGTGAGGCCTCTTAGAGGCTGTCTTTGTGAATTTAGAGACCCTGATTTTGTCTAAGATCATCTCCACCCCAAAAACTCCCAAAAACTGCAAAAAACTGCTTTATGTTAAAATAGAATAGTTTTTAATGATCGCTGTCCCCACCCACAAACGTCATAAAAGTCCCTTAAAACACTCAAAGACCATTTATGTCTTTACATCTGGACCAGTAATAGTCACCGTCCAAATCCATGGTAGCTTTTAAAGGGGTTAAAATGACCACTGCAAATGGACATAAATACTGGACAGGAGTATGAGTCAGGCTACCCCGCTGCAAGATTTAATGAAAAGGAGTGTTTGCAGGTGTGGGGTGGAGATGCTCTGAGGACGCTACATGTATCTATAATGTTTTGAAGCTGCCCCCAAAAACTTTGGGATTTTCACGGTGGTTCTAGTGTAGGGCAGGTTCACCGAACCAAGGCAAATTGACCCCCACATTGGGATCATGGTGAAAACCACAAAGCTCATTTAAATTGCTCGTAAATATTTATAAATATCATTTCCCAAGACTAAATCAGGGTCCCAAAGTCCAAATCCGTAAATTTTGGGGCCTAATACAGCCAATTAAGTGGGTTTTGGGGGTTTTTACAGTGATCCCAATGTGGGGGTCGATTCATCGTGGCCGGTCCGCCCAAGGCCCAATTTAATCATGCATTTGCCTGCAACATGAGCTCTGGCAGAGCGCTTCAATAATGCACTGGGTGAAATCAGCCAACAGCAGGAAACGTGTGGATGAATCATTTTTTGGGTCTGTTTTGAGATATAGCCCAAGTGGCTACCATCAGTAGGAAGATCTAGTTAAATTAAGCTATGAGCTAAATATGGCATTAGAAAATTTGAAACATATTTCTCTTATTTTTGGCTACCTACTTGAAAACCATGTAAGGAAATCTGACGATTTTTCTTTCAATTTGGATGAATTTTGGCTTTTGAGAATCTCAAAAAGCATTTGATTTTAGCACTTTTAAAATTTATGACTTAGCTCTTTTTCGACTTTAATTTTTTGGTAAAAGAAAGGTCAGTGTGTGGATGTGAACAAAAGTCATGATGATAATAATGGAGGAGGCCAGAGGGAAAAAGTAAAGCTCGTTTGACAAGTCTAAAGCTGACATTGCATATTCCATCCTCAATTATGAGTAGAAAATAGAGACGTGTTCCACAAAAGAAAGTAATGAATTGTTCAGTGGCCAAGAAGCAATCGGTAAAGCGCGTATGCTAGAGTCTGAAGAGTCACGGCAAAACCCTTCTAGAAGTTTCTGGGCGAGGAGAATATGAAGAAGAAGAAGAAACATCTGCAAGAAAAGTCGAAAAGGAGTGAGGGAAGAGTGTGAGAATTCCAGGGAGATCGTGAAGAGGAGAGGGGTTGATGTTTTTTGGAGAGATCTAGTGGAAAAATCAGCTTAGCTTGCGAGAATCTGTGATGTGAGGGACACCCATCATACCCTGTGTATGCTATTGGGATGGCAAAGGATTTGTAGCAGGTTTTATGAGAGCATAAGGTTAAGAGAAAAATATTTATGAGAGCAGTGAGCAAAAGGAATTCCAGTAGTGCAAAATATGGGAAATTCATATGGCCTCAAGGGAAAAGGAGTTGATCTTTCACAAGGGCCACCAAAAAGAAAGAGAGATGATGTGCGGATCCCTGCTGTGATTGAGACACCTTTGGTCCCCGCTGAAAATGCTCCTTCACGCTCTTGATGGCACAGCAATGTGGTGCTTCTTCTTGATCTTATCATGAGCTTTCTTTGCACTGTTTTTTCTTGGGCTTTCCCCCAAGTTATATGTTGAAGTTTGATTTTTTTTTACTTTTTTTAATTTTGTTTGGTTGTTGACAATTTTCCTTGACCCATGGTTTAGGGTCTATCATGGTTGTAAGGGTCAAGGAAAATTGTCAACACCCGAACAAAATTAAAATAACCATGACAACTTATTGTCCTCACAAAGAATCAGGAGAAGGAGGTCTAGTTCAGATTTGAACTCCTAACTAGAAGCTTCACAACCATACCTTTCAGCCCCTAAGGTACCTGAATCATTTACAAGCTTCCTTGTCATACATTTTCACTTTGCCTACTTTCCAGTTTGTTTGTTTAGAGAAAAACAACATGAAATGATGTTAAAAACAATAGGAAGTGGACTCCTCATTATAGCCTCTTACATTAGGCCGACGACTCAGTTGCTATAACAAGTAGAATCGGTGAAAAGGAAATTTGTCAATTGGCATTGACTAAGAACATATTGAACTTGTAAGCATTAGAACTGTCATTGTAGATTATGAGTTAAGTTCAATGTGTAGTCTTAATCAAGCAACCTAAAGCATTAAAATGTTCTTGGACATTCTTATTGGGTTTGTGTCCCAATTCCTTGGAGTTGGAGACCTTAGTGGCCCAAATGTCCAGGAAAATGTCATGAAATACAAATGAACCAAACTAAATGGCTAAGCTAACCAACCCAAACTTGAGAAAATATAATTCTTAGCATTAACCTTTATTGATTGGCATACATTCCACCTACTATGTGACAATATTTACTTAATTGAACTATTTCTTGAAACTTTGAGGTCTATGACACACTCGAATGATCTTCATTTGTTAGTCATGCAAGATAATTTGGTATTCTCCAATTCATCTATTATTGTCTTCTTGTTAAACTTAATATTTTCAATTAATTATTGTCTTTATCTAATTACTATAATTTATATATTGCAATTCTCTTATTTCGTGTATAATCAAATGATTTCCAAAAGACGTTTGAAAATTTCTGTTGACTTGTTTTCATTTTCTTTGTAGAAATATCTAGTGCATGATTTAAATCCCACTTGCAATTCCAATCATCCAAACTTGACCATCATTTTTTTTCATGGGATTGCTTTTGGCACAAATGATGAATGGAAGGAAACATGAACAACATGCCCCACCAACAATAGAAAAAAAGTGCATATGTTGGCTAGAAAAGTGGCTACTTGAAGACTTGAACAACAATGTTCGAATTTTATCATTGTTCTAGGATTCTAACATTGTGGCAAATGTTCACAATGATGTGACTAAAATTGGCAAAAACCTCATCCAAAGTTTGGTTACAAATTCAAGGTGTGACAATCTCCTCTATTTATGGACACATTAATTACTATTCCTTGTGTACATTAAAGATAATTATTTGTAGCTTCATAATTTCTTAAATGTTTTGCACAAGTTAATTGTTCACGTGTGTTAGTATTGTGATACACACCAACAAGTTTCAATTTATTTGAATTGTTAAATTCATGTAGGAGAGCATAAAATGGGGCTAAAATGAACATGTTCTTGTTTGAAAATAATAGCGAAGTCTATGTTCATATTATAAGTTCATGGTACAACTAGTTTGGTTTTGATGGAAAATTTTAGTTCACATTTTTTGAAATTTTATCTTTGGTAATGCAATTGAATTGAATTAAATTAAATTGATACATGTGTAGAAAATTTGCATCCATTTCATTGCAAAAATATTATTTCCAAAAAAAAGTAGATCTTTTTTTTAATTTAAAATTCTTTCCATTTCAACAATATTTCCAAAGTAACACATAAAAGATGAGTTTTACATTAACACAAGAACATAAACACCTACATACTTGTCCATAATAATAGTTTTACCAAAACATGGTTGTCACATTTTTTAAGTAGATTAATGGAATCAATAAATGACAAATGACAAATGACAAGCAAATCAATTATGAACTTATGGCTCAAGTCATGTGTGAATTGAAAAATTGCCCAAAGTATAATAGGATAAATTTGTACATGCTAATACAATGTTGATAACAAAACTTTGGTGCATTGTTGATTATTTTGTAGTTATCAATCCTTTTGGGATGGACCGGTGGCATTAATTGCTTATAGTTTTGGAGGTTTTGTATTCAAAAACTTGGTGGTTGAAGGTCACAAACATGTACATTAAAGGCTAAGAAATGATTTGGATGATGAAATACACAAATGTTATGAAACATTTTTGAACAATGTTAAAGGTGTAGTATTTTATAGTGTACCACATGCTAGTGGTACCCAATCTTTATCAAATTATTTCATTTGGCAACATCAACAAATCAACACATTAAGCAAGTTTGCAACCCAAATTGGTTTTTTTTATAATTTAGAATCTTTCAACATACAAATGGAACACCTTTCAACGGATTTTTAAAATGCCCTTCATGAAAACCTCAACATTCTATCATTTGTTCCACAACCAATATGATAAATCTAATTTTTTGGAGGATGTGAATTCAAAGAACAATATCAATGATGTCATAAAACAACTCCTACATGATTTGTGTGGCAAAAGGTTATGCAAGGATGAAAATGTGAATAAAAGAGACCTTGACAAAATTAGGCAATGTATCAAAGCAAAGAAAGTATTAGTGGTGGTGGATGACGTTAATAAGGAAGAGAACCTTACATCTTTGCCAATTTTCATTGATAAGGCTACAAAGAATCCAACTTTTAAAAGCAGAATACTTGTGAATTGTCAAAATTAGCAAAGTTTGAACTTTCATGTAAGTGAAGATGGAAAAGTGGACATGAAACCTTTGGAGGAAAAGCAAGCAAAGGAACTATTTATGTTCCATGCATTGGGTAATCGAAATCATGTTCCAATAGAGGATTTCAACGATATATGTATGAAGATTATAAAAGTTAGTGGGGGGCTCCCTTTAAGTTTTAAATTATAAGGTTCTTTTTTGTGCAATACTAAAAAATTAGAAATGTGGGAAGGTGCATTGAACAAATTGAAAAGTGGGCAAAGTTTCATAGGGGGCAATGATAATGAAAAGATGTGGAGTGTATTAAAGATTTTTTATAACCACTTGGATAAGCAAATTCAAAACATGTTTTTGGATATTGCTTGTTTTTCGGTGGTTTGAAAATAAGTACAATTTGTCAAGTGTGGAAGGGAGATTATGAACAGCTAAAGTTTGAATTACAAAATGTACAACATAGATATTTAATCTAATGGATAGAAGGTGGAATCTTGTACATACATGAACAATTACAAAACATGGGTCAAAATATTGCAATGGAACCAGGAAATTATAAATCAATTTATATAGAAATCAAATCAATCAAATTATTTTTTACAAAAAGATGAGGTTATCATTATATTATTTCAATCTTATAATTTTATTCAATTTCTTATGATTTTTTTTCTTGTTTGAAACCAAATGTTTTAACTTTGAATCTTGATTTTATAAATACATGTTTTTTTAATAAATTTTGGCATTACGATGAAATGTTCTTTTATATTAATAATCCTTTTGTTTCATTTCATCTAATAGGTAGTGAAAAATTTAGAGGTCATTTCATTGAAAAATGTCTCAATTTGCCTATGTTGTCCCAAATCAACTCAAAGGGATTTGGCAACCTTAGGTTGGTTGAATTAATAAAAGTTTCACCAACTATTGTGAAAAATTGCATCCAAGGGTGAAATTTGAATAATGTTAAATGGTTGTGCCTAAAAAAATGCATGATTCAAAAGTTGCCAATTTATTTATTTTATTGTTTACAATTACAAGTATTTGATTTGGCACAATGCTAAAGTTTGGAAGAATACTTTCATCTATTGGCCAATTGAATGCACTCCAAAAGTTCCATTTGTGGGGCTATTCCAACTTGAAAGAACTACCTTCATCTATTGGCCAATTGAATGCATTCCAAAAGCTTAATTTGTTAGGGTGTTCCAACTTGAAATAACTACCTTCATCTATTGGCCAATTGAATACACTCCAAGAGTTTGATTTGTCAGGGTGTTCCAACTTGAGAGAATTACCTTCATCTATTGACCAATTGAATGCACTCTAAGAGCTTGATTTGTCAAGGTGTTCCAATTTGAAAAAACTACCTTCATCTATTGGCCAATTGAATGCACTCCAAAAGCTTGATTTGTCATGGTGTTCCAATTTAAAAAAATTACCTTCATCTATTGGTCAATTGAATGCACTCCAAAAGCTTTATTTGTCATGGTGATTCAAATTGAAATAATTACTTTCATCTATTGAAAGAACTACCATCATCTATCGAGCAATTAACTACACTTCAAAAACTTGGTTTATCAAGGAGTCTTAACATAACTACCCAACATTTTTAATTTTTGTAATCCATTTTAATTCATGTAATTGATTCAATTTTCCATTATTTCTTTTCATTTGTATTATTTTTTTACAATTACTTTTATAATGTTTCATTTTCTATTTTAGGGTATGAAAATATTTTTCAAAAGCAACAAAACTTCAAGGCAAAACATTTTTTTTTTAAAATCCTTTTATTTGTCAAAGTGGCAAAATTACAAATTCAATATCACAAGGTCAAAATATTGAATTTGTAATCACTATGTTAAAATCAAATGCAAAAAAAATTCATAAAAGGAAAACTTTGAATCAACTATTGAATCAGATGTACAAAGTAAAAGATTTATAAGAAGAAAAGTTGTGAATCAATTCTTTCAATGTTCATGTGTTTTGGATACCACTCACCCAATCCCTTTCATGAACAAACACCATGGCAACCTTAAGTCCCAACAATCCAACATAAGACCCTAAGCATCCTCATGGATCCAAAACATTAACCTAATTTTTACATCCTTTCCACAACTCTTCCCCTTAATCCTTTATTATGCAAGTGTTACAAATAAGAATCAAAGTTATCAAACAAAGTTTGTCAAGAGTATAAAACATTCAAAATTAGACCTTATCTCCTACATTTGATATTCCTAAATTGGGGAGAAACTTAGGATCAACTATATATGTAATGTTAATAAGGTAATTTTGCAAATGATTACAAAAATGGCTAGAGGTAGTGTCAACATTGATTGTCTCAAAAGGGCAACGCGGAAAAATGGTATCCAATCAATCCTTATATTTGGGTAGCTCTTTTTCAAACATGGTGTTCCAAAATGAATTTTCTAAATCCATCACAGATCCAAATCCATTAGATCTATCAATGCCAAAATCTACAGCTTGCACCATTCTTCCTTCGATTCATAAAACCAACACCAAATGCATTAGGAATTTGACCTAATTTGCAGAGCCAACAAATGGTGCAACTAATTAAAATTGTAACTAAAAAATGGAACACCAAGTAGGATATCAAAATGAGGTCTTTTAAATGTAATAGCAATGGAAAAATCAAGAACCTGAAGTATAGGAGAACCTCTAGCTACACCATCAAACACAACACTAATACCACCAAATACAACATTAATATCACCAACAATATCAAAATGCATTTCTTCAACATAATCATTGTAGACCTGCAAAATCAAAAATTGTATAAGGAAAGCAAACACAAAAAAAACAAAAAGTAAAAAAAAACAAGTCTAATACCACCTCATTCACCTACCTTAGTCTTTTCATACACGGCCTTCTCCTCGTTAAAAGTCTCTTCAAAACATAATAACTAGCCAAATCTACACTCACCAAAAATAATCCGCTCCATCATTCAATTGCGTAAGTGTTTGTCAATCTGGTTATACTTATAAAAACAAGTAGTTGCCACTTCAAAAAAATCAAACAAATTCAAATAATTTTTAAAAAAAGGTTCATAAATTTGCCATATGAAATAAGGTCCTTATGGCATGTTATGACGCGCTCCCAAGTCCTTAGTTTAGGCCAAAGTTGGGTCTAAGTTACTTTCATAATGGAATTGTGAGGAACTTGGGGCACGTTCCCAGTTCTCAGCACTAGAAGGGGTAGAGGGGTGTGCTAAAGCTCTGAGATTGGACTAGGAAGAAGGACAAGCTATTCTCTCACTCGAACCTGCATCAAACCAACCAAGAAGTTGGTTAGTTCACATTTTGGAGCACCCTTGGTGCTAGGACAAGCCACAAGCAACTTTGGACTTATTTGACTCACCACGGCCCAGATTCGGGGGAAGCTAGCACCTTCCCCCATATAGTATATTATGCGCCTCTCCATGGCACCCACATTTAAATGGCTTTTTGTCTTGGGACTCCCAAGGAGGAGTCCTGATATTGTCCCGGTTTAGACTCATGGGACTTTGCACGATCATAACTTTTTGTTCAGACCTCTGATTGGGATGAAGTCTTAAGCAAAGTTGTATCTTTCCTCAATAGCTTTTCAACAGTGTGTCGCACTCCATCTACACACACTAGGGTTGGGTCGATTCCCGACTTTTAGTGGTCAGGAGTCAAACTGCCAGTTTGACTTACGGCCCTTCTTTTGGCCATAACTTGTGTTGCAAATGTCCAAATGGTCCATGCAAGGTCATTTTCGACATCTACACTTCAATAACTTTTCAATGATATAAAACACACCCCAATGCGAGGTGTTTTGACCCCTGTAATTGAACTCTAAAGTTTTGGGGGTCTCGGAGGACTTCCAAGTCCCAATTTCGAGTGTGAGTTTCATCCTCACACTTCCCTCAAAGTGGGGTTGTGACATGTTACTTCCATACCATAGTCACAAGGTACAAATGCTTCTTACATTCTTGTAATTCCAACACCTTGGCTTGTTTTGTTTGACAATTTGTTTTATGTAAATCAAGGAAATCAGTAGTCAACTTGTCCATAATCAAACAAAGCTAGTTACAACCAAGAGGAATAATCATAAACCATACCTCACCAAAAGCCTTCCACCTAGCTTAGGACGTAAAAACAATGAATGTGGACCTAATTTTTCACCAAGACACTCAAATGGACATCAATGAACAAGTTTTTTAAGAATCTCAATCACATCAAAAATTGAGCAATCAACTATAGGCCGATGCTAATCTGCAAAACAATAGGTTATGTCTATTCTCCAATTTTTGGAAATGCCTTGACAAAACTTTAAAACAATGTCAATAGGTGAAGACAACAAACTAAACTCATCAAAATTTGAACCACGAAGTTTAGAACACCCCTTTATGAAAAAAAAATTCACATGTAAAAATATCTGAAACGCAAATTCAAACCAAATGAGGAGGTTAACTAACACATTGCTTGTGTTAATATTTTACACTCTTCCTGAACAAACAAAACATTTAACTTCTTGACAATTTTGCCAAGATTTATTGTCGAAAATCACAAAGTTACCTCAACTTTCATTTGATGATACCTCACATTTGGGAAGATGTTAAATAGAACATGTGTTTTACTTGATTTCAAAATCTTTTTTGGACAAATGTGTCACCTTTTGACAGCTTTCCACCCCCAAAAAAAATCATAGCCATTAAAAATATATGTTTTAAAAAAATCATGCATTTAATACTTGGAGTTTGGTCATAAACCAAATGTGATATTTTAAAAATACATAACTACTAAACAAGGAAGGAAATTTAATTTACCACTCAATTTAATGGTAATTTGAGTTCCTTTCATTTTTTATACTTTTTGAATTATTTAATTATTGTTATGTGTACTATTGCTATAATTAATCTTGAATCTCGTGCATTAAATGTATTGATGTTGTGTTTTTTTCAATATTTTAGAACTATATTTAAATAAACAAATTTCATTTTATGAATTACAATGTTTCAGATTGAAAGAAGGATTTAGGGTTCAAAGGAAGGTCCAAAGGTAAGGTTACATTGCTAATTTCTCTATTATGAACATATCTTATTGTTGTTGCAATAGTTTTGCTTGTGAAAGTATACAACCAAATTTTGATTTAAAAAATGCCCATGAGAACAAATTTTGTTTCCCAACAATGTTTCTTCATATTGGGAAAACTGAGTTTATCTTTTTCTCTCACCTTTTAACCTTGAGAGACCTATCTAGTTTGTTCTTTTGGGGCTTTGAACATTACAACATTACATATTAAAATGATTTTAGGGTTATGTAGAGTATCATTTTACTTTTTATTTAACACAATTTTCTATTGATTAATTAGAGTTGATATTGTTTATGTTTGGACCAATTCTTGATATTGTACATCATCATTGATGTTTGATGTTAAATAATACTCAATAAGGGAAATTTGAAAGACTAAAAAATCATTTAACTAATTTGATCAATTTTTTCCCAAATTGAATCTTCAATCAAATCACTATATCAAAACATAGCATTCATTATTAAATCAATACAATTACACATAGCATAAATGATTAAAAATGATATAAGCAACATGTTCAATTTGACTAAAAATGACATAAATAACTAACATAATCGACAAGGACCATGTTTTGATGTAATGGATTTTTTTCTTTCAATTTTGTGATTAAAAAAGTTTGACATATTTTTCCAAAAGTTTTAGTTTTTTTTTGAATTTTCACTTGAAAAACAGAATTTTCCCCCAAAAACAAAATGTCACCATAGTGCAAAAATTCACCCAAAAATAACACTGTTCCCAATCAATTATTACACCTAGGACGGTCACAAATGTAAGCTTGCCTTTGGAAAAATTTCTGAAATGATACTCAAATTGGGGTTGTCCAGGGTTGAATATTTTAACAAAAATTGTGGATTATGAAAGGCAGTCATTATTTCTTTATTATTTTTTTTTTAAAAAAAATTTGGGGGCAAAGAACCGACATAGGTTGCAATGAGCATTCACCACGTTCCAATGAGGGGATCTCTAACACGTTCCAATAATGGGGAACGTGTTCTCTTCTATGCCAGTTAAAGTGGAGGCTTTCTCTTCTCTA
>Ga0116229_10012594_pt1 | contig 12151 bp, 12 predicted proteins | sample S1TSphgellanicum_3_FD_87313 | JGI IMG/M metagenome (GOLD analysis project Ga0116229, IMG submission 87313) | Host-associated microbial communities from peat moss isolated from Minnesota, USA - S1T2_Fc - Sphagnum magellanicum MG | ecosystem: Host-associated > Plants > Peat moss > Unclassified...
ATGTGGAAAAAGTGGGCAATTATCTGAAGGAAGATTTAGCCAAACCTGGCTACAAATCCAAACATGAAAGCACAAAGCGTTGGGGGTGGCTGGAGTGGCGTAGCCACGGGTTACCCACTAGTACTCTATAATGAAGCTAAACACTATATCCTTGCCTTGGTAGGCAAGGCCAACAATAAAAATAAGTCTTTCGTCAATGCACTAAATACTTCCCGCGTGAAGGACTTCCAGAAACGACAAACGTTACTCTCCAGTCTCTACCTACATCTCAACGACTTCGCACACGAAGACGACTTTATTTCGCAATTGAATGTTGTTGGAAGATCTGAACATATCGCATGCCTAGGTGAGAAATTCGTGTCCTTGTGGCTTTTGTTTCTGGACTAAGGGGAGGAGAAAGTTGTGACAGTGAAAGGAGTGTGTCAAAGATACACCGCCACATACTCGATCGGCTTCTTTTTAACCTGAACAGTTTTGGAAGCGCATCAGAACAACGACATTGAGAGTGAAAAGCATGGGAGATAGAAGTACCTAGTGCAGCAGTGCTAGGTGAGTTTTGATTGTTGTTGTTGTTGTAGGATTGAAGGAAGTGAGTGAAGGGGAGAAGTGCGTTTGAGGGAGTTTCGTTAGGGTTTGTGGAAGCAAGAGAGGGAGGAGCGGGGGGGAAGATTTCCTTGAGAGGAGAAGAGAAGAGAGAGGATCTGCTTCGGTTCTGAGAGAGAGAAGAGAGAGCAAGCAGGGATGGCGAAAGGATCGCAAAGTCAGGCGTCGTCGACGGTATCCAAGGGTGGCTCGAGTGCGGCGGGAGCTGGAAGAACGGGGCCTGCGGGACTGGGGCCTCGAGGAAGTGCAGCAGCATCATCATCCTCAGGCTTGAGGAAGAGGAGAACATCCTCTTCAGGAAGCGGCGGCAGTGGCGGCGGATTCGGAGGTAATGGAAACATGTTGCGATTCTATACAGACGATGCTCCTGGTTTGAAGATCAGTCCCACAGTTGTCTTGGCTATGAGCCTCTGCTTCATCGGCTTTGTCACTGCGCTTCACGTCGCTGGGAAGCTCTATAACTACAAATCTGGCAGTGCCCAGTCTTAGCATGGTATGTTCGTTGCCGGATCTTCTTCGATGCCAAAACTTCCAAATGCCCTTAGAATTGTGGCAGTGTTGAGAGATCTTTGCAAGGTTGAGGGACAAACAGAATCAACACTTTGCAATGTTCAGGAACACACAGAATCAATGAATTTTCAAGGTTAGAGAAGAAGCAAACAGGAAGGGAGCTACAGATTTCAACAAGTTAAATGAGTTCCTTGGGCAAGATTGTCGTCACAGTGTCTCTCATGATCTCAAACTAGGTTGTGCCTGCTTGGGTTTGGTTTGCTGGCAGATTGTTAGAAGTGATGAATTGTGGCAAAAGTAGTTGCTATAGGCAAATCCTAGTAGCTCTGCTTTTTGAATGAGAAGGAGAAGAAGAGGAAGAAGAACATTGTGAGGATGTGTGTGATTTTGACTTGGTTGGATTCTAGTCCTTGTAAAACCCTAAACTTCTGAAGTAGAATTGAAGTAGTCACAAGTTTCCAATGGTTGGATTGCAGCTCACATTGTGGCTTCTTGGGATTTTTGGACCTGCTCAGAAATCTTTGAAGGTGCACTGTTTGATTGAGTGAGAGGTTGTCTGTATGATGGTTCCTTTTATCAGAAACTATTTCCATAGAATGGTTCCACCTTTGTAGCGAAGATACCCTTTGCAATGTAGTCTAGGTATTGTGCATTCAACTGTGGCCTATTGATAGTGTTAGGATGTGAAGTTTTGGGAAATGCTCTCATCACACTTTTTTTTTTAATCAAGCCACAACCCCCTTGAACTTAATGTGTCCTGAAGATGATGGTTCAACACTTTTATTGAGCAATTCTCAGAAGGTTGTACATGCACTCATTATTGTGTTTAGCTTCAACAAAGTGCTATTGTGGAGTTTTCTCTGCAATCACATAGTAGAATCATACATGCTTGCTGATTCAGGCACAATGTGGAGAATTATGACATGCTTATGCCCTTGGTCTGCAAAAGCTGTGATCAGATGGTAATTGTTCCTACTGCATGTGATTTCTAATATTCTTAGACATTGTGTACTTTCTGTGCATTCTTTCTTACCTCCATTCTCTCATATCAATCGCATATTCGATTCCATGACTTCACATTTGGCCATCTCTGTAGTGTTTTCCTAGTCATCATAGATCACTACTACGGTGATTTTCCTCCCTAGCATTCTGTGATTCACTAATTTTGCTGATGAATTTCCAGAAACATTCAATGGAATTTTCTTTTGTCAATCCTTTCCTCATCTATTAGGCCCCAGAGGACTTTTAAGTGTCAAATGTTATCTGAAAATTCTTGATGCTTGATGCAGTTTTCCCAGATTGGCATTACAACCAGCAGTCTTATCCATCTGTGAGTGACTATTCCTCAGTGTTCAGACCCCAACACATGCCAATGTCATTACCATGGAGAGAATACAACCATGGCACAGTAAAAGAATGTTTCCAACACTAGGAATTCTAAAAGGAAGCTGTAAAGGTATGCTTCAGCAGCTCTTATGCTGCCAACATTTCTCTGGAGAGAAGTGTCCTTGCAGAATCCTTGCTAAAAGATGTCAGCCAACATTTATTTGGAGAAAAGTGTCCTTGCACAGTCCTTGCTAAAAGAACCTGTAGCCATTGCAACACTGTTCATCTTTACCGCTTCCAATTCCACTAAGAAAAAGCAGAAATCAGTGGTGGCTTGTACAAGGTATCATCACACAGCTCAAATCTGCTTCTGGAAACAAATGAATCACAGCTTTCTTTCATCACCAGCTTCTTTCATTGCAAGATGAAAGAATGTTCAGGTAGACCTTGTTGTACCATAAAACAGAAGTGATATGCAATTTCTTGACAGGCAGGAAACTCTTGAGATGCTGCTCCAGAACTATCTCCATGCTCTCCAGTGTTATAACAGCTGCTGCACATCTGCTGCATGCTAATTGACCTCATGACACATGGTGCCTGAGGAGACAAGAAGCAACAAAAACAGTTGGACAAAATCCTTCGCGGGCAGTTGGACACAAAGCAAGCAAAACAAGCATCATACAACTCCATCTTTGTGCAAACAGATGTGTCAGAAGTAGGACAATGAGTGTCATGTCCCAGTGTTTCAGAGCTTGGCACCAAAACAGTATTGGTTCCAGTCCAATTGTTTTTATGATTGCTCAACAATAGGTTGTGCAGACTCTTATAACGTGTGTGTGTGTGTTTGTGTGTGTGTGTGTGTGTGTGTGAGAGAGAGAGAGAGAGAGAGAGAGAGAGAGAGAGAGAGAGAGAGAGCATTGCAACAACTCGTCAATTGTCTACATTGTATGCTGATTGAAAGAAAGCAACAGAGCTAACCACCTACTGCATATGGGAAGCTTGAGAGTCAGATCCTCGGAGGCAGATGTAGCAACATAGCGGCAAATCAAGTGCCACCAGAATTGTAATCGTCGCGCGCTTCGCAACCGAACCACATGCAGCGCCGTGAAATAGCCGATGAATGAAACAAAGAATCGTAAACAAGACAACGGTGGGAGTGATCTTCAAACCAGCGGCAATCGTCTCTGAAAAACCACAACACACCGTTTCCACTTCTTCCTGCTGAAGAGACCGCCTCCTCCTCCTGAGACTCGAACTTCCCGCACTTCATCGAGGCACTGCCAGCTCCTCCGACACTCGAGCCGGCCCTGAAGGACGTACGCATGGCTCTTGTTTCGAACCTGCGCCATAGCTGCCTGTTCTGCTGAAACCCTAGCGATCATCGCTCCTGAAATCCTCCGCTCCCGCGCTTGCTTCACAAAACCCTAAAAAAGCCCCGTCTCCCTCAGTCGCACTGCACTCCCTTCCCTAATCTCACGCTTCCTCCAACGGTAAAATCGCATCGAGATTCGATCTCGAAAGCACAGGAGATGAATGCAGCTCACCCATTTGCCGCGCAATTGAGTCTCTTGTGAAGCGTTCGGCGTGTCGCGTCTCGGGAGCGAAAGAAAGAAAATCCAGCAAACTGCATTGTTGTTCCCGGTTTGACACAATGCTGACATCGTCGTTCGACATGATGGAGCAGGAGGCGCAACCTTTCAATAACGACATTATTAGGACTGAAAAGCTGGGCGGAGGAGAGAAGACGACGACGGCAGGGGGAGGAGGAGGAGCAAGAAGACCACGACGAAGCCGAGTGAAGGGTTTAGGGTCGCGGAGCTCAACCAGTTCCGGAGCTCAGCCGCCCACTGTGGGGGTTTCACCAACCCCGGCTGTTGTTGCGAAAGAAGGCGTTGTCTCCTCCAATTTCCGGGAGCAAGATGCTGCGTATTTCCATGCCTATTCCCATCTCGGAGTCCACGAAGAGATGATCAAGGACCGGGCACGCACCGATGCCTACCGAGATGCGATTTGCTTTCACGCGGATGCCATTCGAGACAAAGTAGTGGTAGATGTGGGATGTGGCACCGGCATCCTTTCCATCTTTTGTGCATTTGCTGGTGCTCGCAAGGTGTATGCAATGGAAGCCAGCAGCATTTCAGTCCAAGCAAGGGAAGTTGTGAAAGCCAACTCGCTCTCAGACATCATCACCGTCGTTCACGGCAGAGTAGAAGAAGTGGAAATCGAAGAAGAAGAAGGAGTTGACGTCATTGTGTCAGAGTGGATGGGGTATGCGCTTCTGTACGAGAGCATGTTTTCTAGTGTCATCAATGCAAGAGATCGTTGGTTGAAGCCTGGTGGTCTCATGCTTCCCTCCTACGCCACATTGTACATGGCGCCCATCACCAATTCCCTGAAGTATGCGCAGAGCATCGACTTCTGGCGCAATGTTTACGGCATCGACATGTCGGCCATGTTGCCTCTGGCTAAGCAGATCTCTTTCGAGGAGCCGTGTATCGAGACCATCATGGCGGAGAATGTCTTGTCATGGCCTGTTGTGATCAAGCACATCGACTGCAACAAGGTGACGATGAGGGAGTTAGAGACTGTGTATTCGGAGTTTTGTGTTTCCTCCATGATGAAGGCTTCTCTCCACGGCTTTGCTCTTTGGTTCGACGTTTCTTTTGGGCCCAGAAGCTCCGCCGCCATGGCCGCTGCAACAACTAATAACCCCACCAAAGAGACAGCAACAGCTGATATGCAATCGGACTCATCATCCATGGACAGCAGCACCACTCTCTCTGGTGGCGGTGGCGATGAAGCTCGGGGCTTCAAAGTTTCAATTCGACAGAAGGAGAAGAATCCTCGAGATGAATGCATCATCTTGTCCACAGCACCGGAAGATCCACCAACGCATTGGGCGCAAACAATCTTGTACGTGTATGATCCTATTGAAGTGGAACAAGATCAACTGATATCTGGCTCCATCGCACTGTCCAAAAGTCGAGAAAATCCGCGCTTCTTGAACATTCATTTGGAGTACACATCAGGGAATCGACATTGTGTAAAGGAGTCCGTGATGCAATAATAGATAGCAAATTCTCTATTGTAGCTTAAACTCCAGCAGCAGCAGCAGCAGCAGCAGCTTCAATGGGAAACAAAAACCCATTTGCTTCTTCAATTTTTAGTGGTTGCCTGTCGCTGATGAACATTGCTTTTTTTTTTGCTCTATTTCTTCACTGTGTCTTGAAGCCTGACTCTTGCAGAGACACTCAAGGTGTTTTAAGTATTCCCATTTCGTGCTTGAAAGCTTAGATGCTTCAGGGGTGACAATCACATCTTTCTTTGAACCTTTGGGATTTGTGGCATGGTTTCAAGCAGTTTTGTTGCTTTCTCCTACTTATCATTTTCTTGCATAGAAGCATCTGACACCCACTTCTGTTCTTGCTTGATGATGAGCTGCAAACACCAAAAGGAAATGGTGGACACTCAGATTATCTCGTTTGCACCACATACTTTCAGGCCAATGATGATGATGATGATGACTGGTCAATCAGATTCTCCCCTTGTACTGCAGATTTTCGGGCATGATGATGAGCTGCTACAATGCCAAAGGAAGTGCTCGCTCATCAGTCAGTCAGATTCTCTCCTAATACCACATACTTGCAGGTGATGCAAGCTTTTTGACTTGTCACCCCACTAGTGGTAGTCCTCAAGCTCTTGGACGAATTCAATGCAGTTGGTGGTGGTCCATTTGCCTCATGTAACTAATCACACAAGTTGTCTATTTTGGTTCTCAAAAGGTGATTAGAGAATTGCACAACTTGAAGAGCTTCCGGTCCCTTCAATTCATGCACAATTCTTGGTTGTACCCATCATAATAGGGATCACTTGCAGACTCCAGCAATGATGGACAGGTGATTTCAAACCACAACTACTTTCAAAATGCTCATGAATCCTTGCCAAAAAGTTATCACCTTTCAATGCTCTCATTCTTACATAACACATGTCCATGGGGTATAAACTCTCTTGTTGTGTTCCTTAAATGTAAAGGAAGACATTTTTGGCAAACTTGTTGGTCTTTGACAAGGCTGCCTTATTTTAAGTGCTTGGCAACATTGACCAATAGTAGGACTTGGTTGCACCTTCATCTTCTACCACTATTTCTTATGGTATCTCTTGCTTGAATGATTGCTTTTAAGAGCATCCAACCTTTGGTCCAACAAGCTTCTTAAATGTCTACCCACCAAGTGCTTCTACCATTGCATACTATGATGAGGCACATATGTCCTTTGTTACTATGGTTGCATTTAACATTCAATTTGCGAGCATGGTTTTGATAACTACCGTTTTGTTGTTTGAAATGCCTTCAATGCTTCTTTGGTTGGTGAATATTCCACCAATTACAATAAACTATGTTGTGCCTTGGGCATTATAGCATCCTCCCAATCTTCAAATTCCCTACCACCTCTTTTGTGGTTTGTTAAGGTTCATTTGGTCATCCTCCATTCTTGTGAGAATGCCTTTTGACCTTGGGCTTGATGCAATTTTACCATAATGCAAGTGATTTTTTTAATCAGTATGAATTAAAGACTTGCATTCTTTACACTAAATCCCTTTCGTTCAACAATGATCTTGGTTTGGGGGTTCTAGGGTTCATCATATCACAAACAACACCATCTTCCAAGTATGGTGACATCACCACAACTAACAACAACTACTAGTTGTTTAGTTAATTCAAACAACAATTTGTTTTTATCTTAACTCAGCTAACCCCTAAAAACCAAAGCCTTTATGTAGTCAAAGTGAATGCATTTTGAATGTTAAATTGCTGATTTTTTGAAAGGTAAATGAATCTTAAACTTAAGAAAATAATCATATGTATGTAAAGCCCAATTCGTCATGATGCTTATTTAAACATTTCACCTCATCGGAGTAAATGGTTACACTTGACTAATACATCTTTCACTTGCACATACATAAGTTGCATATCCATATAAGAAAAAAAAAAGATTTATCCTTACTTTGTCCTATGCTTTCAAATTGAGTGTCATAATTAAAACGACCCATACAAGGTGCATCTCATAAGACACATGCAAGAAACTCATAAAAGTGTGTGTATTTAAATAGTGAATTCGCAAAATTACACAAGATAAACATGTTCAATTTTTACTTATCTATATGAAAGCAATTGATATACCATCCAATGATTGTATCCTTAATTTTAGTCTCATGAGTTTAATGCCCTTGCCTAAAGGGTAAGGTTCCAAAGGTAAAGTAAAGTCTTCCTCTCTCCCCTTTTTTTTTCTTTTATGTTCTCATGTGGTTCCCAATAGTTCAACATTATTTATGCTAGATCTTTCATGTCCATGTATTTGTGTTGAGAAAAGGAGTTTTGTAAATAGGCTTGAAAGAGCTAGATTATTAAATGGTTTTAATATAAATATGGACATGAAAAGGAACATGGTAATTTGTCTTTTCATATCCATGTAGATGGGTGAAAGAAAGAAGCAAGGTATGTTTAAATAGCATAAAAATATATACATTATTTTCATATTATATAGATGCCCACATGCATCATAAGATTCTTTGAGAAGAAAAAGGATTCATTATAACTCCTTTAGCCATGTCTCCATAGTGGTGGAAAGATTATGCCTCTTTACCAAGAGGTATTCATTCCCATCCACATTGGTGTTGCCCTTTATAATTTGTAGCATGGTTCCCACACATCCTAATACATGACAACATTTGATTTTTATTGGGGTTGTGGTAACATCTTTCACCTTTTGGAATCCAAATGTCATGGGTAAAACTCACTTTGAAAAATAACAAATTAGCATCCTTATTGTTCATTTCTTTGCACATAGTAAGTATCTTCACTAGTTAATTGCTGAATGTTTATTTATTTATTTTGAAATTATGACAATGTAAAAATCTGAAAAAGGATTTAAACATTGGCCTTGTTTTCTAAAGGTTTAACCTAGTAGGTCACATAATACTTACACCCATTGAAATCTATTTTTTTGTTAGTAGTTGTTAGGAATCCTAAGAGTTGCTAGCATATGTCTTCACAACTATCAAGAGTTTTATAATGTTTAAGCAATTATGTTTTGGTTACATTAAATAAACTAAGTTGATGTGCAATTAGTTCCAATGTGAATGTTGTTTCAAATATTTAGATGTTTGGAGGGGGATAAAGCTTTGAATGGGGTGTTTCAATCCATTTTTTTAGATTTGAGATCATTGCATCATGTTCTTGTGTTATGTTGTACTTGTTTTTCAAGTTTTTATGCAAGTTTATGTGTTCATAAGGTTTTAGTTGTGCTCGGATTCCTATGTATATAGGTGAGTTGTATTTTGAATCCAAAACACTTAGTTTAACTTGAGAATGTTAGAGCTAGATTTATTTTGTTTCATAAGTTGTGTTTGTGTTTTGCATAAGATACACCATGTAACGTGATTAGTGATTGTTGGTAAATTGTAAATTGTTTTGGTTAGTTGCATCACATTTCTAATTGTGCATCATGTCATTTTTTGCTTGTTGATGGTCAAGTTGATTCGTCTTTGGCAATTATTTTCATTAGATTACATTGTATCTTGTGTGGGCACTCCACAAGGGTTGGCACTATATTGATTTGTAATTAATGTTCAAAAGGTTGACATATGGGATGTCTTATGGCACCATTGAAAAAAATACGAATCAAAAAATGATTTTGTTTTTTATGAACAACATAAACTAAGGAACTTATTTTTGTAGTTAGATAATAAGGAATATTTCTAATTTTTTGCCATGATGACTCACATTAGGTTGAGGATTTGAGGATTGTAATTAGGCAATTAACAATGGGACTCACATTTGCACTTGGCCTACTTGCCACCTCACTTTAAAAACCAAGATATTAATTCTTGGGAATTTATAAGAGAAATTTTATACATTATTATTTGGCTTAGGGGGACCTTAGCCCCAAACTAGGGGACAATTTGGATGTGATGTGCCATTTGGAGTGATGTTATGTCATTTGGTTTATGTATGTGGACAATGATGTTTGTAAGTGTTAATGTCATAACACACAACAACAATTCAAATTTTTACTATGTTTAAATGGTTACATCTTAGTTACAATAAGTTGACTTGAAATTAATTTTAGTGTGAATGTGATTCCAAATATGTAGACGTTTAGAGGGGGATAATTCCCTAAGTTGGAGTGTTTCAATTCAATTTTTGGATTTGAGACCATGCCACTTTTTTGTATTGTGTTTGTTTTCCAAGTTTTTGTGCAAGTTTATGTGTTCACAAGGGTTTTGATTGTGTTTGAATTTTTGTGTATGTAGATGAGTTGTATTTTGGTTTGAATGTGATGCACCATTTAAGGTGATGTTATGTCATTTAGTTTATGTATGTGGACAACAATGGTTGTAAGTGTCAATGCTATATATGACACAATTTTTTCCAATTTAGTTGAAAAATCTTCTAAATTTTGGCCTTTGAAACCTCATGGCACTTATGAGCCATGGCCCAAGAACCTTTGTTCCAAATGTAAACTTGAATTGAATCAAATAATAAACCATAAGAAACCTCATGATTGTAGCGGTAATAATTTCATGGGGAAGTGGGTAACCATCAAAAGCTCCTTCCAACTTCACTTTCAAACAAATTCAATGTAGAATACACCTATAAAAGATTGGTTTTGAACTTTAGTTGCCATGGGCTATCACTAATTCCATCAAGCCCACCTCTATGATGTGGCAAGCACTAAACAAACACAACGCATTAAATGTGGCATTAAGTTTGACACATCTGTAATACAATGCCCAACAAGAAAAAAAAATGTTTGGATTTTTTTTATTATACTTGCAAATGATTAATGTCATAAATATCTTTTTTACATAGTAGTTTCAAAGAAAAAAATGTGATGTACTAATTAGAATCCTCCCTTCAACCAAAGGTCCAAGGTTTAATCTTTTTTCCAATTATTTTTTCCAACAAATGAAATGGATGAAAAAATCCATAGAACATTTAAATAGTTTTAAAAGTTAGTTGTCTTTGGGAAGTACCTTCCCTGAGCAAAAGAAAACTAAGTGTTAATCTCAAACGAATTCTCTATGGAGTAAGAAAAGTTCCATGGTGAAAAAATACAACTTCTTCAGGGAGCAATGAATTTTCCTTGATGAAGGGCTCGAATTCCATGAGGAGATGGGCACCTCCTTTGGGGAACAATGTACTTTCCTCCAAGAAAAACCTAAATTCCCCAAGGAAACATATGTTTTGAATCTTTTTGTAATCACAATCATGTCATTTTTTTAAAAATATGTTATTGCAACCTATCATTGGAAAGGTTTCAAGGAGAGCTACAATTTTGTAGGTGAAAATATTTCAATCAAAATTTATATGCAAAAGTCACAATCAAACAAAATTTTTAACAAATTTATTCCCCAAGGAAAAAAAAAAGGCTTAAGTTGCTCCTTGGGGCAACTTAAACTCCTTTTCCTTGGGGACATGATTATTCCTTAGGGAAAAAAAAGTTTAAGTTCTTTGGCCAACTTAAATTCTTTCTCCCCATAGATATGATTGTTAAAAAAATTCATAACATATTTTTCCCCAGGGAATAATCATGTCCCTAGGAAGGAGTTTAAATTGCCCCAGGAGCAACTTAAACCTTTTTTTCCCAAGACCAATCATGTCTTCGAAAAGAAAGAGTTCTTTTTCCTTCGAGAACATGGTTGCTTTTTGGGGCAACTTAAAGCCTTGTGCCTTTGGGAACATGGTTGTTCCTTAAAAAACAACTTAAACTCCTTTTTACTTTGGGAATTTTTGTTCATCCATTTTGTTCGTGGATTATAAAGATAATTCCGAAAAAGGTTCAAACCTAGGACCTTTGGGTTGTAAGTGGGATTCTAACCATTGCATTAGTTTTTATTGAAACTAATATTAATTTTTTTTTTACCATTCCCCATTGTGTGGGTATAATAAAAAAAAATCTATTTTTTTTCCCCTATTGGGCACTATACTACTATATTGTACTATAATTGTGTTGAGCTCGGTGTTACATTTAATTCATTGCACATGTCTAGTGCTTGCCCTATGATGTAGGTTTGAAAAACTCCCTTTGAGCTTAAGACAACATAATCCACTTTAGTCATGTACAATTATGTGTGAATTTTTCATCCAATGTTATTTGCTTGAGTTATGGCCTCAAACTACCTTAATGTAAACCTAAAGCAAGAGACTCCTAAGCATCATGGACCAATGAAGACTCAAACTACCTTAATGTAAACCTAAAGCAAGAGACTCCTAAGCATCATGGACCAATGAAGACTCAAACTACCTTACTATAACACAAAACAAGAGCCCTGAGCATTATCAACCAATTAGTGATTTTAGATTGCATTGGGCCATTGCCTAGTTACTAAAGTGTAAACCATACCTAGTTTATTTTATGTGCAAATGGAAGATAACACAACAATTTTGGAGGCACTAATTGACATTTCAAACCTAATTGACTAACACAAATGGATGTAAATAAAATTTAATGTTGATTATTGAATGGTTGGTGGTCATTGTCAATGTTGGCCAATTATTGATTTTTCCCATAACGACTAGGCACGCGATTTTAATTTCTTTGGGAGTGCTAGGTAATAATAGTTGGTTATGCATAGGGGTAGGTTTTCACATAGCCAATTGATAATTGCCAATTATCAAATAGTTAAAAAAAACACTATACATACACACACA
>Ga0116229_10012596_pt1 | contig 12148 bp, 10 predicted proteins | sample S1TSphgellanicum_3_FD_87313 | JGI IMG/M metagenome (GOLD analysis project Ga0116229, IMG submission 87313) | Host-associated microbial communities from peat moss isolated from Minnesota, USA - S1T2_Fc - Sphagnum magellanicum MG | ecosystem: Host-associated > Plants > Peat moss > Unclassified...
ATGAAAAAAATTGTAATGTTCTTTATTGAACGCTAGTGGCGATATCGGAACCCTCATCAATTTATTTTGTATAATAAAAAGAAGAAAAAAGAAAAAAAAGAAAAAAAAATTATAAAAAAACACAAAAAAAAGAAAAAAAAAAAAAAAAAAAAAAAAAAAAAAAAAACACTAAAAAAGAATCTATTAAACAAAAAATCTAAAAAGAGAAGCCGAAAAATGTAGAGACGTTCTCGTGCGATGTGCAAACGAGAATGGAATGCGGAAGGCAAAAAAACACGAGCTCCGCCGCGACGACGTCGTCGTAGTCGTGTTGTGTTCTACAACGGCAACAGCAGCGGCAGCGATGGCGAGCGAGAGACCCACCCAACACACAGCAAGGAAGCCGGCAACGCGGAAGGGAAGGGAAAAGGAAGAGCAGGGATAGGGATGCGCGGGCATAGGACCCGTGGTAACTTCCACGACGTGGCATGTTCTCAACTGCCGGATCATCATCTGCGGACCCTGCTTTCATCGTGTAGCCAAATCTCAACCGCTAGATCAAGTGACAATGAGCTGTCAGGGTAATTCAAGCTTTGTGCGTAACTACTGTCAAATTCTCGTGTTGCATGGTTTTTCTTGGAAGTCCTGTTCTTAGGGAAAAAAACATTATTATTATTTTTTAATTGTTTTCAATCATTTGTATTTTATCTTTAAAATTATTTTATTTTATAAATATTTTATTATTTTCATAGATTTAGTTTTTAAATTTTATTTTAAAAATAAAATTCATTCAAAATAATTTCATAATTACTTCTTCTTTTTTTTTACAATGTTCCCAAATTACCAAATTATTTGAAAGTTGGCGATTTTTTTTTTTTAAAGGGAATAAATGAAAAGAATTCTGATTTCCTTCTTTCCTTTTTTAGCCAGGATGCCAAAATTTGCCAATAAAAAAAAAACCGTGGTCCAAATGTTTGATTTGTTATTCGTCGATGGTAATCACAACTTTTTAAATTTATTAGCCTTTTTGTATCAAAAATTGGCATTTTGTAATTAAAACAAAGTAGAAGTAATTTCTTTCTTTATTTCCACTTTCTTATTTGTGATTGTTGTGGTGAGCTTTCTTGCACTAATAAAGATGTTAAATACACAAAAACCCACGCCCATGATATTTCAAATAAATTTTATTTGATATTAAACATAATATAGCACTTCAAACTAACTCATTTATGTTATATGCATAACAATTTTTTATCTTTTAATGTAAATTTTTTAAGAAATATACTGAAATTGCTCATCAATGAAATAAAATGAGAAAAATATTATCAACGGAGGAGATCTTTGATGTAAGTGTCCAATCTCAATTCATTTGCCTCCTTTTTACCTCCCTTTGGAGCCTTTTAAAAAAATTCACAAAGCACTTGGGAGAAAATTCCTAAGTATATTTGGAATGACGTGCCTTATATTCATGAACATAATTCTTACAAAAGACAAGGAATATTATGCCTACTCCTTATGAATTGGCAAGGATTATATACCTATAAGGTAGGAGGGATCTTACACCTACTTATAAGTAGGTGTAAGAGCCCTATCATTCATAAGTGTAACGTCTGTGACTCCTTGAGTCTCATGATGTATATATGTTTGGGTTCATGATATAGTCTTTGCTTTGTGCTTTTGGATGGGTAAAGCCCATGCATGTGGGACATGCCACAAAATGTTGGGCCAAATCAACTATGGCCTCATCCTAGGTCTCTTCTTCCGAGAATGCAAACCCCACTTTGAGGCTTTACCCTACACAAAAACAATTTATCATAGTAACTTTTTCATGTTCGGCAACAAGTAAATTATTTTTTCAAAATGTTGATTTTTTAAGAAATTATTTGTTTGAAATTTTAAAAATTACAAGGGGGCATAAATATGAAAATTGGTGAAAACCTAGTACAAGCTTTGTGCTTTAGGTCAATCCACCATTGCAGAGAAGGTATCTAACAATATTCATCTATTCTATAATTTGGTGGAACATTATGTCTCCTCACTATCACAAAAAAATTAACAATAAATTTTTTTTGTAAAAGATCTCATTGTGCCAAAGAAGTTGCTTTTATTTATTGCCAAAAATTTATAAATTATTATTTGTATTGCCAAAGTAAATTTTTTTTTAAATAATATTTATTCGGCACTTGAAGTTCTGAACCCAGCATTCATACTAGGTAATCCTTGCATGTAGTTTTAAGGTATTAGGCATTGTCAAAAAGTGTGTCAAAAGATTACCTTTTTTCTCCATTGGAAGGTCGAAATTACTTTTAGTGTTATACTCCGATAAGGTGTTGTAAACACAAGTGAATGTGAAATCTCTGACTAAAGGCATGGCCCCATAAAGTTTGGCATCAATTGAGTAGGAGTACAATATCCAGCATTTGTATAGGTTAAGAAAACCATGAAATCCCGAACTTAGTTGAGCAATTTCAAAATTAACCACATAACTAAGATTAGTTCATCTATTAATTGTGCATATTTCAACTTTTAATAGGTTTTTGACCAATGATTTTTTTTTCAAAAATTGAATATTTTTTTCACAAACATTGCTTTTTCAAGTGTAAATTGGACTAATTTCTCTCTTTATTGGAAAATTTCGCCAAATTTTAGATATCACAAAATTGAATAAAACCATAATTTGGACATTCATTTCCTCCTACAAGGTCCAATGTGTTGTTGTCGAATTATTATCTTTCTTTTGGTTTTTGTTTGGTGATCCCATTTGCCAACTTGAGTATCTATTGCCTGTAAAGATTTTTGAAAATTTTCTCCCATTCTTGAGTGCATTTTTGTCTTTTGAGTTATAGATGAATTTGACAAATTCCATGACTTCCATTTTGATATGTGAGATGCAAATGAACTTTGTTTGGAACTTCCATTTCCAATTATTGGAAATTATATCTAATGACGATTGATTTCCATTTTCCCAAGAGACTGGCAGAGTAAAGTGTACAACCTTACAAGTACTACTCTGTTGAAAGGACAAAAAATGAACCAAAATTTGTATAGGTATCATTTTCAGACTAAACCCAAAAAAATTTCCCAAACTTCCATCGGTTTTAAGTTTGACTAGGAATCAACAAATTAAAAAGCATCTGGATCACACTCCCCCATCAGGAATGAAACTTGCAAATTGGTTAATTTTTTTCCAAAATAACATAATATGGAGACAAGGACAATAATAATATCATCAATTGATGCTTGGTTAAAAGCCATATTGACATTTCTAGTGAGATGGTGTAATGAGAATTTCATTTTTTACATTCAAATGACCTAACCATGTTACATGATCATCTAGTGGTTTTGTTTGAAGACAAGGGCATTCAACCGGTACAATAGGCATTATTGCTTGTGAGTGCAAAATGAACATGCACAATTGCATCAACTTCAAAAAGGAATGGTGCGGAGGAGACCTTGTACCTACTCTTTAGGTGCATGAAGGTACCTTACACCTACTCCAAGGGGTGCTTTTGACAAATGGTAGTTAGGCGCACAGCAAAATTCAAACTCATACAATGAAGCTGGAGCCTTATATGTGTTTCTGGGATCTATCTTTTTCTGACTCTTAAGTAATCTGCAATTGAATTCAATCCAAACAGATATGCAGGAAAAGTAAAGCTAAAACTTAAAGAGTCTCTCTAAGCTAATATCATTTCCACACGTTATAGCTGGTCAAGCTTTTAGTGACATCCATTGCTCTCTCACCCAAACAATATAATTTGGTCAACACCTGGGAGAGGAGGATGGAGCAAGAGTGAGAAGGTTTGTCTTACCTGTGAGTAGACAGAGCAGCAGTGGGCCCAGGAAAGGATTTCAGAAAACCTACATGCGACACCCTGAAATGGCTCACAATATCTCTGGAAACAATATATATTAGCCAGTTTTTCACAATCCAGAAAAAACCTCACAAACTATGCAAGCACCAAGACAAACAGATTTTTATATTTTTCACCACTGGGCTGCTCATGTTGTGCAAAAAAGCTCTAATTACACCACACTTTGTGTTTTGTAAGAGCAAGTCCTTGTTGTCTCTAAAGATTGAAAAGGGTTACCAGAGCCCAGCTGCTTCAAAGTTCAAGGTATTCAAAAACTGATGAAGAGATTCTCCTTCTTCAGGTGCAGGAAGTTCCCATCTGCTTCAGGGGCAATAGAGTCATTGTACCCATCTTCTTGGGTACTAACAAATGTCAGATATCATTGAGGAAAGAAAACCACAATATAAATCTCCTTGCAATCGGGTTGCAATCATGAACTAGAGAAGATGAATGGTAGCAGCAATTAGCAAGTTCCAAGTCACGGCAATGATTAGCAACAGAGAAAAGAAAATCCGAGAACCAAAAAGATAAGCAGACTTTCTAGCTACTGAATGTGCAAACAACCCTGACAAGAATCTCAAAGTTCTTTGTTCACTAGTTAGTTAGCAGATCTCTCAAAGTAAACATGCAATTAAGCAACATTGTAATCATTGCAGAGGCAGAGAACAATCCCACCCACTGTAAGCTACTCCGAAGGCTCTCTCTCTCTCTCTCATTGATATCACAGATGCAACATGCGATTGGCAAGTGAGAAAAGGAACACAACATACATGAAGCATGAAGCCCCCATGAAACAACGTGGCAGCAAGATATGAACACCAAAAAAGACATATACAAAGCAGTAATTTGTCTTGAGATCATATACCGTGTCATCACTGACTAAAACTTGGGGCAGGATGGAGAAGATTGCTGTCTATATAGTACACCAAAAAAAAGAGTCTGCATTAGATACAGGATCTAGAGTTTAAAAGAAAATGGACATCACTGAGACCGCTACGTCTCTTGCATCTATCTGCAGACTCTTACATAAGAGAAGCAGGCTGCAGGGTAGCCACTGGACAATTTACCTGTCAAGATTTGCAGTATGGTCTGTTTGTATACCAGTATTGGGGTGAAACTCACTTTGGGTCAGTCCCTGCTGCAGCTTCGGGGGAAAAACTTGAGTTCAGATCAATCAAAAGATGTCCAAGGCACATGTAAATTTTCTCAGCTGAAATCTACATGACCACCCACCCTCCAGAGCATGAAAGGCAAATGTAGCATACTTCTTTATAAGCCACTTTAGACGTTCCTACGAGAGCTTCAAAGGGTCTGAATCAGATGTGTCGGTACTTCTCAAGATGCGTTTGACGTCCGGTTGTTCAAGAGATTTGTGCTGGTAGCCATAGATGTCAAGGATTTGGTTATCACCAAAATTGAAAGCCCTCTCCATTTGCTTCACGCATTTCTCCATAGGGTAATCGCCCGAGTTTTGACTGCAGGGCTTGCAGCCCACAAAGTGTGTCACCAAGGGCCACCGCTCATCTCCCAAACCCGGATGGTACTTCTCCATCATCGCTTCGTATTTCTCTACCAATTCTACCCAGTATCCGTGCAAGAAGTATGTACTTTCCAGAAAAACTTTGTTGGCCCACTTGGCCGTTTGTGTGATCAACAAGTACACGAGCGCGGACTGATCGTCAGCTTCAAAACTGGGCCGTCCTACCAGACTCTGTGACAACAACTCACCTGCAGGCAGCCGGCCAACAAGATGAGTCATGATCACGCATCATCATCCCTAATTCAGTGATCCGCAGTCTCCAGAAAAAGAAACAACCCGAGTTCTAGAGAACATCTTAAGAGAGCTAGGGAATCGTGACAGACGACACGACGTACCCGCTTTGTCTCGAATGCTGCCTTTAGGTCCCATGGGTGACCAGGCGTCGAGCAGATCCAGGGACCACTGACAGTTGCGGATGAGGAAGCTTCCCGTGTTGAGACCTGTCCAGCTTTTGTTCTTGTAGACAGAATCGTTGAAGCCATGCAAGACCAGATTGTAGCTCTGGTACTTCTCCAATGGAACCTGGAACGACATGTCGGTGAACATGGCATCGCTGTCCATCCACCATAGCCACTCCACCTCCGGGTGGCCCAGCATCAAGTTGCGCAGCAACGGGAGCTTGGTCCAAAACCCTGTCATGAGATGATCCAGATCTGCCGTGTTGTAGAACATTTCCATACTATGCAAGCGGCAGTAATCTAGTTTGTTCTTGAACGATTTCAACAGATAGTGATCGCCCACGGGATTCTCGCAGTGTTGTGGCTGCGATCCTGTGACCAGCAGAATGCGAGGCTGCAGCTGCAACCCTGATCGCGGGACAACCGTACTTGTGCTGACATTAGGATCATTCTGGAGCTTCCACTGACTGCGTTGCGCATCCCAGTCTTCTGTGACTGCTGCTGTTGGGAAGCCCTGGAGCCCAGCGTTCCAAACGTTGTTCTTCGTCACGTTGTAGACTTCTTCTTGCTGGATGTCTGCTACAGGCATCGTTCGACCGCTGTTGCTCTTGAAACCTGATTTCTCTTCGACTTCAGCTAGAGCTCGTTTCGCGTGCGCAGCTCCTCTGGTGGACGACTGCAGATGCGCCCGGATTTCCTCGTAATCCTGTACCGGGGTTCCAAAATAGCCAGCCCCGATTGTTCCCCGCAATACTAGAATCGTCATCAGGCCGCACATTACGGTGATCTTCATGTTATTAAGTGCTCTTTGAATGCGCCGCCCTTGCGGCGACGACAGGAGTTGTTGCAGCATCTGCATGATAGTGAAGAAAACTTTCCGCGGACAACAAGTACGTGTACTAGCAGCACCTTTCAAAGACCGCTGCGAAAACTCCAGCCTCCTGCAGGACCGCAATCCTGATCACCGCAGCAGATCTCTAACCTAGTGCGCCTCCAGTACTACTATCCCTTGAATTCTGATCCGTCCCTCCTCTGAGGAACATGATCACCGCCAAAGGCAGCGGCACATACTTTGATCGTCAACTACCTTAGAACGAAAGAAAAAAAACTAGTAGCAATGGCTTGAACCTCTTCAAAGTGCAGACCAGCTGTACACTCAATTCTACAAACACAGGTCTCAAAAATATTCAACCGAGTCCGAGAATAACTCTCAGTCTCTGAGCACCCTCGTTGAATATTATTACAGCGAAATGAATTCCCGATGATGTCCAGAATCATGCAATGAGCAAATTCGGGGACAAATTAAAATCCCGTGAAATGAATGAATCACGTCGGTGGAGTACAGTCTATAGATATATTTCTACAGACACGTGAAATTCTCGCAAATGAGACACTCGCGGATCGTGCAACCTGCTCTCGTCAAACTAAACTACTGTAACAAAAGAAAAGAAATACCTCAGGTAGAAGATGATCAAGCTCCACCTGCTGTTTATATCATCACATCATGATGATCGGATGGATCATCGCATCATGATCCCATCATCATCATCATCATGACTGTAAAGTCTATATTATTCTACTCTTCTTCACAACAATGTTAACTAGCGCCTACCTTGGAGAAAGAAAATTTTAGCGGAGAAATCAGGAAATTTACCAGAAGAAGTTCCAGAAAACAAAAGTAGCCACGGCCGACGACGATCACAGGCTTGAAGAAATGAGACGAAGCTGCGCGTAGCATCATGCAGAGAAAACAAGAAAACAGAAAACAAGAAAATTATTAATTAGCTGTAGTAGAAGATTAGCTGTAGATGTTGATCTTGCTGCCAGACTGCCTAATTGACACAACCGGATTCTTTTACCAAGTCATATTCAGGATAATGAAAGCAAAACAACAACAACAGGCGCACAAGAACGAGGCGACCAGCGCAGAACGGCCTGATCCACATGTATCTATCGGCGCTGGCTGGTTAATCGAAGAAGAAGAATCGAGAGAAGCGCGCGACAAAACCGTCCATGCGCGGGGGCGCGCGCGCGGGAGCGAGCGAACAAACGCAACGCAACGCAACGCGCAAGGAGCTGGGCTAACGCTTTACGTCGTCCTCTTCGCGCGAATGCAGGGTTCCTATGGAAAGGGGCTAATTAGCAAGGTAGCTATGTAAAGTGGCTAATTAGCAGGAGTCTTACGTAACGTTAACTAGGCAGGTCGTGCCCCAAAAGGGGCTAATTAGGAGGAGGGGAAAGAAGGGGGGAAGGGGATGAGAGGCCGATTTCCGGAAGCTTGTCAATTATTGCACACTTTTCGACATTGTCTAAAATATCCACACATAGCTCCCCCACCTTTTCTCTCTCTCTCTCTCTATAGATTCTAGAATTATTTTACTATTATTTTATATTATATCTCTTGACTCTTACTTATTATTATGATATTATTATGATATTATTATTATTATTATCATTATATGATTATATTCTGTGATTATAATATTAATCTCTCTTTTTTTCCTTTTTCTTATTATTGGAATTTGGCCTTGAATTAATGATTCCAAAATTGAAAGGCCTAGCAAATTTGGGTGGTTCTTGAATTGATGGCCATATATGTACTAAAAATATTTCCCCTAAATTGAGGATGTGGAAATCAGCTGGCCAACATGCTACGATGGTGCCTAAAGTAAATTGATTTCCCAAATAATCTTGGGGGTGGTTCTTTAATGTAAATATAACCTTGTTTCTCAGAAATCTGAGAATTGGTAACCCACACTGGAACCAGCAGTGAACCTCCAGTTAGCCTTCGATTCTAGTCTTTTTTCTTCATTCTCTTCCCCAAAAAAAATCTCATTTTTGTTCCACACATAAATGAAATGAAATCTGGTTTAAGGTCTGGGCTTTTTCTAAAAAATAATCCAGTTCCAAAAATTAGACCCAATTTTGATTTAGTTTTTTACTAACCTAGACAGGAACTGATTCGTTGGTTTTAATTCTTTCAAAAGCCTTAAAGAACCTGCACTATTTGGTCATTAATAAATCCTTAAAATAGTGAAATGATTTTTTTTTGGGTGAAAATATGAAGTTGAGGTGTTGAAAACCATCATAATTATTTGCAAGCTATATATCTGCATAATTTCACTCCTCATATGAGGACAAAATAGCAGATCATGAAACTATAATAAATTCAAAATTAATTATATATATATTTTTTAAAACTTTTGTCTTCAATGTGGAAGCAGACCCTAGGCAGTCCCCTACATATGTCTCCAAACACTTTTTTTCTCTTCCTCACATAGTACTTTCTATAAGAGATTAGATTTGGAGGCTTTGCTTGGGTCCAACTCTTGCTATTCCAATCCTCTTAAGGTGCATTCACACTTGATGTTAGGGACTTTAGTGTTGAGTCCCCAGAACTCATGCTAGTCATTTAGGACTTACACCTACTTACCATGAAGATTTTATGTATAGGGTAAGGGCATGCTATCAACGAATTACTGTGTGAGCACCGAGAGCAAAGCTGAAGGTCCGTGAAGTAATTCCCTGGCAACAAGGCCTTACCTGTGTAAGAACTGAAGTAATCAATGGCCTTTTTTTAAAATGTTTTCTTCCCAAAGATTTTTTGACTTATATCCTACGCCCTAAGGATTTTACAATTTTATATCCTTTGCCCTAAGGCTCATTTTGTAAGCATGATTACTAAATGTAATCTGCCCTATAAATACACTAAGCATTCTCTCAGAGGTTGTTATGTTTAGGTTAACATTCACTTCACCTTAAGCTATTGCCCATTTAACATTAAGTGCCACCTAAGATGTCACCTAGACTTTCATTTAACACTGACTTAGTGTCAAGCGTGAATGCACCATTACAAAATTGTCAGATTTTGCTTTATGAATATTAAGGACAGGTTATATAGCGTAAGGTCAATGTTAGGATAGCACAAGGTCTCCCCCCCGCCCGGCCCCCCCCCCCAACAATTATCCTAAAATTTCACTACTCTCAAGAGGCACAAAGTCAATTTGGAATATAAGACTTATCCGTAAAGTTTCCCAATTAGGGGACGAGAACAGCCAGTTTCAACATAATAGTGCATCAAACATGGAACTGGGAATGAAAATTTTACAAAGCAAAATAACTGGGACCAAAACTAGTTTTTCCACCAATTTTGATGATAAACTGAGTTTCATCCTGCCTTTCCTTATTCTTGAGCGCCTCCACTGCTGCTACATATATTTTCACTACTCCTCCGCATACAAAGTAGTGTAATTAGTCTCAAACATTGTGCATTAAATGCTGAAACTGAGATTTAACAAAATTTCCTTACTTTGTGGATGCCACTGAATGAGGGGATAGGGGGTGAAAGCAGGCCCAAAGATAGTGTGAAGACAAGGGTGACTTTACAGATAATTCTATTGAAAATTTCCAGGCTATCATTTTCAGGTTTTACAATTTGAGGGTTGTGTAGATAGTTGTCATCAGATATGAGCCAGAACTTATCCATAGCTACAGTGAAGCAGTCCTAATTGGTCCATACAAGGAATTTTTATTATTTTTTGAAAAAAAGTCTATTTCACACTATGAGAGTCGGAAATTTTTTACCACTTGTGCCCAGAAACATGCATTTTCCACTTGTGATGTGAATCAATGGTAGGAAACACTGACCTGATGTGAAATCAATGGCGGGGCACAACAACAGTTGTTACACTCTGAAAGAGGCCCTGGTAGAAAGACCTGTTACCACCTGATGGAATGGAATAGTGTCTCACTCACCACCCTACAAGCTCCATTCTGTAGTATGTAAAAAGCCCTAGGTAGAACCTTACAGCACCTGACAGAATGGTGTCTCATGAAACAGTGTCTCATGGAATGGTGTCTCACCCTACCCGGTCCATTCTATAGTATGTAAAACCATCCATATCATCATGCAAACTTCTACTCTACCAACCGCGCAATGAGTATGTGAAATTTTCATACATTCCCCTGTGTGAAATTTTCATACATACCCCTGTGCTCGTTGTGTGTCGGATAGGGTGGCTAGTGTCATGTTCTAAAAAACCTTGTGAAGTTCCCTTTCTAGTTGTATGGTAGAGAGCCTTGTCCAACAACCCACATTATGATCTTTGTCACAATGTACTCATGCACCTACTCTCTCTCACCCCCAATTGAAAGAGAGAGTTGCAAAGACCTCCAGACTTGCTATGCAATCAATCATTTCATTCAAGGGTCAAGTTCTGTGCTCCAAAAACTAAAATAAAAATTCAATTGGTCTAGTCAATTGAGGGAAAGGGAGCAGCTCCAACCAAATCTCCCTTGTACAAGATTTGATAGTTCCCACCACCCACATAAAAGATAATAAAGTTATTTATTTCATGCCACCTAGTATCATCATCCATTCCCACAAACTACCCAAAAGGTTCTCAGTTTCTCAGGTGATAGGGGACTTAGGGTTTAGGGCTTAAACCCTAAATCCTTCCCACAAACATACATCATTGCAATGTGAGGTGTTTGTGTATTTGAAAGAATTTATGATTTTAGGTGAAAACCTTTAGGGTATGATCTCATCCCAAGGCCCCTTATGTCGGGAATAAAAGCACAAAGCAAATGTTATTATGAATCTAATAAAATTTATAGATTTGTAAGGTGCAAGAGGAAGGAATTTGTACACTTGATCCTTAGGAGAGAGACTTTGCACCAATACATGCATAATTAAATCATTATTTTCCTCTCACTCTTCAGGATAAGATCCATCGTCCTGTCTCTCTTTTGTATGGGAGTTATATCTATAGACTACGAAGGTGTGCACTCCAAATACACTTAATATTTTCTCAGAGTGCTTTATGTAGGTCAATTTCACCGATTTTTGAGTGCACCTCCTCTTCTTACATTCAATATAAAGTACTTCATACAACAGTTGCACAATGGGGTCTGAGTTTGTCACACAACTAACTGATTGTTTGGTTGTAGGCTGTAGATGAAGACAAGAGGTGTTTTTTTTTTTTTTTTTTAATATATATTTTTTAATAATTATTTTTAAATTATTTTTATAATTTACTTATTCCCAAGCAATCATGTGGGCACCAAGAGTGGCACATGTCAGCATCTTCATTGTCGTGAATAAAACCAAACACGGACCACACTCCTCTTTTGGAGCCTCTAGACTTACCAAAATCATTTAACCATGGCTCTTTAGACAAGGACCCACCAACCCAAACAGTTGTAGATCTATAATTCTTGTGGGCCCTTGAGGAGGATCCTCTCAATTATTCAGAATTGAGTTTACCTTCATCGCTTGAAGGGGGTGGGGGGGGGGGGTGCCCGGTTTACAGCCCCTTCCCCAGCGGATTTGTTCAGAACTTTGGGAAAAAATTCTTGTCTGGACTTCCTCCCCCGTG
>Ga0116229_10012597_pt1 | contig 12147 bp, 11 predicted proteins | sample S1TSphgellanicum_3_FD_87313 | JGI IMG/M metagenome (GOLD analysis project Ga0116229, IMG submission 87313) | Host-associated microbial communities from peat moss isolated from Minnesota, USA - S1T2_Fc - Sphagnum magellanicum MG | ecosystem: Host-associated > Plants > Peat moss > Unclassified...
CGGCGAACCAGTGCTTGCGCGCTTCCATGATCAACGCGGCGGCCTTTTTCTCATCCACGTCACCGGCTTCGACCAGTTCGTCGACGGCGAGGTCGGCGAGATCCTCGCGCGTGCGTATCCCCTTGGCGGCCAGAGTTTTCGCCAATTCCTCGCCGGCCACCTCGATCAGATCGGCGCTCGGCTCGGATCCGGCGACGGACTCCTCGCTCGCGATCGCCTGCGTCAGCAAGACGTCCCGCGCGCGCGTGCGCAGCTCCTTGACGATCTCCTCGTCGAACTCCTCGATGCCGCTCAGCTCGCTCGCCGGTACGTACGCGATCTCCTCGATCGTCGAGAAGCCCTCCTGCACCAGAATGCTGGCGACGTCCGCATCGACGTCCAATTGCTTCATGAAGGTTTCGCGCAGGGCCAGGGACTCGGTCTCGCTCTTGGCCTCGGCCTGGGATTCGCTCATCACGTTCAGCTCCCAGCCCGTCAGTTCGCTGGCCAGCCGGATGTTCTGGCCGCCCCGGCCGATGGCCTGCGACAGCTTGTCCTCCGATACCGCGATATCCATCGAATGCGAATCCTCGTCGACCACGATCGAGGTGACCTCGGCGGGCGCCATGGCGTTGATGACGAACTGCGCGTTGTTGTCGTCGAAGGGAATGATGTCGACGCGCTCGCCGGCAATCTCGTTCGACACCGCCTGCACGCGCGAGCCGCGCATGCCGACGCAGGCGCCGACCGGATCGACGCGCGGATCGTTGCTGCGCACCGCGATCTTGGCGCGCACGCCGGGGTCGCGCGCCGCCGCCAGGATGTTGATCAGTCCCTGACCCACCTCGGGCACCTCGAGTTTGAACAGTTCGATCAGAAACTCCGGCGCGGTGCGCGACAGGAACAGCTGCGGGCCGCGGGGTTCGGAACGAACCTCCTTGAGGTATGCCTTGATCCGGTCCTGGGAACGCACGGGCTCGCGCGGAATCAATTCCTCCCGCGGCACGTAGCCCTCGGCATTGGCACCGAGATCGACATAGACGCCATTACGGTCGACGCGCTTGACGATGCCGCTCACCAGGGTGCCGGCGCGATCCTTGTAGGCATCGACGACCTGTGCGCGCTCCGCCTCGCGCACTTTCTGCACGATGACCTGCTTCGCGGTCTGCGCGAGGATCCGCCCGAACGGCACCGACTCCATGGGTTCCTCGACAAAACCGCCCGGCTCGACGTCCTTGTCGATGTCGCGGGCGTCGTCCATGCGCAATTCGCGCTGCGGAACCTCCAGCTCCGTGGAATCGTCCGCGAACACCTTCCAGCGGCGGAACGTGTCGTAGTCGCCGGTCTTGCGATTGATGGCGACGCGTACATCGAGTTCCTCGCCGTGCTTCTTGCGCGTCGCCGAGGCCAGCGCAGCCTCCAACGCATCGAAGATGATTTCCTTGTCGACGCCTTTCTCGTTGGATACCGCGTCGACCGCCATCAAGATTTCTTTGTTCATAGACCCCTAGCTCCTCGTCACCGCGGTCCCGTTGCCGCCGGCCGTACCGATCCTGTTCATTCCGGTCTGAGTCGCGCCTTCTGAATCCGTTCGAGCGGCAGGCTGTACAGCCGGCCATCGACTTCGACCCCGATCCTTCCGTCCCCGCAAGACTTCAATACTCCGATAAACCGGCGTCGCCCGTCCTGCGGCAGCTTCAATTCAGCCAGCACGCGCGCGCCGATGAAGCGCTCGAAATGCGCGGGCTTGCGCAAGATGCGGTCGAAGCCCGGCGACGACACCTCGAGCGTGTAATCACCCTTGATGGGATCCGCCGTGTCGAGCACCCGGCTCACCTCATGGCTCACCAGCGCGCAATCGCCGACCGTGATTCCCGCCGCGTCCTCAGGGACGCCGCGATCGATGAAAATCCGCAAAACCCCGCCGCGGCCCTGCCCCGCAAATTCCACGTCGACCAGCTCGAAGCCGAGAGCCTCGACCCGCGGCTCCAGCAGGCGCAACAAGGCATCGCGCATGTCGATCGAATCCTTCACCAACAAAAAGGGCACAAACAAAAAAGGGGACCGTCGGCCCCCTCTTAACGAAAAAGCCCCGTCGGGGGCCTTTACAAACAAACCGTTCTTAAGAACGTTCTCTTCAAACCGTTCCTGGGGGCATGACAACCAACGACCCCGCCCTTGCCGAGAGGCGCGATTATAGGCAAACACGCCTCAAGCGTAAACCCTCAAGCGCAAATAGCCCCCGAAGGTCAGGCCCGAGTCATCCGGGTTGCGCCTCAAGGTCACGCCTTGGGGTTACGCCCCGGGTTACGCCGCAAACGACCGGGGCCACACTGTTGTGGCCCCGATTCATCGCTCGATCGACGCGCTGTTACCAGCGCTTCGGACCGCGCGACCCGCCGCCGCCGCCGCCACCACCGCCGCCACCGGTGCGCTCCTGTGCCTCATTGACCTTCAGCGCACGCCCGTCGACATCGTGGCCATTCAAGGCCTGCATGGCGCGCGCCGCGTCCGCGCTCGCCATCTCGACGAAGCCGAAGCCCCGGGGACGTCCCGTATCGCGGTCGTTGATCAGCGCCACGGATTGCACGGCGCCATGCTTTTCGAACAGCGCGCGCACCGCGGACTCGTCCATAGAGAACGGGAGATTGCCAACATACATTTTCGTCATGTGAAGAATACCTGCTACAAAAGAAACTATCGGCCGGTCACGCGTGCCGACTCGAAACAGTCTGCGGAGTGCCTGCCACCTGGGTCGAAGAAACCTGCTTTGTGGGTTGTGGCCAAAGAAAGCCTGAGGGGCGCTGTGACCAGAAACGGACCAAGTAGAACTTCACGAACCGGCATATATGCTACAGCAGTTCGCGATCGAATACGAATAGTCAAGACGCGGCTTTACGGTCCGCCAAGCGACGGCGTCCAGCAGCTGAAGATGGCCGGCGCCAGGCGCCGTGCGCTCAGAGGGCCCGGGCGCTCGTCGCGCCCGATGCAGCGCAAGCCTGTTGCGTTGCACGCCGCGGCGGCCAGCGCCGCTTCGGTTGCGCCATGATTCACCATAACGAACAAGCCTTCCCGGCCGAGGTTTCGACGGATGCGCGCAAACAGCGTTGCGGGCGCCAACATTGACAACGGCAGGCGCCACGCCAACACGGCATTGGCGGTCAGAAACGGAAACCATGCGGTGATCACGTCCGCCGGCTCGCTGCAGCGCGTGTAATCCGCGACGACGAAGCTCGCCGCCTGCGGGCCGCGGCAAACCGCCGGCGAACCAGCCGCGGTCCAGAATGTCGAGATATTCGTAGTTGTCGATGCTGGTGCCGGCGTTGAGCCGGGTCTCGAATCTGATGTGGTAACGGCGTTGCAACGCGGCTATTCTCTCGCCCTGTTCAGGCGCGAGCATCGGCAGATCCCCGGCCGCAGTCTCATGAAACGTCCCGCGCGACCAACGCAGACGCTCGGACAGGCCGTAAGAGAGACGGTGACGCAAGGATCTCACGCGCTGAAATAATGAGTACATTCTCGAAATGCTATGCGGGAGCCGGATGCGCGTCGATCACATTCGCTGATCTGCGATGCGTTTAGATCTGCTGGGGCCGAAATACTGGCCCACTTGGATCGGCCTGGGTTTCCTGCGCAGCATCGAGCGCCTGCCGTTTCCCGTGCAGCGGCGCTTAGGTGTGGCGATCGGCCGCCTGATCCGTCGTCTGCCGCTCGCCTGGGTGCGTATTGCGAAGCGCAACATCGAACTGTGTCTGCCGCAGCTGTCGGTACAGGAGCGCGCGGTCCTGCTCGACCGGCACTGCGAGAGCCTCGGCATGGCATTGTGCGAAACCGCGAACTCCTGGTGGGGCTCGCGCGAGAGCGTGCGCGGATCGGCGCGGGTTGAGGGCCTGCATCATCTCGAAGGCGCGCTGGCGAACGGCCACGGTGCCATCATGATCGGCGGTCATTTCACGACGATCGAAATCGCCACCCGCATCCTGCAGACCGTGGTGCCGCTGAATGCCGTGTATCGTCCGCCCAAGAATCGGCTGCTGGCGCAAACCATGCTGGCGAGTTTCCGGCTTCACGGCAATCCGATCGCCTACGACGACATTCGCGGCATGATCCGGGCTCTGCGCAAGAACGGCGTCGTTTGGTACGCGCCGGACCAAAGCTACCGGAACAAAGGCGCCGCAATGATCGAGTTCTTCGGGATCCCCGCCGCCACCACGACCGCCACCTCGCGCCTCGCGCGCATCTCCGGCGCCGCGGTGCTGACGTATTTCCCCGAGCGGCTGCCGGGCGATGCGGGCTATCGTGTGGTGATCGGCGCGCCGCTGGAGAACTTCCCGAGTGAGGACCCGACCATCGATGCGCGGCGGTTCAATGACCTGCTGGAGGCGCAGATCAGGCGCGTTCCCGAACAATACTTATGGGTGCATCGGCGCTTCAAAGGCCTGACGGCCGATTACCCTGATTACTACGGCCGCGATTCCAGGCAGCGCGCGGGGCCGCGGGCGGCCGAAGAGCGGACATCCGACACTGGCCCATCGTGAAGCCAGCAGAGCCTTTAAGTCGGCCCAGCCTTGAAGTCTTCTAGTATACTCCCCTATAGTATATCAAGCAGTATCTTCCACACGCGGGCGCCGGATTCCAAGCGATGGTCAGCAGAAACCGTTTTCCGCGCGCTTTGGCGGCGCTCATCCGGATCGCCCTCATGGGGGCCGCGGCGTTCGCAGCGGGGCCGGCCGGCGCAGCGCCCGAGGCGCCGGCCGGCGCCACGGGCGCCGCGGGCGCCGCGGATCAGGATTACGCCATCCATGGCCAGGCGACCTACGTGGAACAGGAGACGGACTCCTTCACGGTACCGTATGCCGGGCCCAACAGCTTGAGCCCCAGCCAGGGCCGCGAAACCACTGATGCCACCTTATTCTTCGGGGTGCGGGCCTGGTCCGGAGCGGAGGCCTGGATTACCCCGGAAATCGACCAGGGATTCGGCCTCGATGACACGCTCGGTGCGGCCGGATTCCCGAGCGGTGAAGCCTACAAGGTCGGTAAAGACGAGCCGTATCTGCGTCTGCCGCGGGCATTCCTGCGCCAGACCCTGGACTTGGGCGATCCCTCGGAGCCGGTCGCGGCCGATCAGCTGCAGCTGCGCGGCGCACGCAGCCCGGACCGTTGGGTGTTCACGATCGGCAAATTCAGCGTCACCGACATTTTCGACACGAATCAATATGCACACGATCCGCGCGCGGATTTTCTCAATTGGGCCGCGATCGATGCCGGCACGTTCGACTACGCGGCCGACGCCTGGGGATTCACCGTGGGCGCCGCCGCCGAGTGGTACCAGGGGCCCTGGACCGTGCGCGCCGGTGTGTTCGATCTGTCCAATGTGCCGAACAGCGAGCACCTGGATCCGGGCGGCCACGAGTTCCAGCTCGACGCGGAACTCGAAAGGCGCTACCAGTTGGGCGAGCTGCCAGGGCGCGCACTCGTCACCGTTTTCGACAGCCGCGGCCGCATGGGCCTGCTGGATCAGGCCGTTGAGCTCGCCGCCCTGAGCGGCGGCACGCCGAACACCGCCGACGTCCGCCAGTACCGCGGCCGCCCAGGCGCGAGCCTGGGTCTCGAGCAGCAGCTCGGCCCCGACCTCGGCCTGTTCGCGCGCATCGGCAAGGCGGCCGGCAACGTCGAAACCTACGAGTTCACCGACATCGATCGGACGCTCAGCGGCGGCCTGTCGATCCACGGGTCGGCATGGCATCGCGGTGCCGACACCATCGGCATTGCCGGGATCATCAACGGCATCTCGGGAGCCCGCGAACGTTACCTCAACGCCGGCGGTCTCGGTATTCTGGTCGGGGACGGCAAGCTGCCGCATCCGGGAGCCGAACAGATCGTGGAAACCTATTACAAACTCGCGGTGTTTTCGTGGACCGCCGTGAGCCTCGATTATCAATGGCTCAAGAACCCCGCCTACAACAGCGACCGTGGGCCCGTCTCGATCTTCGCGGTTCGCCTCCATGCACAGTTCTGACGGCGCGCGGTCGAATTCATGATCTTGAGTGTCCTGATCCTGCTCGCCTGTGCCGTATCCATCTATGTCTGCTGCGAATACTTCGTCAACGGCGTCGAATGGGTCGGCCTGCGTCTCGGCGTGAGCAAGAGCGCCGTGGGAACGGTGCTCGCGGCGTTCGGCACGGCATTGCCCGAAAGCGTCGTCACCTTCGTCGCAGTGGTCGGCGGACATGACGCGTATGCGAAGCAGATCGGGGTCGGCGCCGCCCTCGGCGGCCCGCTCGTCCTGTCCACGATCGCCTACGCGGTCGTCGGCGGCTGCTTCGTCGCCGTCCGGCCCCAATCCACGACGCCGTTTCTACAGCCCGGCGAGCAGCGCCGCTTGGCGGGCGACCAGGCGTGGTTCCTCGTGATCTTTGCGCTGAAAGTCGCGCTCGGTCTGGTCGCGTTCCTCTATAAGCCCTGGCTCGGCGGCGTGTTCCTCGCCGCCTACGCGGCCTACACCTGGCGCGAGATGTCGCGCAGCGACGCCGTCAACTCGGTGGAAGTCGAACTGGAGCCGTTGAAATTTCGGCCCCACGACGCCAACCCCGCGGTTCACTGGGCGATTTTGCAGACGGGTTTGGCATTGATCATCACCTTCGTCAGCTCGCAGATCTTCGTGCAGCGGCTCGAAATCATCAGTCCCGCGCTCGGATTTTCCGGGCAGCTGACCGCCATGCTGCTGAGTCCGATCGCGACCGAACTGCCGGAAACCTTGAATGCCGTCATTTGGGTCCGCCAGGGCAAGGCCACGCTGGCACTCGGCAACATCAGCGGCTCGATGATGATCCAGGCAACGATTCCGAGCGCGCTCGGCATCATCTTCACGCCGTGGCTCTTCGACAAGCCGCTCATCATCGCGGCCGCTGTGACTTTCCTCGCCATCGCCGTGTTGTGGGTTCTGCTGCGCACGACGCGGCTGCACGCCGGGCAGCTCGCCGCGATGGGCCTGTTCTATTTGATCTTCGCGGCCGCCATCGCTCTGGATTAGGCAACGCGTTGGATTGTGGACGCTACGGCACCTGGTCCACCGCGATCGTCAGAAAGCCGATATCGACCAGATGCCGGCTCAACGCGAGCATGCCCTGCGCATTCAATGGACCGGTGAGATCGGCGGGCTGGAACGATCGCAGCTTGCTGATGGCGCGCAGCGTCGCAGCGACCGGCACGGGCATGTGATAGCGCGTGCTCTGGAACTCCAGCATGGTTGTATCGCCTTCCTGCGTAATTCTGTAGCTGTCCGGCGGCGGCGCCTGCAGACGTGAATTGAGATTGATCACAGTGACGTCGGCCCGGAAAGGCGGCGTTCTGCGGGCATGCGTGGCGCGTATCCGTTGCGTGAATGACCCGATCAGCCTCCCGGTATCGGGACTTGCGCGCAGCTTGTCGAACATTTCGACCATTCGCCGCTGCAGTAATGGCCGCAACTCACCGTGTGTCGCAAACCCCGGCGGCAACGCTTGACGCATTTCTTCGTCGTCGATCGCCGAACCCAGGAACTCCTTGACGAGGTCCGCCCAGGTATACACCGTGATGCCGATGGTGACGTGGGCGGAGAAGCGATCGGCGGTGTTGGTGGAATGGAGGATGCCCCGCGGCAGATAGAGCAGGTCCCCGGCGTCGAGTTCGATCTCGTCCATTGGCGCCTGGCCCGCATACAGCTCCGGCCGAAAGGGCTGGCTGCGATGCGGCAGTGGAATGACGGGTTCGTAGAGTTGCCAGCGCTTCCTGCCGGCGATCTGCAACACGAAGACTTCATGGACGTCATAGTGGGGTGTGAAGCCCCGGGTATTGCCGGGGGTGATGTAAACGTTCGCATGCGCGGCGTGATCCAACTGCGCCTGCAAGGCGTCGCAGAGCGCCGTCAACGGGGGCCAGGTCCGGTGGATGGCCGTTAACGCGACGGTTGCCCCCTGTCGATATTCGTCGCTGATCCTCTGCAGATCCGGTACCCCGTTGAAACTCTCATCTCCATGCTTGACGTTGCGTGTGTATGCCTCGGGCGGAAAGTAGCCACCGCCTCTTGCCAGCCGTATGGCCGGGTATCGGGCATCCGAGCGGGAAATCAGATCTTCCAGATCGCCGGCGGTGAGCAGCGATTGGTAAAAATTGGGTTGAGACCGCTGCAGCCACAGGTGCTTTTTCTCCCAGTAGCCGGCAAAGAACGCCTCGATCCCAACCGGACGGAGCAATTGCTCCAAGTCGAAGGGCCCGGTCTGCAAATTGGCGGTTGTCGAGTGCATCCAGTTTCCGCGTTAAGACGTATAAGAGGCATGTAAGAGGTAAGGGAAAATTTTCATACAGCATACAACTCTGTATTCTTCGCGGGTAAGCGAAGTTGGATGATACCTCTTAACGTGGAAGCCGGTTGAGCCGCACAAAAAGGGGATGAAATGAGGATTTCGGCGCCGCAACGAGCCATCGCGAGTACGCTGTTGATGGAGGTCGCCTGTTCCTTGGTGCAAGCGGATCCCGCGGCGGACTCCCTGCAGGAGATCACGGTGACGGCGCAGCGCCTCGAGCTGCTCGGCACCGCGGACACCGCGAGCGAAGGCGTGGTCGATGACGCTGAGCTGCAGCTCGCGCCGCAGTACCGCCCCGGTCAATTGCTCGAAACGGTGCCCGGACTCATCGTGACCCTGCACAGCGGCGAGGGCAAGGCGAATCAATACCTGCTGCGAGGCTACAACCTCGACCATGGTACGGACCTCGAGACGACCGTCGACGGCATGCCCGTCAACCAGCCCACCCATGCCCACGGTCAGGGGTACACCGACCTCAACTTCATGATTCCGGAGCTGGCTGATCAACTCACCTACACCAAAGGCCCGTACTACGCCAACGTCGGCGATTTCGGTGCGGTGGGTTCCGTGCGCGTCAATTATCGGGACACGCTGGACGATCAACTATCGGCGACCGCCGGCACCTTGAGTTTTCAGCGCATTCTCGGCGCGGAAACGCAGACGGTCGGCGGCGGACATTTGCTGGCCGCGGCGGAGGTGCAGCACTACGACGGTCCTTTCGTCACGCCGGATGATGCACGCAAGGAGAACCTGGTGCTCCGCTACAGCGAAGGCGACGACAAGAACGGCTGGTCGCTGACCGCGATGATGTACCACCAGATCTGGACCAACACCACCGACATTCCCCTGCGGGCGCTCACCGAGGGGTTGGTGCCCGATCGCTTCGGGTCGCTCGATCCCACCGACGGAGGGCACGCCTGGCGCGCGAGTCTGTCGTTCAATCTGAATGAGCAGGTGGGCGCGGGCCGGCTGACCGCGAGTGCGTTCTTCATCGACAACCAGTTGCATCTGTTCAACGACTTCACGCATTTCCTGGTCGATCCGATTCACGGCGATCAGGAGGACCAGTTCGAACATCGCGATGCGGTCGGGGGCCAGGCGAATTACATGCTGCCCTTACGCTTCGGCTCGATCGACAACGTCGTCTCGGCCGGTCTACTGACCCGTGACGACCTGCTGTATGTCGGGCGCTTGCCGAGCGAGGGCCAGGTGCCCTTGCCGGCCGTGAACGATCCGCCGTCTTTTTCGAACGAAGACCAGGTGTATCTGTTTTCCGGCGCGGCCTATGTGCAGGCAATCACTCATTGGACTCCCAAGTTTCGCAGCGTCCTCGGCTTCCGTGAGGACTATCAGCATGGCACCGACATCGACTATCTGGCCGGTCTGCATGAGGAATCCGGCCCCGGATACACCGGCTACACCAACGGCGGCACGGCGCAGCAGGCGCTGGCCGAGCCGAAGGGCAGTCTCATTTACGAGGCGACCGGCACTCTGGAGTTGTACTTGAGCGCCGGGACGGGCTTTCATAGCGCGGACCTTCGCGGCGTCAATCAGGACACGAGCGTGGATCTGGGATTGCCGCATACGCCGCTGCTCGCAAAGCAGGAGGGCCAGGAATTTGGTGTGCGCGCGGCACCGCTGCGCAATCTCGCCCTGACCTTCGCCTACTATAATTTGTGGCAGCAGTCCGAGACCATCATCGACCCGGACGTCGGTGCGGATACGGCCGGCCCCCCGAGCCGCCGCTACGGCTACGAGATCAACGTCACCTGGCAGCTCAATCACCATCTCGAGTTCTACGGCAGCTACTCGGGTGATCACACGCATTTCACCCGGCCGTTCGACGACGGCACCGGTCACTTGGGCGAGTACATCACGGACGCGCCGCTCGCGACCGGTGCATTGGCGTTGTACCTCATGAATCTCGGACCGTGGAGCGGCGGCCTGAACTACCGGTATCTGGGCAACTATCCGCTGTCGTCGGGACCTTGCGTCAATTCCGCTGTGGTCCACGATTTTGGCCCTGCGTACACGACCTGTGCCAACTCTCCGACTGCGGGAAGCCAAGGGCAGGTCGACGGCAAGGGCTTCGGCGAATGGAACCTCGATGCGCACTACGCCTTTCGCGATGGCTGGAGCGCCTCTCTTGGCCTCTATAATCTTTTCAATACGCACGCCTACTCGGCCGAATTCTGGTACGTCGATCGGCTTCAGGGAGAGCCCCCGGCCGGCATTGCCGACGTTCACGAGCATCCGCTCGAACCCCTCATGGGGCGATTGACGGTGACCAGGAAATTCTAATGGCGACGAGAATTGTCCATGCTCGCGAGCAATGCGCGGCGCACTTGCGAGGCTTCGACGCGCAGCGGCCGGCTGCGCAATCGCCCCACCTCCTCCGGCGTGTAGGCGACGAAATTCGCCGGGACGTGCGCGCCGTCGAATCGGCGCAACATCCAGTTCAACACCTCGGCCAGATCGGCGTTCGACAAGGGCGAGGTGGCAACGCCCGCGACCCGGCCGAGATATTCCCGGCCGCCAGGGACGCGCAGAAATCTCGCCACGGTGCCGGCGAGACCCGGCGCGGTCGCATCGGAACCGCTGCCGTCCGGGCGGTGACAGCCCTGGCAGTTGAGCGTCCAGTTCTGCCACGCGTGCTGCTCATCGCAAGCCGCCGGTGCAGCGAACCCGAGCGCGGCGGCCGCGATCATGAGCGCCCGCGGCCGGATAGCCCGCCAGCTTCGCCCACGAATGGTCATGGACCGGCGGAAGCGGGCCGCAGTGCGTGAGTAGCCGTCGCGGACTTCTGCGGGTAGCGCGCACGGATCTCGGTGACGTCCTTGGCGGTGAATGGCGCCGCCGCGGGCTTGGTTCTCCCAAGACCGCTGGCGAGATAGTTCAGCACGGCGGCGACCTCGGTTTCAGTCAAACCGGATTGGGCCGGCATGACGCCTCGATACGTGACGCCACCGACTTGCAGGTCCCCTGCCAGACCGGTCGTGACCACCATCACGAGATAGTCGCGCCCCGCCGGTGCCTTGGCGAACGCGACGATCTGCTCATGCAGCGAAGGGAAGCTGCCTGGAATTCCGGCCGCCTGCGGCCCGTGGCACACGGCGCAGTGGTTGGCGAAAACACCGGCGCCGGCCGGACCTGAGTCGGCGCGACACGGTACGGCGCCGATGATCGTCCAAGCCGCAAGTACTGCGGGTAAAAAGCGCGCCTGGCGGCATTCGCCCCGCATCGGTTTACTTCTGCCCGGTGGCGACGCCGAGGATGACGGCCGTCGAGCAGGTATAGGACTGACTCTTGGTGCCGAAGCACCAGGTGATCTCGTTGTTGCTTTGCGGCCGCACGACCGGCCGGTCGCCTTCATTGCGCTGGCAGGCGCAGCGGCCCCACGGCACGCCGCCGCAGCAATCGTTATACGAAATGATGTAATTGCGCTGGTCGGCGGGATTGCGGCAGGTGCCGATCCATGTGATCGGCGACATTTCCGTGCCGGGCGGGCAGGCATTCACGGCGCCGCCGTAGCAGGTGCAGAGCGATCCGTCGATCGCGCAGTAGCGCCAATAATCGCAGCGGGTCGGGTCGCCCGGATCCTGGGGATTGCCCGTGCTCTGCGGCGGCTCATCGCCCGAATTCGGATCGTTCGGAGTATTGCCGTTCATCTCGTCGGCGCGCGCCACCGGCAGCAGCGGCAACGCACCGGTTCCCGCCAGCAGCGCCCCGAGCAAACCGAACACGCTGCGCCGCGAGGTCCGGCTGGCAAAGCCGCGCAGAATTCTCTCCGCCAAATGATCCAAGTCAGCCATCTCAATCTCCC
>Ga0116229_10012598_pt1 | contig 12146 bp, 5 predicted proteins | sample S1TSphgellanicum_3_FD_87313 | JGI IMG/M metagenome (GOLD analysis project Ga0116229, IMG submission 87313) | Host-associated microbial communities from peat moss isolated from Minnesota, USA - S1T2_Fc - Sphagnum magellanicum MG | ecosystem: Host-associated > Plants > Peat moss > Unclassified...
CAACACCCAACAACCATGCCCGAAAGGTTGTTTGGTAAAAAAAAAAAAAAAAAGGGGAAAAATTTTTTGGGGGGGGGGGGGGTTTGGGTGGGGGGGTTGGGGTGGGGGGGGGGGGGGGGGGTTAGGGTTTAGGGTATGAGCAGGGAGGTACCTAGTAGTAGGTAGGTAGGTAGGTATCATGGATTTTCAGGCATGATTGGTTTTTGTTGTTTGGATCCATGGAGCCAGACTTTTGTGGCAAGAAGGGATAAAATAGTATGCAGAGCAGCAGGTGGTACTTGTGTGTGAGAGCAAGGTTTTGGGTTTTTTCAATTTTGTGGTTTCAAAAATTGGTGAAAATTTCCAATAATTAGCAAAATTAGTTGAAAAAAAACTTCCAATTTTTTGGTCAAAAGAATAAAATTATTATAATTTTTAATTTTTTAAAAATAAATTAAAAATAAATAAATAAATAAATAACCACTTTTAGTTATTTGAGTCCCACTGGAGAGCTGCAAAAGAGCAGCTCCATTAAACAAAACCCACTTGTACCAGTATCTTGTTCTTTCAGGTGGGTTACTGGACACTGGGTGCCAGGTTTGGTCACCTCTACTTGACCTGAGTCCTGACTAACCCACATCATACATACATATGGGTATGATTAGTCTGCACCAGGTGAGTTTTGAAAAGTGTGAGAACTAATTAGTAAATAAATAAATAAATAAATGATAAATAAATAAATAAATAAATAAATAATTGTTTGCTGAAGTCATCATGGCTACAAGTTAATATCAAAAGCAGGTATTTTTAGATTTTTTTTGAGAACCATGGTTACAAAGCTTAAGAACCATTGTGATGTAGCTCAAGTGGTAATAGTCCATAAATACATTTAGTCAAATTTGGTGATATTTTAAAATATGAAATTATAAAACCCTAAGCACCCTTTCATAATGTAGGCAAGTGTGGCGATTTTTTGGCATTAAATACATTCTTTTAAGTTTTGTGACAATTTTTTTTTCCCAAAAAAAGAAAAGAAAAGGGAATTAGACCCTAAACCATTGAGAAATTTTCTTAGTGTATTTTCAAGACACTTTCATAGCCACCAATTCATTCATGGGTGTTGCAAAAAAAAGAGGATAGATATTATTAGAGTTATTCTGTAAAGTAACCCTGTCTTCACCCTGTCTTTGGGGCCTCCTGTCACCCCCCCCCCCCTCCCTATCCCCTCTTTTAGTGGTATCCGCAAAGTAAAGACATTTTTATTAAATCTCAGTATGAAATGCTGAAACTCAGCATTTAGTGCACAAAGGTTCGAGACTAATTATAGTAGTTGTATAGTTAGGAGCAGTGAAAAAATGTGTATCAGCAGTGGAGGCACTCAGGAAAAAAACAAGGAAAGACAGGATGAATGAAACTCAGTTTTTTTACCACCAAAATTGATGGTTTTTTGAGTTTCATCCCCCCAAGCCCCCCCTTGAATGCTAATGTACAATTTTTCCATGTTTTTAAAAAATCTCACCCTGTGTATGACCCAAACTCAGGGTTCTGGTGCTGTGTTTTTCTTGCTTTACAGACAACTCTATTACAAAGTACTTCCCTCCTTAAGAGTGAAAGGCATCTTACACTTATTTATTCACTCTTTAAGTGTTAAGTAACCAGCTAGAAGGCAACTAGGTTACCGAATATACTTGAGTTGTACATGTATGCGCAAAGACAATGTTTGGTAGCTTGACTCCTCTTGCTGGTTATAAGATGTAATTGATTTTCAATGCACCTTTAACATGTATTTGAGATCCTACAATGGGAGGCACGTATATGGTACACCACAAGGATTATTGCATGCATTTCTTTGAATCCTGAGGAATGAATGCCATCCCGCATGTGACAACCCTAGGGGTTGCCAATTGTACCTTGGTCATGGCCAGCCAATGTGGTGCTGCCACATCACCCAAATCTTCCTGAAATTTGATTGCATGGTATGTGCAATAACCTTTCCCCTCTTACACCTTATGATCTATGTATGGGTAAAGCCCATAAGTGGTGGACATTTCCAAAATGTGGGGTCGAACTTGGCAATCACCTTGTCCTAGGCCCTTTATTTTGGGAATGCCCCCACCCTACGGCTTTACTTTACACGTAGTTCTTCTAAGTGGCGTTTGAGGTTATAATTGGTATTGGGTGGTTATTAGATATAAGAACGAACCTTCGATGGTTATCAAGATGATTTTTAGGATTCATAACCATAGTTCCCAAAAATAAAATACCTAGCTTTGGTATATCATCATAATTCTCAATTTTTTTGAAAAGAATCAAATAATTGATCATACATTTGCCAAGTTTTTATCGATTATTTCATGAAAATTGAAAGGTTTTTTAAACTTTTGAAATAATTAGGATTGAGGATCCTCTGATTTTGATTTTTTTTCAAAGAACCAAAGCTAATGATTTTTAAATTTTGAAATATTAAAAAAACTAGAACCAATGCTTTCTCTAAAAATTCAAAATAATCACATAACACTAGTTATAAATTATAACCACTTGTAATTAGGCATTGAACTTTCAAACACTTAATACTTGGATTATAATCTTCACATTATCCAAATGTGTAGGATAATGATTTTCCTAAGGAGGTTATATATGTTGTTTGAAAGCATGGGAACTTAGATGTCATTATAACTCTCACAAATATCACTAGGTTCCAATGTATAGCAACATTACCTCCCATGTGACCTACAATTCCCCAACATGAAAAAACATTGACATAATTTGAATATGATGGACTAGAGGCATTCTAACAAAAAAAAAAAAATTGAAATCTAACACAATGAATAGACAACCATGTGTGTAACATCATCACACTTAAACAATGTTTTTACTAAGCAACATTCTATAGTTTATAAAAATACCCAACAACATCACCATTTGTCAAGAACTTGCATTTCAAAGCAACACATACAAGAGTGTCAAAATGTCAAATAGCTTGCAAATAACTACAAACACACTAATTTTCCTCATGAAGATGAATCAAACACTCCATCATCCTCATGAAGATGAATCAAACACTCCATCATTTGCCCACCTCCTTAGTCTTTTTATTCAAATATCATCCCAATTTTGCCAAACCCTTTATAAATTAATCTTTCAAAACATAAGTTATTTGCCCATAATATTTTTTAAAACATTCCTTATTAATCAAACCCAAACTTAAAAATTGACTATGTTTTTCAATATTGCACTAAAATACTTTTATCATATATAATTTTTGAAAACAACAATATCCCCATTCCCAACAAAACAAATTTAATTCTTGAACTTGTTAATACACAGAGGAGCACACCAACAAAACAACAACAACATTATCAAGCCCCACAAGCCATTTTATGTTTTCTTGGTAATAAATGGGACCAATTTTAGGTAGTTTATGAATGCCCACATAGTTTTCAATTTGGTTTTCAATCCAATTTTCACAATGAGAACTAATTAACACTTTTACATGTGAAAATCATAATGAAAACCAAGTTCAAGTTTTCACATGAATGAAAAACAACCATGAAATTGGTTCAAATTTATACATATATATTTTTTGGACAATTAAACAAGTTCTCTCATGAAACTTAGATTTGGTTTTTCAAGTCCATGTATAAGTTGGTGTTGGCTTTTTTGTTGTTCTTTTCATGTTGTTACTACAATTTTCCCATTGTTGTTATTCTTTTCATGTCATTACTACTCTTATCACATATTGTTATTCTTTTTGCACGATGAAATAATTAAATTATTAATTATTTAATTTCTAAATTTTATTTTAATTAATGAGAAAATTAATAACCAAGTTGTGAAAACTAGACATGAAAGTCAATTATTATTGTATATGTGAGAATCACCCTATCTAAGAACCAAGTGAATTTGAAAAAATCAATAAGTTGATAACTTGGCCGGTTCTTTTATATATATATATATATATATAAATCAGGTTCCCATAACATCACATAAGAACTAGAACTAGTCAATTTTCACAAAAAAATGAAAACCCAATACTAGTTGGGATTTTGCAAACCATGGACCTAAATTTAGTCATTGTTTTGCCATCCCTTGTGCCATTATTAAAGAAAAAAACTTACAAGCCTTTACATATGTCCTACATAATTGTGCATCATGTATAATGCAAAAAAGAAGAAGGTTTAAACCATGAATTTCAAATGCTTCACACCCAAAAAGGAAACATAGAAAAAAAACATGTTTTTACATAGGCACACACAAATTTGTTAAAATTTTTTCTTCCCCTCCTTCTTTGCACCATTTATCTTGATCCATCCAACTTTTCTATCACCATCTTTTTGACACCAACATCATCACAAAATTTCCAACCACACACCACCAACCATAATTTTTTTTTTACAACCGTGCTTGTAGCATCCTTAAAGAATTTTGCACGATATAGGGCTATCATTGCTAACATCTTTCATGAATGCAAACAAAAACTCCAAAAGTCACAATCACTAATAAGCTTTGCCAAAAGCCTAAAACCTTGAAACTTTAAAATGCTTTGCAATTCAGTAAACTATTTTTTAGTCCACAACACTTTGTAAAATTCAATATGTATTAACCTCTAGGCAAGTAGCAAGATTTTGCTTTATAAGATATTTTTAAAACAAGAAAGAAAAATGAAGTTAGGTTTATACGTCAATTCTCATTCAACTTTCAACTTAAAAGATCAAGTTGGTCACATAAGAACATGTCACAAATTTGCTTGCCACCATCAATTTTTTGATAAAAATCAACTTGTGACAAAATATGGTTTTTTTTATGACAACATACCTTAATTCGTGACACATGTGTGAAGTGAACTTTGTGGTTCCATCCATAATGTAAAATATGTGTTATTTATCATGGGATCAATGATTCTTTTCCCTAGCAAATTTTGTCAAATTTTGATTTTAAAAATGATTTCAACGTGTATATATGATTTTCATGGAGATTTTTTCCCCAAATTGCTAGATTTTTATGATAAGTTCCACTATGTAACCAATAATATAGCTATTCCATTTTTAAAAAAAATTCATATTTGTTTCATATCCAAAATTAACTAATCTTTTTCTAAATGATTGCCACTTTGGCTACAACAAAAAAATTGACAAGAAGAGAAAAGAAAATAAGCCTTTAAATTGCTTCAAATGAACTTATTTTGAACCAACCAACTCTTTCTATTTATACCTTTGAAGAAGGAAATAACAAAACAAGCAATGTTGGTTAGTTTGGTTGTATAAAAAAAAACCTAATCTAAAATTTTTAATTTCATTCACGAAACCCACTTCCTTGCAAGCCTTTGGTATATTTACACACATACAATCAAATTAACTTGGCAATATATATATTGGAAAAAAGGATGTAACTAAGCTATTTAGTTCACTACTCTTGGCAATCATTCCATATCACACTCCCCTATCTAACTTGGGTTCTATGCTAATGTGCATTACTAGTGACAATGAACTATTTAAAAATTATTTTCGTATGTTTTCATACGGTTTACAATTGTTCACCATCCACATAGATTAGGGAAAAAAAGATACTATTGGTTTTTAATGTTATCATTTTAAGAAAAAAAAATCTTTTTATGGCTCTAGCCAAAAGGGAAGGACTTTTGCACATAAGATTGGAGAGGGGGTTTGTGAAAGTGTGGATTGAAGTAATAAAAGTGTGGAAGGGTTGGAGGAGCCATGAATGTCTCAAGTTATCACAACAATGCAATCCTCACAAAACTCCACGGGGGAATGATGATATACCAAGAATGGATTCATTTTTAAAACCCAAACAACCAACCCCACATGATTGAAAATTCCTAATGTGGGTGACTTGTGGATGCTCTCATTCAAACTAAAACCCCTAGAAGTGAAAACAACAACCTTGGAACAAAGGCAAATGTCACACACACACACACAAAATAAAAATAAAAATTGTTGCATATTTATTGTAGAAAAAAATTCATTTCATAAAATTTTAAAATATTAATTTTGTTGGAACCCAAATTCAACGTGAACAACATTTCATCTTTTTTCATCTTTGGAGGGTAAGTTACCCTCAGAATGTGGGTTCTATGCACATAATCTTTGACAGCATGAAAAGTTACTTGCAAATGTAGGACTCCAAGCTCAAAAAACAAATTGAAAGCAAACAAATCAGACATCAACCACACCTCTAGGTATTCATATGGGCTTTGGAATCTCATGACACAAAAGATCAAAACTCTCAAAACCTACTTAGAAAACCAATCTCCAAACCCTAAAAAACCCTAAACTTCAAAGACCTTTGTTTTTTGTTTTTTTTTTTGTGTGGGGACTAGACGTTGTTAAATGTCATAAGAGATACAATGTAAATCTGGGTTCTCTTAAAGATCTAGAAGGATCTAGAAGAATGCTACATGTGAAAGGTGATTTCATACTTTAGGGGCTAAAATTGAGATGTATTCCCAAGGTTTGGTGAGTATTTGTAGCAACAAAAATGTCAATGGCCTAAGAAGAGATCTCACCACAAAAGTTGACAAATGAGGGCACCCAAAGCATTAAATGATATGATCAACAATTCTACAATATATGCAAAGCCCACCTTGATTTATATTCCAGTTAAGAAGTCCTTCTATTATTGAAGGCCACCATGAGACCTAGACCTTTAAGATGTGTGTTTTAAACTCAATGATTCATCAATGGTTTGGGTTTATTTAGGGTTATCCCTGACAATGTTATTGAGGACCTACCATGACTTATAGAGACTTTGATGGAGCCCAATTCCATTGGAAGGTTTTACTTCTATTCATTCACCCATTAATCTATTATACCCATCCTAGAGGAGCCAATTTTCCAATTAACCTTGCAAAATCTTTTGCGAGATAAAAAGCCAAGGGTATTTGCTTAAAATGTTATGGTATAAAATTTTGTAACTTGTTCGGTAGCATTGGGGATATTCAAAGGGAACCCATGGGAACAAGAGGACTTTCATTGGGAACACCCTTGGAATCCAAGTTTGAACATGTTCTAACCATGTTCTAACCATGTCTAGAACTAATGGAACACCTAAAGCCATGTACAACACATTGGAGCGGTAGTGCAATTCCTGGAAGCCAGCCTCTAAATAATTATGGTTACCCACCACGCAGCTTGAACTAAACTTAGAGTTTTTGCTAGTGAGATTTTTCAAAAGCTCTAAAATTTGAAATATCTCTACAATTTTAAACCACACACACACAAACCTCATTGGAAGGTCTTAAAGTGAATATGAAATATAAAAAATAAATTTGCAAATTTTTGCAAGTGCAAATTGATTATCCAAACCTCAAAGAATGCAAACTTTTTGGAAAAGCTTTAATAAAAATGGTAATAAGATATTTCTGAATAATTGGATTTGTAATGTCGTCAAATCAAAATTGTAAAAGTCAAATAAGGGTTTTAGGGTTTAAGGTTTTCAATATGTGACTTCCTTTACCTTATTATTCTGTTGGCAACCCGTGTTTGGTTTTCCTTTGGCTAGAGTATATATATATATGTGTGTGTGTGTGTTGTTTTCATGTTTCATGCCATATATTGGCCATAACCTAGGGTTTAGGTGTATTGGCCATAACCTAGGGTTTAAGTCCGCACTCTACCAACACACGAGAGTCAGGTGGGTATGCTCATAGTAGTCTCCGAAATTGATTGGAGACAAAGAAGAACAACCAAGGAATATTAGCAGGCAAAAGAGAATGCTACTAGTCGCCCTAGTGTTGTTCTTGGCTTGCAAAAACGAATGAAGGACGACATGCACATGATTCTTGCTTGAATAATGTATGAATAGAAGTTGAATCAAAGAGGTACCCATTGTGTCTGTTCAGCCCCTAAATGTAAGTAATTTATAAGAGAAGAACAAGATCCACCCACAACCCAAAAAACACAACAAATTCTTATAAGCATCTCCCACATTTAGCCCCTAAACCCTAATTGGGCTTCTATCAATTTTTACCCACATCCAAAACACACACAATACACACACACACACACACATATTGTTATGTATTTTCCCATCCCCGAACTAAAATATAAACAAATTGGACAATATAAAGTGAGAGACTATTTACATGTTGCTACTTGAGCCTATCATTTATTATTGACCGAGTTTTTAAATTTTAATGTGTTACTAGCCCTCTTTTGAAGGACATTTGCATCTTGGGTACCTATAAGTATTTACAAGCTCAAAGGGAGGTTTCACACTACCTATTTGATTGCTAGATTTTATTAAAATAATATTAATAAAATAAATAAATAAATAAATAAATATGCCATTGTGCTGCTGTTGGTGGAGATGCTCTTACATCAGGTCCATGGCCACTGGGGATGTGCAGGTGGGCTTTACAAGTGTCTATGACATCCAAACCCTCGGACAAGGGGACAAGGCCAAAACCACAAGATATGAGATCTTGCCAAATATTTAGTTATTTATTATTTTTTTTAAAATTTAAAAATTTTCATTTTAATAATAATAATAGTAATAATAATTTTTTTTCCTGAAATTCCTACAGTTGAGTTGGGAAAAAAAAAATGCCTAGTAAATTTTGCACTACTTAGGCACACCGCACCATCAAGCCTTTACAAAGCAATCAATATGGTAATACCTTGGCAAGCTTCAGCACATGCTTGTCAAATAATTAATTGATTTTGAAAAATTCATATTTTGACACATAGAAATATACTCTTGAAGATTCAATATTTTTTTCCTTAAAAGAAAAAAATAAAATATTTGAAAAAAAAAAATCAACATTTCTGAAAATAATATAATTATTGTCCAAACTGCCAAGGTAGTAGTAGTAGTAGTAGTTACTAGTAGGGTATATACAAGGAGAGTGTGGTGGGCAAAACCCTAACCCTAATTCTTCTGAGAATGTCTGCAGCCTCTCTGCACACATTCTATCTGATCAGGAATAGTTTTGTGGTGGTGGTGGGTGGTGATAGCTAGAAAGCTCCAGAAATATTCTCCCAAGTTGCTTCAAATCCACTACTTTACATAGAATAAAATATACTAAAATAATTATTTAATAAAAATTATTAATTTTTCTTTTGAAAGCATCTACTACTATGACTAATAAAAATAAAAATGATAATAATAATAATAATATTAATGATGACGATGATGATTCATAATTCTTTTGCGAATGTTCGTAGCTTCAATCTCTTCAGACGTCATGTGCATTTTAAGTAGTACAAAAGCATTAGAGCCAAGAGGGTTTAGTTTTATATCGCTTGCTTGCTTGCTTGATGTCGTCGCTTCTGGCGCTTGTTCTGCTGTGGCGCATCGCTTTAGACTGTTTAGTAACATGTGTCCTCATGTTGGATCCATGATAAGGTTTCACAACTAAGTAAAGTCATATACCATACCAAATACCTATAACTTATGTTTGGCACAAAATTATTCTCAACAAAAAAGGTCTTGTTGGGAAACCCTAATTTTTTTTTTTTTTGGGTATTTTGTTGAAATTTTTGAGATTTGTTTATTGTCTTGACCGTTGGGTTGTTACTATTTACCAAAAAATCCACAACTCAAGGTGTATTTTTTGCATACTTATTCATTACTTGTTGAAAATTTGAGAATTTTTTAAAAATTTGAAATTGTTAAACCTTGTGCTTTTTTAACATAAATAAATAAATAAATAAATAAATGTTTGGTAGCGAAGAAGAAGTGTTGATTATCAGTAGTTGTAGGTATTTGGTGATTTTGTTCATTAGGCTACTTGTAAGTCCATTATAGAGTTGGAATGGGAATGCTTGTTGTTGACGGGTGATTGCATTTGATGTCATTTATCAGCATTCAACTAGAGTTGATCTCAACCATTTTGTTGTGAGTAACAAGTAAATAACTAAAGTTTTTTTGTGAATTGCACAAATTGTAGTTAGTTGCAGTGGAAGTGGGGAGTTTTTAGAGCATCTCTAGTGGTGCTCAGTATGTGATGCTGCACAAATATTTCTCACATCCAAGTTTAGTTACCTATTTCCTTTTTCCCACCCCACCCATCAAACTAAAACTGAGGCTGCAAAAATAGGTGGAAAAACTACTAATGACAATCCACCTGGACCAATCAACACTATCTAGTCAATAAATAGTGGGTGTTGGGTTTTTAGGGTTTAGGGTGTTGTGTATTTTAGTAAGACTTGGCAAACTAAACTGTGTGAAAAATGCTTGGCCAAAACCATTTTGCTGAGCCAAACCGATATCTTTTGACTTTTCTTTGTCCAGTTTTCATCTGCAGGGTCACATACTAAGCACTGGTGGAGTTCAGCCGAACCAGCATGTTTTGACTTTTCTTCATCCAATTTTAATCTGCAGGGTCACATAGTGTGAGTGCTAGTGGAGTTGCTCTCTGGAATTCCTTAGATTCCATGATATGGTTCAAACCTGCATAGGTGTTAATAGTTAACAATACTCATCAACCCAAGTGTCATTTTGGTAGGGGGAAGAGGGGGTTAAAAGCTGCAACATCCTCAACATCACTGCTCTGGACATCCTTAGTCCCTCCACCCACCAGCAGCAACCCCTGGACATTGTTTGGATTTCATACTAGATTGGCATTTAAGACACTCAACACAAACCTAACACAACCCAACCTCTTCTAGTTTCTCCAGGAGATTCTTATTCTTCTTCTACTACCAACATCTCTGAAGAAAACAAACTCTATTATATTACTAATGCATGAAAGAAAGAAAATTTTCAAGTAGACAAAAAAACTAGCTTGAAGCTAGTTATTTGGTTTTTTGAGTGAACTTGCATTATTACAAGTTGACCTAATTTTTACAAAAAAAATTGCTCATAGAAGTCTTTTGAGAATTAAAGCTCTTCTATGGTTTCAACATGACATTTAGGTATGGAGGAGCTACGGTTAGAGATGTGATGTTTTGTGTTGTAAGTCATAATCCGTGTAAATTTGCGTCATACACATTGACTAATTAGCTACAAGGTGAAAGGACATTTTGAGCTTTGAAATCATGTTCTTGTTTGTCATTATTTTGTGGACCCATATTGTACATCTTCCTTAGCAATGACCTTGGTTTATTTGTCTCAACTCCAAATTATTGGGGAGAGGGGGATGGGGGTGTTGGTGAATCTTGCCCCCCCCCCCCAAAACAAAGAAAAGCATAGGGAGGGTGGTAGTAATTACAATTTTTTTCCCAAGTAAATTTGTATTCTTTTGTTTTGGAAAGAGAAAAGAATATCCCTAGCCAAAAGAAAGGCTTTCTTCCAATTTGAATTATAATAATGTGGAATTGATTAGAGTGTGTAAGTAAAAGAAGGTAGTGGTGAAGGGATGGTTTTTTCTCTTTTAAAAATTTGTTATATCAAAAAAAAATTGTTGAAAATTTGCAACAAGATGGAAAAATATTCGTTGAATTTCCACCCATAATTTAAAAAAAAAAAACATTCCTGATTTTTGTCCCAATTTTTTTGGTTGAAAAAAATGAAAAAAAGTGTTGGAAAAGAGGAAATATTGGTCAAATTTTCCAACAAAAAGAAAAAGAAAAAGAAAATCTCCGTTTTATAGTTTTGATGAAACTTAAATTGTACTCTCTCTCTATTGAATGTCAATTGTATGCAATTGATGAATTTTGCAATGTGAGAGTGTGAGTTGCTACTATTGCATTGTGGATTCACCACATCATTGGTAATATTTCACATAAGGTAAACAATGTGAGACTCACTCACATGGCTATTTAAACATGACCTTACTATTCAAACCCAAGTTAAATCTACTACGCAAAACATCATGTCAACACATGCTAGGACATATCAATGGATGATGTCTTCTTATAATGAATCACACAAAACTTAGTTCCAAGCTAACTTAGGTCTTTAAAATTCTTTAAAATATTTATATTAACTTTCCACATAATACAATTTGGCTTTCATCTAGGCTAGCATAAATTGTTCCTTCCTACCTATGTCATGGGGTTCTTTGATAAGGCTATTAGGTAGTAGAAATTGGTGACTCTTGTCATCCTTACTCATTTGCAATGCAATCCGAGGTCTATATGTATCATTACTTTCAAACTATTGATAACCAAATTGGCACCAATTTAAAATAAAATAAAATAAAATTAAAAAAAAAAAAAAAAAAAACACACAACCCAAAAAATATTTAAAAAAAAATTATATAATAA
>Ga0116229_10012599_pt1 | contig 12145 bp, 11 predicted proteins | sample S1TSphgellanicum_3_FD_87313 | JGI IMG/M metagenome (GOLD analysis project Ga0116229, IMG submission 87313) | Host-associated microbial communities from peat moss isolated from Minnesota, USA - S1T2_Fc - Sphagnum magellanicum MG | ecosystem: Host-associated > Plants > Peat moss > Unclassified...
CGAGAGCGGGACCACGCGCTCGCCGTCGAGTTCGCGCACCGGCACTTCGACCGCGCCGGCAGGTACGGTAACGTTCCGCGGATCGCCGAACGCAATACGCTGATGCGCCACATCGATATCCACAGCGAACCGCTTGAAAAATTCCTCGCCGAGCCGGAAGACGACCGGGCGCCCGAGGTACGCGGTGTACGCATCGGGGTACAGGTCGTCGACCTTGGCGCTCATGCCGCGCACCGTGAGGTCGCCGAGTCGCACGTCCAGCCCGTTGACCGTACCGTCGGCATTCGCGTGGCCCCCCAGCAACGATACGAATTTCGCGTCGATGGTATTCGGATCGCCCCACAGCCATGCGAGGGCCGGATGGCCGTTGACCTGGATCGGCACGAAGATGCCGAGGTTCGTTGCCTGCACGTAGTCGATCCAGCCGCTCGACGAGCTGCCCTCGGCACGCGCACCACCGGCGCTCAGCGCCATCACTACCGCCACAATCAAAGCGCGCCCCATCAGAACCGCCTTCCGCGTCGACCGATGCTCCGCTCGCACGGATGCTCTGCTCACGGTAGCGAGAGGCCGGCTGGCCGGCCATCAAAGTCCCATCATTTTCCGCTCAAGCGGCACGTTGCGCCGGAGCTGCACCCCGCCCCAGATCGCCCGGCGTCTTACAAGGCCACCATCACGTGGTTGCCCACGTTCGGAACGTGCTCGACGCGGACGTCGCGCGACACCTGACGGATCAGAAATAACCCGCGGCCGATTTCGCTGAACAGATCGACCGGCGGCTCCGAACCGTGCGGCTGGAAGGGGCCGCCCGAGTCGATCACGTGCAGCACGGGGCTGCCCCCAGCAAAACGCAGCGAGATCTCGACCGCACCGGGCGAGTGGCGGACGACGTTGCCGAGCAGCTCGCCGAAGACGAGTTCGGCCGACGATAGGAAATCCTCGTCGGTCGAGACGGTGCGAAGATACGCGAGGAACTGCGCGCGAGCGTCGACCGCCGCGCGTGCATCCTGCGCGCTGAAGGTCCACGCCGGACTATCGCCCACGAGCACCGTCAGGATCGCGACGTCGTCGTGGGCGTGCGCCGGGAGACACGAGCGCGCGATATGATTGGCGGGCGAGAGCGATGCCGCAGTGGCGGCGCTGCCCAGCGACTTGCGCAAGCAGTCCTCGCCGGCTTCCCAATCGCGCCGCGCCTCGATGAGCCCGTCGGTATACAGCACCAACAGGTCGCCCTCGCACAGCTCCAGGGACTCAGAAGGCTCCGACGCGGCCATCTGGCGCAACCCGAGCGGCAGTCCGCTGGCGCGCAGCTCGATGAACTCACTCCCGCGTCGTAGCATCGGCGGCGGATGCCCCGCATTGGCGAAGCGCACCGTGCGCCGGTCCGGGCTGACGATCGCGACGAACGCCGTGACGATCGCCTCCGGATAGCGCTTTGCGAGAAACCACCCCGCCGCGTCGAGAATGCCGGCCGGGTCGCGCTCGTGCACCGGCGCCATGCCCATCGCGTGGCGCACCTTGCTCATGATCGCGGCGGCCTGAATGCCTCGGCCGGTGACGTCGCCCACGCTGAGCACGACCGAACCGTCGTCGAGCTCCAGCGCGTCGTACCAATCGCCGCCGACCTCGGAGTCTTCGCCCGCCGGGAGATAGACCGCGCTGAACTGCAGGCCGGGCGACGGCGGGATGGCCGACGGCAGGCACGCCTGTTGCAGCGTCGTTGCGATGTTGCGTTCGCGGGCGAGCGTCTCGGCGCGCTCCACTGCGATCGACGCGCGAGCGGCGAGTTCTTCCAGCAGTCCGAGATCGCGTCCGGCATCGAAGCGCCGTTCGGAGTAACAGGCGACCAGCGCACCGTACGTCGTCGCGCCGGCGTGGAGCGGCACGATCACCGTGGCCTTCGGATCGAGCGCCTCGATCTCCGGTGCTAGATACGGCCACACGCTCGCCTTCATCCGCTGCAGATGCTCGTCCACGTACACGACGCTGCGGTGTTTGCGCAAGATCGCGGCGAGTTCGATCTCCGCATCTTGGCGCAGCGGACGCTGGCCACGCAACCCGGCGACCGCCGCCTGCCGGGCCGGGTCCCGGTGCACGACCACGTCGGTGCTGAGGGCATCGTTCTCCAATCGGACGAACAGACACGCGTCGGCGATATCGTCCGCGATCATAGCTGCAATCTTCTGCAGCGCGCCCCACACGTCGAGCGATTCGAAGAGCAGCTGGTTGACCTTGCCCGCGAAGCGCAGGCGCTCGGCGGCGCGACGCTCGGCCTCGAGGATGCGCGCGTTTGCAATCGCCATCGCCGCCCGTCCTGCGACCTCGCCCGCGACGCGGACGTCCGACTCGCTGAACAGCCGCCCGGACTCTGCAGAGACCATGCTGATCGCGCCGTACACCTTCCCGTCGGGTTCGGCGATCGGGACGATCATGACCGACTGCATCTTGAGCAAACGCAGCAGGCGCAGGTGCTCCGCGTCGCGCGCCGCCGCCTCGATCTGCTCGTCCAACACGCGCTCGTGCAAGAGCGCCTTGTTGGTCGAGATGACCACGCTGAGGCCGTCTTCCGGGCGCGGCGGATAGAGGTCGCGATGCCGCTCCAGATAGCGCACGAGGTCCTTGTCGCGATGGTCCATCGCCATGTTGGCCAGACGCCCGTCTTCGCTCAGCGTAACGAAGCACCAGTCTGCAAACTTGTCGATCGCGATGCGCGCGAGCGTCTTGCAGATCGTTTCCACGTCGAGCGAAGCCGCGAACGCGGCGCCCGCCTCGACGACGAAACTCAAGCTATCGCGAGCGCGCTCCTGCTCGTCGATGTCCGTCGCGGTACCGATCCAGCGAACGGGCGCCCCGTTCTCGCTCCGGTTTGGGACGGCTCGCGCGATAAACCAGCGGTAGCTCCCGTCGCTCGCTCGGCGAAGGCGATACTTTTGCTCGTACGGCAAACCCGTCTGCAGGGCGACGCTCCAGTTCGCCTGCGTCTCCTCGACGTCGTCGGGATGCACGATGCCGAGCTTCGGGTTGGGCACTCGCAACGCGTCCAGCGCGAAACCCGTATAGTCGACCCAGCGACCGTTGACGTATTCGACCACGCCGTCTGCATCGGTGATCCAGATAAGCTGCGGCATGGCTTCCGCAATCGAACGAAACTCTCGCCCGGGATCCAATGGTTCTCCCAGGCCGTCTTCGCCGAGTTTGGACGATGTTTGCATCTCCCCGCCTCGCTGACAAAGCGTCGCAAATGGCCGGGCGGCAGCGACCGGTCGCCGGCTCATCTTCTCGAAGCGGTTACCCCAAAAAGCCCCCGTTTACACAGCACGCCCCGGGCGGGTGTCGAGCCGGGCGCGGCTGCTCCGGCCGCGCACCCGAACGCGGCCGGAGCAACGACCCACGCTAGTTGTTCTGCGAGCGAGCACCCGAGCCGGAGCCGGAGCCCGAACCCGAACCACCGTTCGAAGTGAACTGCCCCTGCGCGTTCCGCGCGTGTGCGCTGGCCTGCTGACCGTGGGCCTCGCCGCGGCTCGCGTGCCGGTCCGCCAGATCGTCCTCGCCCTGCGAGCGATGGTAGGCTGCTTGACGATGGTGGTGCGCCGCCGCTTCGTGGTGGCTCGCCGCCTCGTGGTGAGAAGCGCTGGAACGCGAGCCGCCCTGCGAACCGCCCTTGCTGCCGATCTCCTCGTAAAACTCGGTACCGTGCTTGGCCGACGTCGCTTCGCCGCCGGCACGCCCGGCTTCTTGGTGTTGTTGCGTGCTGCCGCCCTGACTTGCCATTGTCGTTGGAATCTCCTGTGGAGCGAAAAAGTGTTGTGCTCTTTCGTTTATCCACGCAATGCCGTCGTAAAACGGCGCAACAACAGATTCCCGACGCGCAACGCGCCGCAACAGATCCGCGAGGGAGCCGGGCTAGCCTTCGACGGCGTGCTTTGCGTAGAAGTCCGCGCGAAACGCTTTGTACAACGGGACGACGCGGAACATCAGCGGGAGCATGCGCACGGCTAAGAGCTGATCGCCTTCGGCTTTGATCCGCCCTTGCGCCATTGCCGTCATCACGTTGAGATCGCCGCAGAACATGCTGTCGAGCGTATCGCCGGTCAGATGCACGTCGACGACGGCCGCCGGAGCGCGATCGTCGTCGATGAAGAGGGCGTAGCCGTGGCCCGCTTCGCGCGCGTCGATCACGAAACGCGCAGCGGGCTCCGTAACGGTGTAGGCCATGATGATGCCACTCCCGCTGAAGCCCTTCTGTTCGTGTCTGGCGAGCTTGCCCAGAAAGCCGCCGAAGAGATCGCGGAGTTCTTTGGAGTTTGCAAATGCGGCCATACGAATGTCCTCCGTATTCCCCACGCAACGTAGGAACGAGGTCTTCGAGAGGTCGCGCGGCGACTCCGGCATCTACGGTGCATCATCAAACCGCTTGGTGGACCAAAACAAAGGGCGGGTGGACCTATTATTGGACTCTGCGCGGTTCCGTTGCAGCTTCGGCAACCTGGGGTGCGCTCGTCATCGAGCACGCCCTGCGCGCAGAAATCGCCATTTGCTGCCGTGAGACGGTACCGGAGTAGCAGTTGAGCGACGAGCGCTTCCCGGTGACGCCGATCGGCAGGACGTAGTGATACGCGCCTTTCGGAAACTCGGGAGTTGGGCTCGTGATGCCGTTGCATGCGTCCAGTTGCGATACGGAGATCACCTTGCCGTCGACGTTCCGGCCGCCGTAGATGGGAAAGCCGTCGAGCGCAAAGCCGATCAGGTGGGATGGGCCGCTCTTACCGTCGATCTGCGCGACCAAGCACGTCGGCACGCCGTGATGGTGCCAGTTGTACCCCGCGGTAAGCGGCGTCGGGTGCGAGTTGCACGAATCGATAAACGAGGCGGTCTGCTTGACTCCCGATTTCGTGAACGTATACGACACGTTGTCGCTCATGGCGGGCGTGTCGTCCCCGTCGCCTTCGTACGGATTGAAGAGTGCTTCGCCGGAAATCATGTAGCCGATCGCTCCCTGATTGGCGGCGGTCGTCTGCGAGGCTTTCGACGGACAGACGTTCACGGTGACGGCTTGGGCGGTGATGCTGGACGGCGTGTACGGGACCAGCGACATCTTCGTATGGCTGACCGGCGTGACGGCCACCGGCTTCGGATACTCCGCGCTCACCGGAGCCAAGTAGTAGTCGCTGTGGTACGGCGGCACGCCCGTCGTTTTCAACGTCATCGAGCACGAGCCGGCAAAGCTCACCGTCGCCGCGGAGCCCCACGTCGCTTTCTTGTACGCCGCCGCGTATTGATTCTTCGCGGCCAAATCCGCCGCTCGCGAACCTTCCAGGACGCCGGTCGCCGACGTAGCCGAAGTGGCTGAAGCGCCCGTCTCGGACGGCATTGCCGGCATCGTCCCGCCGCCCGCCGCGTTACATCCTTGAAAGATCACCGCCGAACCCGCAACCGCACTCCAAACCTTCCAGACCTTGCGCACCATCGTTCTCCCATGAGCTGTGCTGATGGGTCGACGGTAAGCCCGAAATCTTGTGGCCGCCTGTAGAAGCCGAACTCCATTGAAGGCGAAGCGTTGCGGCGGGCGAACTTCGGCGTGCTTCTTGTGCCGCGCCGCTGCGGCTGGAAAGGATTGAGGGTGGTTCTTCCGCTGTTGACGTTCGCGCTGATGCTCGCCGCCTCCGAACCCGCTGCGCCGCTGCCGTCGCCATCGGCATCGCCCGCATCGCCATCGCCGTCGGCGTCGCCGGCGCGGGCTCGGAAGTGGGACGAGTGCACCAAGAGCCGGGCGCTCCCCTACGACCGGCCGATCGGGCTGAAGATGCGCGCGCTAGACGCGCCCGATTTCGATCTCGCGAACTACCGGGGCACGGCGGTACTGCTGAACATCTTCGCCACCTGGTGCGGACCGTGCAATGCGGAGATGCCGGGGCTGGTCGAGGCGGCGAAGGCATACGCCGGCCAGGGCCTACGAGTCGTCTCGATCGACTCGGGAGATTCGGACGACGCGGTGCGCGATTTTCGCAAGAAGTACGGCATCACGACGCCGATCGCGATGGACCCGCGCGGACTCTTCGCTCGCGCGATGGAAGTGCAAATCGGATCGCAGGAGAACGTAACGTACCCGATGACGCTATTCGTGGATCCGAGCGGATACTTGTACTGCCAGCGCAACGGCAGCATGTCGCGCAGAGAGCTGCTCTATCGCATCGACCGCTTTCTCACGGCAAGCGCCGGGTCGCTCGCGCCGGCGCCGGCCGGTTCGCTCGCGCCGGCGTCGCAGGCGAGCCCGGGTCCCGCTACTTCAGCGTCACCGCGGTAAGGCTGTACGGCTGCAGCGTCAGCGATAGCTCCGAAGCGACCGTACCCATCGGCGTTCTCACTGGGCCGACCCATTGGTTGTTACGCGACTCGTCGTACTGCGCTTTGCCATAGATCGTCTGCGCCGCGACGAACGAGGTGCGGCCCGAGTTCGCGACGCGCAGGTTCACGCTGGCGCTCTGCAACGTGTTGTTGAAGAGTTCCACCGTGTATCCACCATCGACGGCGAAGCCGTAGGCGCGCACCGTCGAACCGAGCGAGTGCGGGACCGTGACAGGGAGCACGGTCGAGCCCGGCGGCGCGGTGCTATCGAAGAGCGCCATCACGCGTGCCGTGGGGAACGGCGTCCCGCCGGGGATCGCGGGCGCGGTCCGGCAGCCTTCGTAAGGGTTCGGGAGACCGTCCGATAACAGAGCCTCGCTCCCAAAGTTCTGCCAGCCGTAGACCGATTTCGAGAAGTCGCCCTTCTGATCGCAACTGCCGTTGGAGAGCCACCAGGTGGCCATCGGCACGCCCGCGTTGACGAACGAGCCCAGCATTTGCCCGAGAAAGAGCCCGTTGACGATCGAGACCGACTGCTTGCCCTCGGTACCGGCGTCGGCGTTGTATTCGCCGACGTAGATCGGTACGCTCTTGGCGATGCCGGCCGCATCCATCTCCGCGCGCAATCCCGCGAGATCCTTGACGAACTTGTCGACCGCGGTACCGAGCAAGAACGCGTCGTCGTCCTTGACGTATTCCGGGTAGTAGTGCAACTCGACGAAATCGAACGGCTGCGCCCGCCGCAACACCACGTCGTTCCAAGCTCTATCGTTGGGCGTATCGACCACAACGCCGAGCTTGGCATGCGGATCGGCGGCTTTGACGAGCGGATAGTATCCCGTCCGAACCGCATCCGAATAGGTCGCCGGATCGTGCTTTTTTGCATGGAGATCGAACTCCCACGAGCCATAGACTTCGTTGCCGACGGTCCAGAACTGGACGGCGTCGCCGTGAGCCTTGGAATACGCCACCCACGCGGCCGCTTCGCTCGGCAACCCGCCGCCGTTACACGCGGGATTGCTGCCGTAGTTGAGCGTGACCGCCGTATCGAGATGCAACGGCAGGATGACGCGACCGACCGCGTTGTCGAACGTCGCGTGCTTGACGATGTAGCCGTTCTCGCCGCACAACGAGCCGCCGTGCTCCCAGTGGTACGCGTCGGATTCCGAGCCGCCCGGGAATCGCACCAAGTGGATGCCCAAGCCCTGCAGCGACGGATCGACGAAGGGCTGCGTATAGTCGAACCACGTCACGATCGACGCGCCGTACACGTCGGCCGCGACGGCCGGCCCCTTCGCGCTCGCATCGAGTTCGATGGTGGGCGCCGTGCCGTGACGCGCCCTGGATAGTCTCACCGCCGCGCGGTCCGCTGCGGCGCCGACGCTAGCGAGCGGCGCGATGCCCGAGCTGGGCGTCGAGCACGCCGTCAAGAGCGCGAGGGCACACGTCGCTGCGACCCCTACCGGCCTATGAATCGTCCGGGCTTCGATCGTCACGAGCTTCTCCTCAGCATACATGCTTCTATACTACGCTACCAGCGCTCGCCGCACCAGAAATGACGCTGCCGGCGATAGAAAAATCGCGGCTGCATAGGAGCGCGTGCCGCCCTCTAGGAAAGGCGGGTTCATATGAAAGAGCCGGTTTCGGTGGCGGTGGATCGCACGGCAGGATACGTCTCCTACGCGGCCGACCGAAAGATCGCGAGCACCGTCGATATTCTCAGCGACGGCGTCGCGGCCGCCGATCTCGACGCATCCGGGAACGTCGTCGGTATCGAGGTCCTCGATTTCGATGCCGCTACCCTGGAGGCGGCGCGCGCCTATGCCGAAACTCGCGGACTCGCCTTCCCCAACGACCTCGCCGGCGCGGGTTCCAAGTAACGCTCCGGGCCCTTCCGGCCGAAAAACCAGCAATGGAAACGCTCGCCGGCCGCCTCCCCTCCGATCCGTTCGACCTGATCTTCGCACCGGCCGGCATGGACGATTTTACGCGCGACTACTATGCGCGCAGCGCCCTGCACGTCAGCCGCAACGACCCGCAGCGCTTTGCCGGCATCTACGGCATCGCAGACGTCGAGGAAGCACTGGCCACCGGATCGCGTGAAACGAGCAACTTTGCGATCGTCAAAGCGGGCTCGCATCAGCTCCCGCTGGAGCAGTACGCGCCCTTGCGGGCGAACGTACGCGCGAACTATACCAAGCAGTCGCCCGTCGCGACGATCGACGCCCGTAAAGTCGCCGAGTTCTTCGGCCAAGGGTGGACGCTGGTCATCAAAGACGCGGCACTCTTCAGCGTTCGCATGCAGCAGTTCTGCAACGCCCTCCAGGCACAAACCGGCTGGTACGTGCAGCCCAACGTCTACCTAACGCCCGCCTCGGCACAGGGATTCGGGATCCATTACGACACGCACGATACGACGATCGTGCAGATCGACGGAGAAAAGACCTGGCGCATCTACGAGCCGGTCGTGCCGCTCCCGATCGAATCGCAGCCGTTCTCCGCCGAGCAGCACGCCGGAAAACTGCGCCTGCATCGCGAGGTGCTGATGCAGCCGGGCGACACGCTGTACATTCCCGGCGGTTTTCCGCACGAGGCGGTCGCGCGCGGCACGCGCACGCTGCACGTGACGTTCGCAGCGCTGACCACGCGCGCGATCGACCTGCTCGAGCAGATGCTCGCCCTCGCAGCGACGAACGACGTCGAGCTGCGGCGCACCCTTCCGCCGGGATGGCACCGCGATCCGGAATTCGCAGCGCGTTTCCTCTCGTCGCTCGCACCCAGCCTGAGCGCTGCGTTCTCGCAGTCCCGAGTCGGCATCGCCGGCGACCGCTTACTGCTGGAGTACTTCGGTGCGTCGCGCATCGATGCGCGCGACGTCTTCGAACGGGTCGAGGCAACGGCCGGCATCGACGCGCGCACCCGCTTGCGGTTACGCTCCGAAGTGCCGCACGAGATCTGCGAAGGCGAGCCGAATTTTTCGCTCTTGATGCCGGGCCGCTCGCTCCTCATTCCCAGCCCCTGCCTGCAAGCGGTCTATCGTCTCGAGCAGGGACCCGCCGCCGTCGGCGAACTGCCCGGACTCGCCGAGGTCAACCAGCTCTGGCTCGCGCGCCTGCTGCTGACCTACGGCGTCGTCGAGATGCTCTAAGGCGCTACTTCCACACGCCGGCAAGCGGCGGTGTCTTGCACTCGTCGGCGATGCACGGCAGCCCGAAGGCCCATTCGATCGTCCGCGTGAGATTGTAGAGATTCACGTTCGCAGCGCTCGTGCCGGGCCGCACCATCGGCCCGACGAGCACCGTAGGAATGCGATTGCTCCCGTCGGGATCGGGGTCGGCCTCATCCCACGTGACGATTAACAGGCCGTCGTTCTTGGCGTTCCAGGCGACGATCGGCGGCAGGTTCTTGGCCAGCCATTCGTCGCCGGTGCGCGTGCTGCAGTCGTGCATGTCGTGGCACATGTTCGGCACGATCCAGGTAAGCGACGGCATCGGTGAGGGCATCCCGGTGTAGATGGAGCTCTCCGAAGCGGGCACGTTGCTGAAGTTCGGCCAGGGCACGTGCTTGCGCGCGTAGAGATTCTCGCTGCCGCGGCAACCCTGGTACCCAGCCGACGGCATCGACTCGGCATAACCGCCGAAGGTCAAGCCGGCATCCGCCAGCTCGGAGGCAAGGTTGGGCGTCGCGTAGGTATGCGGGCACGAGTCGTCGGTCACGCCGTGCGTCGATCCCGAGAACAACGCGAGATAGTTCGGTTCGCTGGGATGCCCGATCGCATGCATGTTCGTCAGCAGCGCACCCTGGGCAACGAGCGTCTGGTTGAAGTACGGCGCGTCGGCGCTGCCGACCACGAGCGGATAGTTGCGGTTCTCCATCATCACGATGGTGACGTGCGAAATTTTCGGCGGCGCCGGTGTGGCCGCGAGGCAAGCCGCCGCGACGAGCGCGAGCAGTGGAAGCGAACGCCAGGCGATCATAGGCGGCGACGTTGCGCCGCTGCGCGAGGCGACTCCTGCGCGCACGGGTCCGCGCTGAGCGAACGCGAAGCATGGCCAGATGCAGGTTGCAACCGCCCTTCTCTTCGGCCTGGCCACCGGGCTGCGCACGATGACCGCGCCGGCCGCCTACTTCTTACACCGCGGCGGAATCGCCGGTGGGATCTTGGCGGTTGCCGCGCTCGGCGAATACGTGTACGACGCGAACCCGAAGGCCGCTTCGCGCACGCGGCCGATCGGCGTGACGGCGCGCCTGCTCAGCGGCGGCATCACCGGATGGTTCGTCGCCGGCGTGCCCGGCATCGCAGCTGGTGCTGCCGGCGCGCTTGCCGGCTGTTACGGCGGCCACGCGCTGCGCGTGCAGCTCATCGAACGCACCGCGCCCTTGCCCGCGGCGCTGATCGAAGACGCGCTCGCGATCGGGCTGGCATTCGTCGCCGTTTCGCGCCTATAGCGCGCCGCAGGCGTCACGCGGCCGCCCGAACAGCACCGCAAGTCCGCACTTCGACAAGAACATCCCGTCGTGATCGTGCCCGACGCCCGGAACGATCGCGACGCTCTGCGCGGTCCCGCCGGGGTGACGCTCGTGAAGATAGCGCCAGTAGTTGAGGCCGCGCGCCAGACGGTATGGCCCTTCCACTTCGGCGGCGCAGGTCGTGTCCAAATCCGGGTCCTTCGGGTCGACGTCGGCACCGCCGAGCAGATAGGTCACGTCGCGCGCCACGTAACGCGACTCGTACGCGGACGGGAGATCGCTCGCGTAGCGCGGGTGATCCACGAAGCCGTACCTCCAATCGTTGAAATCGCTGCATCCGGTCGTCGGGAGCGGACGCGTTGCGTCGAAGTAGAGGTACGACGACGGGTTCGCGACGATAAAGCGCACGTGCACGCCGGCGGCGATCGCCTCGGGCGACCGCGCCGTCACCGCGTAGCGTTGCGCCAGCTGACCGCCGGCCGAGTGCCCGGCGACGACGATTTCTTGCATCGCCGGAAAATGCGTACGGTCCGCCAGACGCTCGACGATCGCATCCAGCACTGCAAACGAGCTGACCGCAATCGGCCCGGCGGAATCGTCGCCGCCGCTCCAGCGGTTGCCCTCCCAGCGAATCGTCTCCGCCGGCAAGCGATGCGCGCGGACGTCGGTCTGGTTCAGAAACTGCGGTGCGATCACGATCGTGCCCGCGGAGGCCAGACCGGCGGCGCGGACCGCGGTCTCGGCGCTGCGCTCGTAGTCGTCGCCATTGCGTAAGACCCCATGCAGCACGAGCAGCGCGCGCGTCGCGTGCGGGTCGCCATCCAGCGATGCCGTGCCGAAGTAGTGTTGCACGCCCGACCCGGCAGCCGTGGAGATGACGAGCGTTGCGCCGCCGACCACCCGTACCGCCTCGTCCGCGGCCAGCCCCGCACGCTGCAGCGCCGCAACCAAGCTCAGCAAGGCCGCCAGCGCGGCCGCCGCTCTACGGCCGCGCGCCACGGCGCAGCCGCTCCGCATCCCCGCTCTCGCGCCACGCGACGAACCGTTCGATGCAGTGCGGGTCGAACTGCGAGCCGCTGGAGCGCACCAGCTCGGCCAGGGCGGCGTCTTCGGTGATGCCGCGATGATACGGCCGGTCGGCGACCATCGCCGAGAAGGCGTCGAGCACCGAGACTGCGCGCGCCAGCGGATGAATGGCTTCGCCGGCGCGGCCTTGCGGATACCCCGTGCCGTCCCAGCGTTCGTGATGCTGGCCGACGATCTCCGCGACTTCCTCGTAGCCCGGATGCGCCGCTAGGATGTGCCAGCCGTACGCGGCGTGGCGTTTAAC
>Ga0116229_10012600_pt1 | contig 12143 bp, 12 predicted proteins | sample S1TSphgellanicum_3_FD_87313 | JGI IMG/M metagenome (GOLD analysis project Ga0116229, IMG submission 87313) | Host-associated microbial communities from peat moss isolated from Minnesota, USA - S1T2_Fc - Sphagnum magellanicum MG | ecosystem: Host-associated > Plants > Peat moss > Unclassified...
CTCTTTTGCTTTGCGACGGTTGCGTCTCATCCAAGAGAGCAGGAACTTGCGGAGTCGGAAGGCAATCATTTCTGCTGGCAGAGGCAGGACGGTTCAGCATGGATCGATCGATCCGCTGGGGATCGACGACGCTGACCGGGAAACCGGAGCAAAATCAGAGTAACTCTGCCCAGCGCCAGAGCTGCCGTAGTGGATTGCTTCCCCAGGAAAAATGCTACCTCGTGGATATTCTCCGGATTCACCTGCTCTGATTCTGCTCTCGAAGTGAAAATGATTTAAGGTCGCGGCAAGCGGTATCGAAGGAGCGCGACCACGGCAGACAGCCGGCTCCCACCTCAACTCGGCAGAGTGCCCAAAGAGCGGGAGCCTTCACACGTTCACGGGACGATCACGGCGGAACCCAGGCTACTTTCGTTCTTGACCGCTAAGAGTGCCTGGTTCGCGTCGGCAAGAGAAAAGACCGTAACCATGGGGCGAATGCCGAGTTCATGGGCGATCTTCAGGAAGTCTCGGGCATCGTCCCGAGTCATGTTCGCCACGCTGCGGATTTGCCGCTCTCCCCAAAGCAGGCTGTCGTAGTCGAAGGCAGGCATCTGATCCAGATGGATCGCGTTGATTGCGACGACTCCGCCCTTACGCAGGCTGGAGAGCGCGCCGACCACCACTTTACCGCTCGGCGCGAACGTGACGGCGCGGTCGAGCTTTACAGGCGGCATTTCATCTTCTGCCCCGACCCAGGTCGCCCCCAGCGAAACCGCCCGCTTCCGATGATCTTCGCCTCGCGTGGAAACATAGACTTCGCATTTCCACGATTGCAGAATGGCGATCGCCAGACTCGCGGAGCTACCAAAGCCGAAGAGCCCAACTCGCTCGCCAGGCTCGATCCCAGCGACTCTCAGGCTGCGAAAACCGATGATCCCCGCACAAAGCAAGGGAGCGACATGCGCATCATCCAGGCCTGAGGGCAAAGGGAACACGAAGTCTTCGCGGACAAGAGCGTACTCGGCGTAACCTCCGTCGACCGTATAGCCAGTGAACGTAGGCTGGTCGCATAGGTTTTCCATTGCATGATGGCAAAACCAGCAGCTGCCATCGACTCCGCCGATCCATGAGACGCCCACTCGCGTTCCCAAAGGCAACGCCAAGGTCGCGCCACCGGCAACTTCTCCAACAATCTGATGGCCGGGAATGAGAAGAGGCTTGATCGGGGGTAGATCGCCTTCGACGATGTGCAGGTCGGTGCGGCAGACTCCACACGCCACCACGCGGAGCAAGACGTAACCAGTGGTGGGCTCCGGCCGGTCCACATCCTCGATGTGAAGGAATGCGCCTGTCGCTGTCTGCCCCGATTTGAAAACGGCGGCTTTCATAAACCTGCTCGCTACAACGATGCCATGGAAGGGCGATCTACCGAAAGTGGTTGGCCCGGCATGGCGCCAACGAACGGGCACATGCGCGCGGCCTCTTAGCTATCCCCCTGATTATCGTGGAAACATGCCGCCAACGCTGGTCACTTGCGCTCAGCGGTTGTTTCGCCTGCCGCGACTCGCGAGATGCCGAGGCGGGCGAAGACAGGAATCTTGATCCCATCGAGGACTAAGCCGAAAAGCACGGCTGCGCCGAGTTCACAGACGATGATCGAGATCGGCAAGGGAGCCATCGCAATTCCTCTTATGGCCAGTGTCGACATGATTAGGAGATTGGCCACGGCACGGATGCGCGTATCGAATTGCTCAGCGCATCGCGCGGCCTCGTGGAAGACTGACTTTACATGTGCCGCAGGCACCTTCAGACATACTGGCAATTGAGTATGTCCTCAGTCGCGACCGGTTTGCCGACGAGTCTTTCTTGCCAAGGCAACAGTCGATCCAACCAATGCCGCATACTCGCGGGCGACCCACGAACCGAAACAGATATCGGAGACGGCAATGACAGAAGTTGATTCAGTAGTAGCGATTTACGAGACCCACGGACAGGCAGAGAGCGCGATCAAAGAACTCCAGGAAGCGGGGGTGGATATGAAGAGCCTTTCGGTCGCAGCCAGGGGAACACACACCGACGAACACGTTGTCGGCTACTACAACGCGGGTGATCGAATGAAGTACTGGGGCAAGATCGGCGCCTTCTGGGGAGGCTTCTGGTCGCTCTTATTCGGATCCGCCTTTTTTGCCATACCCGGCATTGGGCCAATCCTCGTGGCTGGCCCGCTCGTGGCCTGGATTATTGGAGCGCTCGAAGGAGCTGTTGTCGTTGGCGGCGTTAGCGCCATCGGCGCCGGTCTGGTGAGTATCGGGATTCCGAAAGACAGCGTCGTCAAATATGACGTGGCCTTGAAAACCGACAAGTTCCTGCTGCTCGTGCACGGTACCCCTGAGGCCGTCGAAAGAGCCAGGAGAATCATTGCCGGAACGACCCACATCTCCTACGGCATGCATAGCTCGCCAGTGTTGGCATAAGAGAGCAAGTCCCGTCTGAACTCCTGAAGCCGGTTCGCACTTAAAAGGACGGACCGGCTACTCACCGAAATCAAAGGCAATCCAGATGAAGAACAATCGCTCGGCGCCACCTTTATGGCTGATGGCCGGGACGAGGTTCTGACGGCGACGCGGGAAAATCTGCGCATGGGCGCCAGCCAGATCAAGCTGATGGCAGGGGGCGGTACGTCGTCTGAATACGACCCCATTGACGTGACACAGTACACCCTCGACGAGATGGAAGCTGCCGTAGAAGCAGCCGACGATCGGAACACCTATGTCGCCGTTCATGCCTACACCCCGAAATCCGTTCGGCGGGCGATCGAAGCGGGTGTGAAATGCGTGGAGCACGGTCAGTTGCTGGATGAACCAACCATACAGCTCATGGCCCAGAAGGGAGTTTGGCTAAGCGCCCAAAATCTGATCCCGGACTCGCCTAACATGACCGAGGAGCGTCACGCTAAACGCAAGGCCATCGTTGAAGGGAACGCTAAGGTGTGCCCGATGGCGAAAAAAGATGGCGTTAAACTTGCATGGGGAACCGATCTGCTGTTTGAGCCCGATCTAAACAAGGAACAGAACAATCTACTGCTCTTTAAAGCAGTGGTTCACGCCCGCCGAAATCCTGAAGCTCGTTACCTATGACAACGCTCAGCTGCTCGCATTAAGCGGTCCGCGCTCGCCTTATCAAGGCGAACTTGGGATTGTTAAAGAAGGCGCATTGGCCGACCTTTTGTTGGTCAATGGGGATCCTCTCACGAATATCGACCTGATCGGGGATCCCGGTAAGAACTTCACAGTCATCATGAAGAACGGAGTCATTTACAAAGGGGCAAGATAGTCGGAGGTCGCCCCAAACGAGTTGTGGCGAGCCAGCATCGGCGCTCGCGAAGCCCTCTTTGAACTCAAGGGCGACTCCAGCGCAGCCAAGATCCCAGCCGCCGCGTCGCCGCACGCCTCTCGGAGAAGTCGGAACTGCTCACCGGAGCCACGTTTGCGAGCCTCCTCGGTCGCAACAGGGCCGTCGCGCCTTAGTTTGGAGCAAGGATTCGTTGTCCCGTCCTGCTGTGAGTCGTTTTGAGATTCCCAGCTTGGTGGTTTCGTCCTGTTGAAAGCAGGTTGAGCGCGATTCTGTTGAACACGGAGAAGTTTCAACTTATCTCCCGGAAATGACAGACTGTCCGGATGCAGGGCAAAATAAGTCAGAGATTGCAATGGTGGCATCTTCAATCCATTTTGACGAAAGGAGCCAAGCCTTGACAGGCGCAGACACGCTGGCGCGGGAGGACTCCTCGTTGCTGCGCGAGCAATTGGATTTCGCCAATCGCAGAATCGAGCAATTGTCTCGTGCCAATGAGGACGCGAAGATCGCGCAATTGGTAGCTGAACAGCTCAGACGAGCCAATGAAACGCTGATGGAAAGCGTGGAAGCTGTGGCTGCCAGCGGAGACATCAGGCATCTGTTGGAGCATTTCCTCTATCGAGCCCTTAACCTGGTCGGAACCCACAGAGGTTCCATTGCGCTCTATGAAGACGGCCGACATCGGGGACATTTGTGCGTGGTCCGTGATCTTTCCGTGGTTCCAGAGGAAGTGTGGAAGCGCGAAGAGATATTCAGCGCAGACCCGCCGTTTTGCGGCCCGGACTTGGAGGACTTCTTCAAGAAGTTAATGCGCAAAGGCGTCTTGCGAGATCATGTTGAATTCGCTCGACGGTGGTGGCCAGCGGGCGCGAAATATCATGAACGGAATGGGATTGTCGAAGTATGGACTGTACCTTTCATCGCTTGCGGTCAGGTGATCGGCTCCTTCTGTCTGGAATTTACGACGAAGCCCAGTGGCGAATTGGCCGACTCCGAGTTGCTTGCCATTGCGCAGCAGGCCGCGCTGGCGCTTGAACTTGCCCGGCTCGCCAGATCGGATAAAGAGAGTGCGGTCGCGAACGAACGCGAGCAGGCCGCGCTGTTGCGGGCATCTGAGTTGGCCAAGGCCAACCAGGAGTTGGAACTTCGCAATCGTTTACTGTCTGTTGTCGCGAGCGTGTCGACTCAACTTGCTCGGATGGGTGACTTCACCAATAGCTTGCGTGACGCGCTGGCCTTGATTGGAATGGCTGGACAGTTCAGCCGCGTGCTCGTCCTCGAAGAGCGTCCACGCCAATCCGGAGGAGGAGGTTCGGACCACTATGTCATTGCCGAGTGGTGTGTCCCAGGTATCGCTACCCATGCCGAGTGTGGCACAAATGTGATTTCTTCCGACGTAGCCGAGCCGTTCCTGAGTACCCTTCGATCTGGAAAGGCATTCTGGTGCCGCATCGAGGAGGTTGACTACCCTCTTAGAAGCGCTTTCGAACGCATGGGTATCAAAGCCACGGGCTGCGCCCCTTTATTGGTGGATGGCGTTTACTGGGGAAATGTGGCGTTTGACGACTGCGTTCGTTCAGACCCTTGGGACAATGCCCATGTCGACGCCTTGACGGCCATTGCACAGGCCATTTCAAACGCACTTCAGACGCGCCGCGACGCAGAGCGACTTGCCTCCGAGCGCGAGCGCAGCGCGAAGGAGCGCGCACAGGAACTCGTGGAGATCAATTCGCAACTGCGCGATAACCTCCTGGCCCTGTCCCAGGGAGGCGATTCGCAAAAGACTCTTCAGCACATCCTGTCCTCAGCCTTGAGGCAACTCCAAGCAAAGGGATCTTGCGTATTCAGTCTGGATGAAGTCGAACAGACCCTCCAAATCACCGCGTCCGCAGATGCAGAGGCACAGGTCGAGAATTCATCTCGAGAACGCTTGGGTCGCTGTGCCGACTCTTTCCCGGTGAATTCGTTACCACTTTGGAGACGATTTGTCGCTAAGCGCGATGCAATCATCGCGGATGCCCGCAAGGATCAGGATGCCGTTCTGTTGCGAGATGGTGCTCGACAGTGGCACCTCGACCATGATCGCCCTGTGATCGTCGCTGTTCCTCTCGCCGTTGGAACGCGGCTTCTGGGATACCTAAGCATAACTTTCGACCGCAGCCACACAGCGGCGATGATTTCAGCGGACCAGATTCGTATGGCCCAGTCGCTAGCTTCGTTGGCGGCAATGACCATCGAGACGGAACGTTTGGCGAAGCGCGCCCAGGATGCTGCGATTGCGGAAGACCGAAACCGGCTTGCCCAGGAACTGCACGATACGTTGGCAGGCGCTTTCACAGGCATCTTCATGCAGCTGCAAGCCGCCTCTGATTTGCCCGACTCCCAAAGCGAGCAGTGCCGCGCCTGCATCGTGCGTGCCGAGGACCTCGCTCGCACTGGCCTGCGTCAAGTACGCGAGTTCGTTCACACGCTGACCGTGAATGGCGAAGACCGTTGGAAGGCCGTTGAAGTCATGCGCAAGTTTGTCTCGGATACTACAGCAGGCACCGGCATCGTTGGAACATTCGTCGTGCGAGGGACTGAGAGACTGCTCAAAGCGTCCGTGTCCCATGCCCTTCAACGTATCCTTCAGGAGGCGATCGGCAATGCCCAGCGGTATGCAGAGGCGACGAAAGTGGAAGCGACATTGCTGTTTGAAGAAGAATCAGTGCGGATGACGATCAGCGATAACGGCGCCGGGTTCGACGCATCCTCTGTCAACGATAGTGGCTTTGGAATTCCAGGGATGCGAACCCGTGTTGACCGTCTGGCAGGCACGTTTACCCTCGAAAGCAATGAGGGACAGGGTACTACGATCACCGTGAGACTCCCCGAACCATACGAGGAAGCTTTCCGATGACGAACGCTACGAAGCCCATTCAGCTTGTCATTGCCGACGATCACGCGATCATGCGCGAAGGTCTGGTCATCATCCTTAACAACCAGCCAGACATGAACGTGGTCGCTGAGTGCGGCGACGGAGAAGAGGCCGTCTCTCTCGTACTGAGGCACAAGCCCAGCGTCGCCATTCTTGATCTTCAAATGCCCAAACTTACCGGCGTTGCTGCAACGGTTGCGATTCTCAAGAAGCTTCCGAGTGCCCGCATCCTCTTTCTCACAACGTATGACGGAGATGAAGACATCTTCCGGGGGATGAAAGCCGGTGCGCGCGGCTACCTTTTGAAAGAATCTCGCAAGGAGGAGGTTCTGCACGCGATCCGCGAGGTCGCCGCTGGACGACGATATCTCTCGCCTGCCGCCGGCGCGTCGTTTGCAAATTCCGCATCGCTCCCGCAACTCACGCGGAGGGAACGCGAGATTCTCATCCAGGTTTCCGCCGGCAAGGCAAACAAAGAAATCGCTGCAGACCTTAACATCAGTGAAGGTACAGTCAAAGGCCACGTCAACGGGATCATGCAGAAGATGAACGTGGCAAGCCGAACTGAAGCCGCACTTCTTGCCGAGCGCCGGGGCATGCTCAGGGACTGATCTGATTCGATCGATCTTGCGGCCGGATTCGCGCTTTCGCTTTCAGACACAGATGCACGCTCATTCTCCGCTAATGGGGCTTCTCTCTTTGGGTGATGCATGAAGACCTTTGGCGATAAAACAAAGGTCACTTCGCTAGGGTATTTTGCCGACGCGACCAACATCATCCATGAGTTGTCCGGCGGCAAGCACCCGAAGGACAAAGTCTTCATCAACGTAGTGCACACGGTCGATGGAGCTTGGAACCTTGATGGCATCGCGATGACAAATGCGGAGATCGGCGAGGCCGTTGCGAATGGCGCCTAAGGTTCGGTCCAGCGTCGCGTCTGAAGCGACTCTGGACTGCCGGGCTGTTCAGCTCAGGGACCAAAAACCTAACTTTAGTTGGGTTTCGCCCCGGCGGAAAGACCCCTCCGATTCCAACTTTCGCCACATGCGCGGGATAGCTCGCGTCTGCGATTCTCCAGTGGCTGGCTTAGTCATTCCGGCTTGAGGAATGACGACCCAGATTCTGGAGGGTGTTATGCAGTCTGAATTGATTCATGCCGTCATTGCCTGTGCGATGGCGGTCCCCGCTTTCCCCGCCTTTGGCAAATCGAAGCCGACAATCGTTCTTGTCCACGGTGCATTTCAGGACGGCCGGAATACCTGGGCCCGTGTAGGTCCGCAGCTGGAAAGGGATGGCTACAAAGTCATCATTGTGACGCTCCCTGGGCGCGACAACGACGGCGCCGATCCCAAGACCATAACTACAGACCTGTTTCGCGACACCGTATTGAAAGCCATCTCAAACGAGCCGGCGCCCGTCGTTCTTGTTGGCCACAGCTTCGGCGGCATCACCATCTCCAATGTGGCCGAAGCTGCGCCTGACAAGATTAAGGCGCTCGTTTATCTTTCCGCCTACCTGCCACAGGACGGCCAGTCATTGATGGATCTGGCCAAGACCGACCGCGACTCGCACATGGGCAAGCCGGGTAATCTCGTTCTCGCGCCAGACTACTCAACTGCCAGCATCAACCCCGACGCCAAAGCGGATATTTTTGCCAACGATGCGAATGATGCCGACCGCACGGTCATCGTGAACAGCCTTATCCCCGAGGCGGCGGGGCCACAAGGGATGCCTGTGAAGCTCACTCCGGCGAACTGGGGCCGCGTCCCAAAGTTCTACCTGGAGACGACTCAAGACCATTGTGTCAGCCCCTACCTGCAGGAACAGATGATCTCGCACGCCACGCTCGTGAAGGTTACGAAGATCGACGCGGGCCACGCGTCATACATCACCAAACCGAATGACGTCGTGGCCGGCATCGAGTATGCCGCAACTCATTGAAAGTGTCCGTGATTGGCCTGCTTCCCCAGTTGGCAGAGAGGGCAGAAAACGATGAAGATTCTGATCGTCACAACAAGCAACGACAAGTTCGGCTCTGAAGGCCACCCCACAGGCGTCTGGTTTGAGGAGTTCACGGACCCGTACATGGAATTTCTCGCGGGCGGCGCCGAGATGGTTGTCGCGAGTCCCAAGGGTGGGCAGATGCCGATCGATCCGCGAACGCTGCCCAACGAACAGCAGAAGATCGACTGGGCACCGGCCATCGCCGCTGCCGCAAACACCGTGCCGTTATCTTCTGTTCGTTCCGAGGACTTCGACGCCATATTTCTTCCTGGCGGACATGGACCTATGTTCGACCTGCCTGACGATGAAACCCTCCACCGCCTCGTGCGCGAATTCCATGAGGCAGGCAAGGTCATTGCCGCCGTGTGCCACGGCCCAGCGGGCATCGTCAACGTTCGCGGCGCGGATGGCGAGTTCCTGGTGAAGGGTGTGACCCTCACCTGCTATACCTATCCGGAAGAGGTCGCGGCGAAGCTCGACGGCCAGGTTCCTTTCATCCTGGAACACAAGCTGCGGGAGCACGGAGCGAACTTTATTCAGCGCGAGAACCGCGCCGACCATGTGGAGCGCGATGGTCTCTTCATTACAGGCCAAAACCCGTGGTCTAGTCAGTCGATCGCAAAATCAGTGATGGCCGCGCTACAAAAGCGTTTCCAGCCGCTGCTGAACGTGGCCGGAACTGAAAAGCACGACACACAGACCATCGCTGAGTTCAAAGCCCCTTCATTTATCGAAAATCTTGCTGTGTCGAAAGCTGGAAAGCTGGCTGTCACTTCACTGGAAGAGGGAGTGATCTACTGCATTCCTTTCGACGACAAGCCATACCCGCTTGCGAGGCTACCAACCCCAGCCGGCCTTGTCTGGCTCGACGAAGACACGTTGTTGGCTGCGTCGACCCAGGGCGGAACTTCAGGTCTCTACCAAGTCAAGTCAGACGAAGAGCCTGAGTTGGTCGTGAATATCCCGTCAGCAAAGTTATTGAATGGTTTAACGCATCTGAGCGGAACGAAGTATCTGGTGGCGGACTCTTACCAGTCCTGCATCTGGCGCGCTGACATTGCTACCGGTATCTCGGAGATCTGGTTCAAACATTCGCTGCTTGCGCATGCGGCCGATCCATTCCACCCGGTGCCCGAGTTCCCGGGAGCCAACGGGCTTAAGAGATATGGGGACGCTTTGTATGTCTCCAGTACGGAGCAACAGAAGCTGATTTTCGTCCCCATCAAAGCGGACCTCAGCGCAGGTCAGCCAACAGTCTTCTCGACTCTGATCAATCTCGACGATTTCGCGTTCGATACCGAGGGGAATGTCTACGGTGCAACTCACATTTACGACAACGTCGTTCGCATCAGTCCAGACCGGCGGGTGACAGTTATCGCCGGCATTGAAGATGGAATGGCTGGCAGCACAGCAGTAGCGTTTGGGCGCGCCCCGGGTCACAGCACTGCTCTCTATGTCACGACGAACGGTGGCATGAGCGTGCCGCCTCCCGGCGGCGTCCAACCGGGCCGCGTTGTCCAGATCGCCACGGGCAAGGCTGGCTACTTTTGGGAGGAAGTCTAGTGCTGGTCACAATTTTCTGCACCTTCGCCCCTGGTGCGTATGCCAATGCGAAGCAACTCCGCCTGGAGCATTACGCTTTTCTCCGCGAGGTCAGACGCTCCATCGTTGAAGGTGGTCCAGTCCTTGGACCCGACGGAGTTCCGTCTGGAATGTTGATCGTCTTGGAGACCGAAAGTCTCGAACTGGCGCGGAGCTTTATTGCACAGGAGCCCTATAACGCACATGGCTTTTTTGAGAGCGTCTCCATTCGGCGCTGGTCGCATGTCATTCCGGAGCCTCATGCGGGCTATATCGACGAGGAGTGCGACAAGGAGCGAGCAGCAAGAAATGCTCAGTAGAGGCAAGAGATACACGCAATACTAACCCAATCGAAAGAGAGAGACCATGAGCGCCACCATTGATGTCGTCACAACCAAGCCGAAGAAGGTACTTCTCGTTGTCGCCAGCCCGGTGCTGTCCACAACCCTCAATACGATGGTCGGCTTCTGGGCTTCGGAGCTGACCCATCCATTCTTTGAACTCACGGAGCGGGGATTCGTCGTCGATATCGCCAGCCCAAAGGGCGGCAAGGTGGAACTGGATGGTTACAGCGATCCACGCCACGAGAGCGGCTATTCAGCGTGGGACATCATCAGCATGGGCTTCCTGCATACCAAGACATTGGCACCACTACTTGATTCCACGAAGGCCCTCGCGGAGGTGGATGCGAAGGACTACGACGCAATCCTGATCTGTGGCGGTCAGGGTCCCATGTTCAGCTTCCGTGACAATGCGCACTTGAAGGCACTCATCGTCGCCTTCTACGAAGCTGAGAAGCCGGTCGCCGCGCTGTGCCACGGAGTCTCCGCCTTAATGGACGTGAAGCTCTCCGATGGTTCCTACCTCATCGCCGGCAAGACGATGACCGGATTCGCAAATGTCGAGGAGGATGTCTCCGACCACATTATGGGCACGCGCGTGATGCCTTGGCACATTGAAGACGTTTCCAAGGAGCATGGCGCGAACTACATCCAAGGCGGCCTGTGGAAGGCGTTCGCTGTTCGGGATGGCCGACTGATTACGGGACAGCAGCAATACTCTGGCTCCAAGACAGCACGGTTGCTGATCGAAGCATTGGGAGCATAGGAGCGTCCATGAAAATTGCAGTCATCGGTGCAGGGAAAGTGGGCCGTGCTCTCGGTTTAAGCTGGGCAGCCAAAGGCCACGCAGTGACATTTGGTGTCCGGGATGCGAGTCCGGACGGACTCGAACAGGTTCGGCAAACCGTTGGGCCCGGGCTGGCCGTTTCGTCCGTTGACCACGCGGTCGCGCGGTCCGAAGTAGTGCTCCTTGCGATTCCGTCGAAAGCAATTCTTTCGGCTGTTGGGTCGTTCCCGTCCACTGCGGGAAAGATATTGCTGGATTGCTCGAATCCGCAGTCACCCGCGAACCACGGAGATCCACTCCCCGGACTGTCTTTGGCGGAAGAGATTGCAAAGCTCGCTCCAGAAGCCACGGTAGTCAAGATCTTTAACACCGTTGGATTCGAGGTGTTGGCGAACCCGAACTTCAGCGGTGTCGCTGCGACGATGTTCTATTGTTGCAACGGAGAAGCCGAGCGCGTCGTCGCCCACCAGTTGGCGCAAGACGCTGGCTTCGATCCTGTTCTCGCAGGAAACTTGGCGGCCTCGCCGATGCTTGAAGAGCTGACCCGCTTTTGGGGAGCACTTGCCTACGGTCGGAAACTCGGTCGCCACTTGGCGCTCAAGCTTCTATTGAAGTAATCCATTCGTCCACACGTCCCATCACGAAGTCGAAGGGGAATCAGCAGCTATGAAAGCGCCACATGCAATCATCGTCGGGTATGGAAAAGGAGTCGGTCTCGGCATCGCCCGGGCCTTTGGAAAGGCGGGCTTCCAGCTCTCCCTCATAGCGCGATCTTCGGAGAACGGCCCACAGGAAGCTTCGGTGACGGAGTTGGCCGGCATTCCGGCTAAGCGCTACCGTGCCGACGCTGGTAAGGCATGGTCCCTGACGGAGGCGATCGAACAAGCCACTCTCGAGGCTGGGCCGCCGGACCTGTTGGTATACAACGCCTTCAAGTTCGTAGCTGGCAAGCCCTCCGGGATTGACCCTGAGGAACTAACCAGCGACTTCAACGTCAACGTCTCCGGCGCACTCACATCCAGTCGAGCGGTCCTTCCTCTTATGTTGGAAAGGAAGTCTGGCACAATCCTTTTCACCGGCGGCGGTTGGGCAATCTATCCATCCCTGGACTACGCCTCAGTCAGTATCGGCAAAGCAGGATTGCGGTCGCTCGCCTTCATGCTTGCCGACGAATTCA
>Ga0116229_10012601_pt1 | contig 12143 bp, 6 predicted proteins | sample S1TSphgellanicum_3_FD_87313 | JGI IMG/M metagenome (GOLD analysis project Ga0116229, IMG submission 87313) | Host-associated microbial communities from peat moss isolated from Minnesota, USA - S1T2_Fc - Sphagnum magellanicum MG | ecosystem: Host-associated > Plants > Peat moss > Unclassified...
GCGGCGAGAGGCATCCATTCGGTGCCGAACAGCAAGGATGTGGCCTGCACGGCGGCGGCACCTTTGCCGGCGTCTAGCAATAGCGTGGCGGCGGCGAGGCCGCGGCGGCCGGTGCGCAGCACATTGGTGGCGCCGATATTGCCGGAGCCGATGGCGCGGATGTCGCCCAGGCCGGCGGCGCGGGTGAGCAACAGGCCGAAGGGGATCGAACCGCAGAGGTATGCCAAGGCGGCAACGGCGAAACTGGTGGCTTCGCGGGATAGCAACGGTGTCATCCCCAAGACAAGCTGGCGAACACGCGGTGGCCGGCTTTGAAGGTGGCAACGACCGTGCCTTCCAGGGCGCGGCCGTCGAACGGGGTGTTCTGCGACTTGCCGGCGAGTTTGCCGGCCTGCACTTGCCAGATGCGGTCGGGATGAAAGAGTAACAGATCCGCTGCCGCACCACGCGCCAGGGTGCCGGCTTGCAGGTTCATGACGCGCGCGGGGCCGTTGGTGAGCAGCGCGATGGCCTGTGGGAGCGAAATGTTGCCGTTGTGGTATTGCGCCAGGGTGACGCCGAGCAGAGTGGCCAGGCCCGTGCCGCCGGCGCCGGCCTGGGCAAAGGGCAGGCGTTTGTCGTCGGCGTCGAGCGGTGTGTGGTCGGAGACGATGGCGTCGATCGTGCCGTCGGCCAGCGCCGCGGCGATCGCCTGGCGGTCGGTGTCGGCGCGGAGCGGGGGCGAGAGTTTGGCGTAGGTGCGGTAGTCGCCGATCGCGGTTTCGTTCAGATCGAAATAAGGCGGCGCGGTGTCGGCGGTGATCGGCAGGCCGGACCGTTTCGCATCGCGGATGAGGCCGATCGCGGCCGCGGTGGAGACGCAGGAAAAGTGCAAGGCGCCACCGGTGAGTTTGGCGAGGGCTATGTCGCGGGCGACCTGGATTGATTCCGCGGCGGCGGGGATGGCGGGGAGGCCCAGCCGGGTCGCCAACTCGCCTTCCGTGGCGCAGCCGCCGGCGGCCAGGGTGGGCTCCTGCGGGAATTGGACGATGCGTCCGCCGAAGGATTTCGCGTAGCTCAGGGCGAGGCGGAGCAGGCGCGCGTTGGCGGTGGCGTGGGCGCCGTCGGTGAACGCGACGGCGCCGGCTTCGTGCAGCAGAAACAGCTCGGCCATGTCGTCGCCGCGGCAGGCGCGGGTGAGGGCGGCGTAGGGCAGGATAGTTACGCTGCCGGTGGCCGCACCGCGGGCGCGCAACAGATGCACCAGCGCGGGGTCGTCGATGGCGGGTTTGCTGTCCGGCAGCGGGCAGAGCGTGGTGATGCCGCCGCTGGACGCGGCTTGCGCGGCACTGGCGATCGTTTCGCGATATTCAAACCCGGGCTCGCCGAGGCGGCAGCGCAGGTCCACCAGGCCGGGGCATAGGGTGGCGCCCTGGCCGTCGAAAATGGGGATATTTTCCGGCGGGGTGATGGTGCCGAGGTCGGCGATGCGGCCATTCAGCACCAGCAGGCTGCCCGGGCGAGAGGTCGCGGCCGCGGGGTCAAGCAGCACAACGTTGGTGATGCAGCAATCAGACATTGCGGGTTTGGCGGCGGGCGAGGGTGTCGAGGACGGCCATGCGGACGGCGACACCCATTTCGACTTGCTCACGAATAAGGCTGCGGTGCGGGTCGTCGGCGACCGCGCTGTCGATTTCGACGCCGCGGTTCATCGGGCCGGGATGCAGCACCAGTGCGTCGGGGCGGGCCAGCGCCAGGCGCGTGTGGTCGAGGCCGTAGCGGCGGAAATACTCGCGGGCGGAGGGCACCAGGCCGCGCGCCATGCGTTCCTTCTGCAGGCGCAACATCATCACGATGTCGCAACCGGGCAGGCCTTCCTCCATGCTGTGAAACACCTGCACGCCGAGCGCTTCGATGCCGGCGGGCATGAGGGTAGGGGGGCCGATGAGGTGGACACGGGCGCCCAGGGTGAGGAGGAGCAGAATGTTGCTGCGGGCGACGCGGCTGTGGGCGATGTCGCCGCAGATGGCGATGGTGAGCGCCTCGAGGCCGCCTTTGTGGCGGCGGATGGTGAGCGCGTCGAGCAGGGCCTGGGTGGGATGCTCGTGGGTGCCGTCGCCGGCGTTGATGACGCAGGCATCCACCTTTTGGGCGAGCAGGGCGGGGGCGCCGGATTGGTCGTGGCGCACCACCAGCAGGTCGCAATTCATGGCGTTCAGCGTGGTGGCGGTGTCGAGCAGTGTTTCGCCTTTGTTCACCGCGCTGGCGGAGACCGACATGTTAATCACGTCGGCACCGAGTCGTTTGCCGGCGAGCTCGAAGCTGGTGCGGGTACGGGTGCTATCCTCGAAGAACAGGTTGATCACGGTGCGTCCGCGCAGCAGGTCGCGCGGGGCTTTGCCGGAGCGGTTGAGCAGGGCGTAGGACTCCGCCAGGTCCAGCAACTGCGTGATGTCGGGCGGGTGCATGCCTTCGATCGCGAGCAGGTGACGGGCTTGGGCCAAGGCAGGGTTCCAGCGACTTTGCGGCGGGACCCTTACAGTTGATCTGGTTTGGCGGGAAGCGGATCGCGTGGTTGAGGAAGCAGTTCTTTTCTGAAGAAAAGAACCAAGAGACTTTTGCTACGTATGCGGTCCAGGACTTGCGGGCTATGGCGCCGGGCCTTGCGCCGGATCGGGTGGGGGGTATGTCGATGGAGCGGGACCGCTTGCTCGTATATGGAGCGTGATGCGCTGAACAGTGCTGGGCGTATCCGCCGATTTGTTGAACAATTCAGCTTTGAGGATTATGCCGGCGACAGGATGCTTCGGTCCACTGTCGAACGGGAATTCGAGATGATAGGCGAAGCGTCGCGCCAATTGGCCGGTGCCGGCAGAGCGGCTGACGCCGGATCACTTGCATGCTAAGCCGTTGCGGGCTACGGCGTCGCCTACGAGCGCGGGGCGAGGGATTCTCGTGTGGGCGGCATGCCGGATTGCCACGGCGCAAGGCCCGCTCGCAATGACTATTGTTTGTGTGTCATATTAAAAGCAGGCGTTTCTTGTTGCTTTTTTTCACACCTATGTGACACCTCCGGCTTCACATCAAACGGCATTACAGGCGACGTGGTAAAATCCGTGTTGTCAAGGCGCATTATGTTTTTTCTCTAATCGGGAAAAAGTCCCGGGGCGAATGGGGGCTATTCCCATTGCGATCTCCAACCCGGCAATTAGTAATCTCGGCATGCATTTGCGAAGGCCAATGATGACACACCGGCGGCGCGATCCATTTCGACGAAATCTGGTTTACCTGGGGAGCGCCGCACTGCTGGTGCCTGTGGTTGCGCGGGCCCAAACGGCGCAACCCAATTCCGCTCCGCCATCGACGGAACAGATCACCGTTATCGGCACCTCGCCGCTGCTTGGATCGGGGGTCGATCGCGACCTTGTGCCGGGGGAAACCAACGTATTGAGCAGCGCCGACCTGGCCCGCGAGGGGACGCCGGACCTGACGCAGGCGCTCAACGAACAGATTCCCGCCGTCAGTCTGTCGGCGTCCTCGGGTAATTCGTTTCAGGACGATTTGTATTACCATGGTTTCGTGGCCTCGCCGCTGCAAGGAAGCCCGCAGGGGCTGGCGGTGTATGTCAACGGCGCCCGTTTCAACTCGCCGTTCGGCGATACCGTCAACTGGGATTTGATCCCCGATATTGCCATAGACAAAATCAACCTTGAAGGGTCGAATCCGGTTTTTGGCCTCAATGCGCTTGGCGGCTCGCTCAACGTCAACCTGAAGAACGGGTTTACGTATCACGGCGGCGAATTTGATATGTCCGGCGGATCGTTCGACACGCTGCTTGGCGAGTTCCAATACGGTCAGCAGAGCGGCAACACCGGCTTTTACGCGGCCGGCAGCGAATTGCACCAGGATGGCTGGCGTGATCTGCAATCGACCGACATTCAGAACTTTTTCGGTGACCTGGGCTGGCGCAGTGATCGCGCGGACGTGCATTTGTCGCTCTCGCTGGCCAATTCGGTGATAAACGGGCCCGGCACATCGCCGGTGCAATTGCTTGCCGTGCAGCCGGCGGCGCAGTTCACCGCGCCCAACCTGATTGCGAACAAGGGCGTAACCGTTACGCTGGACGGCAACTACAGGATATCGGATACGCTTTCCTTGCAGACAATCGCGTATTATCAGTATTTGCTGCAGCGCGTGGTGAACGGCAATTCGCCAAACGATTATCCTTGCGATGACGGGTCGGGGCTGCTGTGCGACGGGCCCGGCTCGTACAGTACTACGGTCGGCGGCAGGACCATTGCGGCCTATTTGGGCGGCAACCCCTTTTCGTACTCGGAACTTGATACTCAGACGACCAACAGCAACGGCTACGGCGCATCCGCCCAATTTACCGATGCCGGCGACCTGTTTGGCCTGAAGAACCACCTGGTTGTCGGCGGTAGTTTCGACGGCTCGCAGAACATGTTCACGGGCGCCGGATATATCGGCGGCCTGACGCCCATTACGCGCATTTATATTGGTCCAGGCGTTGAGATTTACGAGCCGGGTATCAACATACCGGTGCGCGCCGCGGTTGGCGACGCCTATTTCGCTCTGTTCGCCAGCGATACGCTCAACCTCACGCCCGCACTGGCGCTGACCGTATCGGGCCGTTTCAACAATGCCGAAATCGATCTGCAGGATGAAAATGGCGGCGATCTGACCGGGCAGCACAGCGACAACCGGTTCAACCCGGCCGCGGGCCTCACTTACAAGGTCACGCCGTGGCTCACCGCCTATGCCGGCTATTCGGAAGCCAACCGGGCACCGACTCCGGCGGAGCTTTCCTGCGCGGGGCCTAACGATTCATGCAGCCTGGCGAATTTCTTCTCCGGTGACCCCAACCTCAAACAGGTGGTTGCGCGAACCGAGGAGGCCGGCCTGCGCGGGGCGCTACAGCCGTCGGAGAATATGCGGATAAATTACGATGTCAGCCTGTTTCGCACGAACAGCGACGACGATATTCAATTCGTCAACAGCGTCACGCTGAACCGCGCCTATTTCGAGAACGTCGGCACGACACGCCGCCAGGGGCTGGATGCAACATTGTCGTTTCGGGATGGGCCATTGCATGCCTATTTCGGCTACAGCTACACGGATGCCACCTTCCAAAGCGGCTTCGTCGAAAGCGCCGGCAGCAATCCCCTTGGGGACGTAAACGGCAATCTCACGATCGTGCCCGGCGACCGGCTGCCCGGCATACCGGCCAACCAGATGAAATTCGGTGCGAGCTACCAGGTCATTGAACCGTGGATTGTGGGACTTTCCGGCATTTACCAAAGCGGACAATACCTGTTCGGTGACGAGTCGGACCTCAATCCGCGGCTGCCTGGCTTCACGACGGTCAATGTGCGCACCAGTTATCAGATCACGCCGAATTTTCAATTGTTCGGCCGGATCGAGAATGTCACCGATGCCCGGTATTATACTTATGGAACGTTCGCGCCGACGAACTCGGTGTACCTGGCGCAGGCGCCGTATGCGACCAACCCACGCAGCTATTCTCCAGCGGCGCCGATCGGCTGGTTTGCAGGGGCGCGGGTGACGTTCTAAGAATTGGAAGCCGGTGGCAGATACGGCCTGATGCCGGCCGCTTGTGACAGGAGGGGGTGGTCGCGCCTGGAGCGGCTTCGGCCTGACTGGAAAATCGCCGGCATCCGTCCGGCCGCTTCAGGTTAATGCGCATCATTCATCTCGCTGGGAGAAATCAATGAGGATCGTGGCAATCACCTCCGTTTGTGCAATGTTCGCATCGGTCCTGGCGAGTGTGGCCGCGGCGCAGACCTTCTATGTCAGCGAGCAAAACGCCGGCGTCGTGACGCTGAATGGGTCGAATTTCGCGCGCACCGGGGAGATCGACATAGGCGGGCAGAGCCCGCGCGGCATCGCCGTTACCCATGACGGAAAGTTCCTGCTCACCGGCAACCAGGCAACCGGTGATCTGTCGGTTATTGATCGCGCAACGGGCAAACTCCTGACGCGCATTCCAATCGGGCCATCCACCGAAATGGTTCGCGCGCAGGGCGACACCGCCTACGTCACCTTTGAACCACCGACCGACAAAGGCGGCCTCGCCCACGTTGCCATTGTGGATCTGATCAAACGCCAGGTGACCGCCAGCGTTCCCAGCGGGCATGAAACCGAAGGGCTGGAATTCTCGGCGGACGGCAAGACCTTGCTGGTCGCCAACGAAGGCGACGATACGGTCAGCCTGTACAACCTTCCCGCTGGAACGGCTGTGGGCAAAATAAGTACCAGCGCCTACGGCACCCGCCCGCGCGGCATAAAGCGCTCTCCGGATGGCAGCTTCTATGTCGTGAGCCTGGAGTTTTCCGACAAGGTTATCGTGCTGGACACCAAGTTCGCCGTCATCAAAGCGGTGCCGACCGCAGCCGGTCCGTATGGCCTTGCGTTCAGTCCGGATGGCAGCCGTCTATTTGTCGCCGCGGCCAAGGCGGGCCTGATCCAGGCATTCGATGCGAAATCATATGCCCATCTGGGCGATGTCAAGGTTGGCAAGCGCTGCTGGCATTTCAGCTTTACGCAGGACGGCACGCGCATCGTTGCCGCGTGCGGGCGATCGGACGCGGTGTTTGTGATCGATGCTGTTGGCTTGAAGCCGCTGCGGACAATTGCCGGACTCAAGACGCCGTGGGGGGTGGTGGCTTACCCCAACACGAGCGGCACGCTCGACGCGCCCTAGACATAGTGCCGCGCCGCGAGGAAGGTCATGGCCCCTGCGTCGGCTTTGCCGACACGTCGGCTGAACAGGGGGAGGAGGATCTTCGTAAGAGCAAGAGTTTTTTGGTTCTTTTTTTCAAAAAAGAACGACTTCCTTCTTTTAAGGGAACGGCGTTGGGAGTTTTGCAGCGCCGAAAAATCGTTACTAGAGCGGCTTCAGCCTGACTGGAAAAACGCCAGCGTCCGTCAAGCCGCTCTAGGTTGTTGTTTGCAGAGCATTTGTATCAGCTCAAGATGCCCGCCTCAATCGAGCGATTCCAGTCAGGCTGAAAATGCTCTAGACTTGGCGACTTTTGGATTTGCTGGCGGTTTTTTTGACCTGCGACGGCGGGCTGCGCCCACCCTACACGCGCTGCGCTAAATCCCCGCAATGATTTCCTTGATCCGCAAGCCAATCGTTTCGAGAGCAAATGGTTTTGTCAGGATGTGCATGCCGGGTTTGAGGTTGCCGTCGCCGACCACGGCGTTTTCGGCGTAGCCGGTGATGAACAGGATTTGCAGGTTCGGACGGGTGACGAGGGCGGTGTCGGCGAGTTGGCGGCCGTTCATGCCGCCGGGTAGGCCGACGTCGGTGATGAGCAGGTCCACGCGGCCGCCCGATTGCAGGACTTGCAGGGCGGACGGGCCATTTTCTGCCTCCAGTACTTTATATCCGAGCTCCTGCAGCACTTCGCCGACCAGCATGCGCACGCTTGGCTCGTCATCGACCACCAGCACGGTACCGCCACCGGCGGGGGGCGTTTCTTTGGCGGCTGGCGGGGGTTCGAGAACCGGGTCGCCGCCGGTGTGGCGGGGCAGGAACAGGCAGACTTGCGTGCCGGCGCCGGGCTGCGAATAAATCCTGGCCTGGCCACCGGATTGGCGGGCGAAACCGTACACCATGCTGAGGCCGAGGCCGGTGCCCTCGCCGAGCGGCTTGGTGGTGAAAAACGGATCGAACGCGCGCGCGATCACGTCCGGCGTCATGCCGCTGCCGGTATCGGAGACACTCAGCGACACATACGCCTCGCCCTGCAATTCGAGCTCCCGCGCCTGGGATTCTTGCAGGATCCTGTTGCCGGTTTCGATGATGAGGTTGCCGCCGTCGGGCATCGCGTCGCGTGCGTTGATGCACAGGTTCAGCAGCGCGTTCTCCAGTTGGTTCTGGTCTGCCATGACGGTCCATAAACCGTCGGCCGCGAAGATGCTGACGGTTACCGCGGGGCCGACGGTGCGGCGGATCAGCTCGTCCATGCCGAACACGAGTTCGTTGATGTCGGTGAGCGTCGGGTCGAGTGTCTGGCGGCGGGAAAACGCGAGCAGCCGGTGGGTGAGGGACGCGGCGCGCCTGGCTGCCCCCTGCGCGACATCGAGGTATCGGTGCAGTTCCGAGAGCCTGCCCTGTTCGAGGCGCTTGGCCAGGAATTCCAGGCTGCCGGTAATGCCGGTGAGCAGGTTGTTGAAATCGTGCGCGAGGCCGCCCGTCAGTTGGCCTACCGCCTCCATCTTCTGTGACTGGCGCAGGGTTGCCTCGGCCGCGAGTAATTCTGCGGTGCGCTCCTGGACCTGTTGTTCCAGGGTTGCATTCAAATCCGCGAGCGCCTGTTCGGTGCTTTTCAGGTCCTGGATATCGGTGCTGGTGCCGATCCAGCGGGTGATCGTGCCGTCCACGCCGCGGATCGGCACGGCGCGGGTAATATGCCAGCGATACATGCCGTCGTGGCGGCGGACGCGGTATTCGGTGGAATAGGTATGCCCGGTGGCCAGAGCCTCCAGCCACAGGCTGGTCGCCGAGGCCATGTCGTCAGGGTGAACCGGGGTCCAGCCGTCCGGCTTCAATTCGTCTTCGCTCTGGCCGCAATATTCGGGCACGCGGGCGTTGAACCAGTCGATGCTGCCGTCCGGCAGCGAGGTCCACACCATGCTCGGCATGGTCTGCGCGAACATTTCGAATTTCGCCGCGGTTTCGATCGCCGCATCCTCGGCCGCGCGGCGCTTGGTGATGTCCTCGACGGTGCCGATCAGACGGGCCACCTTGCCATCCGGGCCAAAGTGCGGCCGGGCCCCCACTTTTAGCCAGCCCCGGCTGCCATCGGTTCGGATCATCCGGCATTCGACATCCAAGTTGCGGCCCTGCTCCAGCGCCGCGCGGAGTCCCGCCTCGACCAGCGGGCGGTCGGAGTCCGGGATGTGGGTGTTGAACTGCGCGATGCTCCAGTCGGATACCGGCGCCGGATAGCCGAATATCTCGTCGTGCCGGGCAGAGCGGATCGTGACACCGGTGGCCACATCGTATTCCCACGAGCCGAGGCCGGTCGACTCCATGACCAGGCGGAGTCGCTGCTCGCTTTCGCGCAGCCGCGCCTCTGCCCGGCCGCGCTCGGCGGCGTCCCAGATGCGGGCGGCCACGTCCTCGATCAGGGTGATTTCCGCCTTGGTCCATTGATGCGGCCGGGTGTGCGTCACGTAGAGCGATCCGGTGTAGCGGCCATCGCGCATCAGCGGCACGGAGACATGGGCGCGGGTGCCGAGGTCCAGGCCAAACGGACGGGCGCCGCGCTCGTCGGCCTGCACATCCTCGTAGGTGACGGTGCGGCCCAGCCGCATTTGCGCCGCGTGATACGGTCCGAACCGCATGAGCGGAAACACGCCGTTCACCGGCGGTGCGCCGTCGGCATAGCCGTTGGTGACCAGCACGGTGTCGCCGTCCGGCTGCACCTCGCTGTAGCCGATCCGCGCGGCGCCGAGATGGCGGCCAAGCAAGGTTGCCGCGGCGGCGAGGATTTCCGGCGGCTCGGTGAGCGCACGCAACTGATCCTGCAGGCGGAACAGAAACGCCTGCCGCACCTCGTTCTGGCGGCGTTCGGTGACATCCAGCGCGACGGCGACCGCGGCGAAAATGTCGCCGGCCTCGTTGCGCACCGGGCCGGCATGCATTTCGAGGTCGATCAGCCGGCCGTCGCCGCGCCAGAACACCATCGGCTCGGCCCGCACGGTCTCGCCGCGAAACAACGCGCGCCGGCTGGGATAATCAAGCAGGTCGTAGGGTGAGCCGTCCGGGTGAGTGGCCCAGCCGTGCAGGGTGGCCTTGGCCTTTGCCATATCCGGGTCGGGCGGACCCAGCACCTCGTCCACGAGCTGGCTCTTGAACGTTACGCGGCCATCGGGCGCTTCGATGATGAAGATCGCCGCCGGGATTTGCAGCAGCACCGCCCGCAATCGCGCTTCGCTGTCGCGCATCGCCGACTGGGCGCGCTGGAGGTCGCTGACGTCCTGCCAGGCCATGACTGCACCGGTCACGTGTCCGTCTTCGTCGCGGATCGGGCCCGCGTTGCACAGGACAGTCAACAGGCTGCCGTCGCGCCGCCGCACGATCAGCGTCTCATTCGTGGTCACCGTGCCGGTGCGGGTGGCGCGGGCCAGCGGGCGGTCGGAGGGGGAGAGCGGGACCGCGCTGCCGGGGCGGTAGACTTCCCACACATCCGTCTGCCGCAGCACGCTGTGTCCGGTCAGTTCGCCGGTGTCACGCCCGACCAGCGCGGCGCCGCGCGCGCTGATGCGTTCGACATGAACCTCCGGGCCGTGCGAGATGCTGATGCCTTCCGGAATGTAGGCGAGCAGGGCATCGAGCGTGTCCTGTGCGGCGAGGGCCTTCTTGCAGGCCTCCACGTGGTGGGTGACGTCCACCGCGGTGATAAGCACAGCCTGTTCGAGCGCCGGTTGGCCGAGCGCGGCATAGGACACGTCCCACCAGGTGGTCGTGTCGTCTCGTTGGTGGGCGGCAGCGTGGGCTTGGGCCTGCGTTTTGGTGGCGAGCAGGTCCGGATCGACGAACGCGAAAGCTTCGATCGCCGTGCGGCTGAGCAGATCGCCCTCGGCGCAGCGCGCGGCTCGATGTGCAGCGGGATTTGCGTAGGTGATGCGGAAATCGGGCGCCGCGGCGACTGCCATGACAGCGGGCGCGTGATCCGCGATCTGGCGGAGCGCCGCGGTGGATAAACCAGTTACACTTAGTCCAGAGTCGCCAGCGTCCATGGGGTAGATATAACGGTGCGTTTTGAAGAGGAAGGGCAGGCAAGTAGTTCTTTTTTGAAAAAAAGAACCAAAAAACTTTTGTCTGTTTACGGGAGCGCTTGAGGGAGTTCCGTGTTGAGGCCAGGTCCAGCCGCGCGCTCCGGGTCATCGAGCGCCTGCTGCTCACGTTCCCAATCGGCGATGGCATAGTCATCGTACAGATCATGCGCCTTGAGAAATCCCTCAACTTCGTTGAGCACTTCGAACCCAAGGGTCCGCCGTAGTTCGCCTTTGCTCATGCGGCCAGCACAAAATTCTTCCGGCACAAGGGCTTCTGAAAAGGCACCGTTGTCGGCATGTTGAGCATTTATTTGCCGACGATGTCTTATTAAAAACAAAAGTTTTTTGGTTCTTTTTTTCAAAAAAGAACTGCTTTTTCTGTTTATGCTGCCTGCTTCAGCAGCCCTTGCGCCACGAGTGACTCAGCGATCTGCACTGCGTTGAGGGCGGCGCCTTTGCGCAAATTATCGGCGACAACCCAAAGCCCAAGGCCGTTCGGAACGGTAGGGTCGCGCCGGATGCGGCTGACATACGTTGCATCTTCGCCGGCGCAATCGACTTGAGTGATATAGCCGCCGTCGTCGCGTTCGTCTTGCACAACCACGCCGGGGGCGCGGCGGAGGAGGTCGCGGGCTTCGCCGACATTCACCGGGCGTTCGAATTCGGCGGTAATGGCTTCGGCGTGGCCGATGAAGACGGGGACGCGGACGCAGGTGGCGAAGACGGCGATGTCGGGGTCGAGGATTTTGCGGGTTTCGACGGCCATTTTCCATTCTTCCTTGGTGCTGCCGTCGTCGAGGAATTTGTCGATGTGGGGGATGCAGTTGAAGGCGATGTTTTTCGGGAAGATTTGCGGGGTGACGGGGTCGTTGACGTAAATGGCGCGGCTGTTGACGAACAGTTCGTCCATGCCTTCCTTGCCGGCGCCGGAGACGGATTGATAGGTGCTGACGACGATGCGTTTGCATTTGAAACGGTCGTGCAGGGGCTTGAGCGCCACGACCATCTGGATGGTGCTGCAATTGGGGTTGGCGATGATGTTGCGCTTGCGGAATTTGGCCAGCGCGTGCGGGTTGACCTCGGGGACCACGAGGGGGACGTCGGGTTCCATGCGGAACTGGCTGGTGTTGTCGATGACGATGCAGCCGGCGGCGGCGGCGCGGGGGGCGTGGATGGCGGAGACGGCGGCGCCGGGGCTGAACAGCGCTATGTCCCAGCCGGCGAAGTCGAAATTCTCGAGGCTCTGCACTTTCAGAATGCGTTTGTCGCCGAAGCTGATCGGGTGTCCCACGGAGCGGCCGGAGGCGAGAGCAACAATGTCGGTAATGGGA
>Ga0116229_10012602_pt1 | contig 12139 bp, 8 predicted proteins | sample S1TSphgellanicum_3_FD_87313 | JGI IMG/M metagenome (GOLD analysis project Ga0116229, IMG submission 87313) | Host-associated microbial communities from peat moss isolated from Minnesota, USA - S1T2_Fc - Sphagnum magellanicum MG | ecosystem: Host-associated > Plants > Peat moss > Unclassified...
ACAGATGATGAAAGGGGCATCATCCCTTCCAACGAGGGGGTGGGTGAGGTACCAGAGCAGCTCTCCCAGACCAACAGTCAAACCAAAAAAAAGAAAACCAAGTATTTAATGTTTTACCTCCTTGCACTTAGTTTTTTTCACAAAAAATTATTACTTTCATTACCTCTCATACCTACTGGGGTAGAACAGCCCATGGGCGATCACTTAAGTGCTCAGGGCAGGCCAGATCCAAGGGGAGGGCTTCATTGTTTCTGGAGTCCAAACAAAACTTGAACCCCTCCTATTGATGCATCTGATGCATTAGAAATCATCAAAAAAGGATTAGGATTGAGAAAGTTACAGCCCCCCAAAGTAGAGGGGGTCAAGAACTCAAGAAAAAACAAACCACCAAACACTAGAAGACTTGATCACTCAAAAAATTCCTTGTATGTTGCTCGGTTGCTATTAGAGTTCAAACATGATTTGTAAAACTGAAGGTGACACTTGCATAACACTTTACATTGTTTTAAATGAACAAGAAATGAGAATGTTAGAAGCTTTGAAAGTAGGACGGGTCCAAAGAGAAAGAAAAAAAAAACACATTTTGGGAGTTGGAAAGGTTTTTTTTTTTCTTCCTATTTTTTCAGTACTCCTTTTCATTTGTCTTTCAAAGATGATTTCTAGAGCTTGAGGTAACACTCCCCTAACATTTTAAATCAATCAAAATGAAACAGAGATGATGAAGATCTAATGAAGTGATTGAGGGTAGGGTAGTGATCGGTGATGGGCAGTTCTACCCTAACCATCTTATCACCCTTACTTACCAACTAACAAGCCCTACCTACCTACTTGACACAACCTACTTGAACCTACTAACCTACTCACAGCCTAGAGGTTCTTATCATCTAAGGATGAGAATATTGCGAAAAGCAAATAGACACTTACTTCCTCTACCTACCCACTACTCACCAACAATGACCTACCTACAAGAGCACACCTACCTCCTTATTATTGAATCATGTAGCTAAGGATGAACTAAAACCTCTCAACATGAAAAGAAACCCAATGTCATTGCCAAAACATGTGGGTACTGCAAAATGGATGTTGTCTTTAACGTATGGTACCTAATGGCTTTTGACAACCATAAAACATCAAACTCCAATTGCATGAATTGTAACACATGCATTTAGGGTCTATTCACAAATTATTAGTCACCATATGAGGCATTTAAAAGATGGGTAATTTACAATATGAAATACCCACATTGGCACGTAAAACTATAATCTTCACCAGCAAGAAAACAAGTGCCTGCACAATACTTTCACCATCGATCTAGCCACCATCCAAGGTTGGAGGCCCCATTAATGGTCGAATTGATAACCGACACAACAAAACATTTTTTGTTAAATAAATTGAAGATCATAAATTCAACTCTTGCTTAACAATTTCTCTAGCTAATCATAGTTGAGCAAAAATATACTTTGGTGGTATCACTAGAAACATCACAACTTCATTTTAAATGGACCCAAGAATGTTTTTAAAATATATGAAACATTTCAACAAGGATTTTCATTAGAATTTTTTGGAGAATATGTTTATCAAGTTGTATACATTTTTCCATGGTAACAATACTAAAAATATTTTATATTTTGGTGTTCCTAACCATTGCATTAAGAATAAAATTCAAAAATATAATGGTGTTTTTTTCTTTGAACTTTTTGATCAAAAACAAAAATTTGAAATGCTTTTGGTTTTTTCTTGTGAAATATTTATTTACGGTACCTTTGATAGTATTTTATTTTAATTATTAAATTTCTAATTATTTTAATTAAAATAATTAAGTATATTTTAATTATGATTTTTCAAAGTTCAAGAACACAATTATGAAAAAGGTCATTGCAATGTTTTTTCTAGATTTCTAATAATTTCCCACCTTTTTTTGTTTCATTGAACACTTTAAACCATATATTTTGGTGTGTGGATGAACATGAGAATACAAGATCATTTAAGATTAAACATTTAATAATAATATTTGGTTAGTTCTACTATTCAAATAATTTCTTAAGATGGTTCCTGGTGGACAATTTGTATGAACTTTTGGTAAGGTTCATGCTTGATGACATCCACACATGCATGTTTAAGTCTTTTCCATCAATATCACCATATTTCACCACCATCTTCATTTTCATTGCATTCTATTTAATGGAAGCTAGATTTAGAAATGTATATTAATTCCAAGCTTTCCTTTTCACATTCAATTTCACAATATTAAACAAATTGTCTACACATTCAATTTCACAACATTGAACAAATTTTCTTGACTAATTGTATCACAAATTGTTAACCATTTTCAAGATTATAGTCACTCCACCTAAAATTAAACATCTTCATATATATTTTTTGAAAATTAAGGCTAGGTGTGATGCTTCAAACTACAACAATGAGTTTAATTTCATACTTTAGTCTACACTCCAAAATTTTACACCTAGAAACATGTATGATGTTGTAGTTGCATTTGTAAACCTCCATGTTAATTCTTTTGCAATCAATCATATATTTGAAAGTCCATCCACCATCACATAAATTCTAAGTATATGGCATGCATTTCTTTGAACAAAATTTCCCATAAATGAAATTATATATGACAACCTTTTTCAAATCAATGGTTGGAACCCACAAATCACCCTCTCTAGGTAATAATTCAAGGTTTTTGACTTACATCTATTCTTTAGTATTAAGCAATATGTGAAGAAAACAAGTCTAATATCAAATTCTCAGAACTTTACCCAATAATTTTAAACATTTACAATTTTCAACCACATCTTAATTCAAATAAAAATCCAATTATATATTTAGAACAATAAGATATTCCCCTTCTTTTTTGGTTTGATGAATTCATCATACAACAAATAATAAATCCAACAAATCTTAAAATTGACAAACTCCATTGTAACTATTTACATCATTGAAAAGTTTTTTTTTTTTTTTTGGCACAAATGAAGAAATTCATCGCCAAGAACAAAGGCCCACAAAGGACCCCACCATAGGGGAGCACCATTAAGAGCTCAAAGAAACCTAACTAATGAAGCTCTTACAGGGGCCGTCATAGCACCATCTAATGAACCTGCCTTCCCTCATACAAATAACATGATTTCTTCCCCAACCCTATCAAAGTTTTCCTTGATTTTCTGCTCAAAAGTTGGGGATTGGCTTATCTTTTTGACACGCCATCTCCAAGCAACCCTACCATAAACAAGCCCAGCATCCCAAATGGCTTTCTGGATCCTACAACCATCCCATCTCACATTGTTAAAGATCAATTTGTTACATTCAATCCAAATAGACCATAAAGTGATGCCTCTAAAGAAAGACCAATTTTTTTCACATGATGAAGGCACCTTGGAACCCTAGCAATGAAAATAGCATGCTTCCATTGCATTGGAGAAGCAAGCCGAAATGGCTTAGTCCTATTGAGCAACTCACCCACAATAGTCTTTGTGTAATCTGAGGGCCATTGTGCGTTGTGCATATCTACACTCCCAAAACTGATGCATGATGGATTCTTCTCCATTTCTTTCTTGCAACACATTTCGCTCCATGTGTTGTTAGCCCACCTAAGCTTGAGGGAGGACGGTCATAATTCAGATCATTTTTTTTTCACAATGTTCACCCTTGGTTTGGCCACTCTCAACATCTTTCTACCTAGTGTAATTGTAAAGGAAAGGCGGAGTCCCCTCCTACATGTATGTATTGGGTCAGATTCTAAGGAGCCTACTTTGCCCAAGAACACTAGGTAGCGCACTTTTTTGGGCCTCTCGTCACGTCAGCAATTCTAATAAGTGCCACCTTGTTTTTCCTGCTATGATCATCACCCATTTTTGTCCCCTCTATTTCTATGGGGTCAATGTCCTAGATTTGAACCTACTGGTCATTGAAAAGTTTTTAGCAACACAATCCTTAGTATCCCTTAGTCCTTTAAATTCCCATTCCTCATTTGGCACCACTAAGAAGATCTTTTTTTTTTGGTGCATCCATCTTAAGTTTACATTTTCCTCACTTCACATAGTCTACACCACAAATTAAAAAATAAGCATTTTTCCATGTAAAAATATTTGACATTAAAATCTAATCAAGGAATCCAACCTATTTTCAAAATTAAATAACAACTTGAATTAGAGTGTTGCCTCATTTTTGAAAGTTCAAAGTTCTTTAAATACATAAGTACAATTTTATTAAACCTATAAAACCTTAACCCTACCTTTTAGACAAGTTGCATTTGATTAATTGTGCATAATTAATATTACAATTATTATTATTTATTTAGTTGTGTGTAATGGAGATGAAATTGAACCTTGTCCAAAATCGTACCAACTTTTAAATCTTTGTGAAAATGATCAAAACCAAAAGTTTTAGAAACCCAAAGAATCAGTCTCATGACCAAACCGGAGGGTTCCGTAAAAAAACAACTAAAGTTAGAACCTCAACTGAAGGTTCCTTTTGAAATCAAGAATTGAACAACACTGATATTTTGGTAATATAGACCTTTCACATTCAAGAACATTAAACAAACTAAAATTTTCATATATTGAATGATCAAGCACACCACTCATCAATTCAGCATACCATGTCCCTAGACCTAGTGTTGTGTGTTAATAAATCAGCACTCATCATATTCAAATCCACAAAGTCAACAATTACAAAAGATTTTCAACACCCATGGGTTCAGGCCCCAACTAGGATTCAATTTCCCACGGGATGATCACCACAAAAATCATCAAAATTGTCTCCAAATCTATCTGAGCAAACCAAGCTATTTATTTTGTTACAACTCTCACTCCATACTTCAACTCCAATGCAAAAACAAACAACCATTGGAGTAGCACAGTAAACTAGATTGATTACCAAATAAATCCCACCAGCAACATTGAAACAGAATACTCCAAGCCCAAAATGACACACATAAACAAGAAAAATATATATTATTAATTGTGCCTTCTAATCTGTATCATGTTTTAGGATTTCATGACACAAAAACTGAAACTCTAGAGCCAATCCCGCAAGATAACCCCTCATTCTGCAAAGAAACTAAAACCTTGCGCACACTTCATTGTGTCCAAACTAAAATAAGTTCTATAAAAAAAATTATTCTGCAATAAATATCTAACACCATTATTTGACTTTAGATGCTCCATGTTATACAATAGTAGAATTATAACTTTCAAAAACCTTCCACAAGTAAGGCCATTGTGTCATTGGCTCAAGTGTGAACTCATTATGTAATTGTTCCAAGTGTGAACATGGCCCTAATGATAGAGCCAAATTATGGAATAATAATAATTAATAAATGATGAAAATTTAATAATTTTTATGAAAAAATACTCAAAATTCAATATCTCCCCCATCTTACATCTAAAAATTACAAAATTACCTTCAAGAAATCTCATTCATCAAGGGCTTTCTAGCAACACCAAGCGCTTGCCCCAATTTCCCTAAAAAGCTTAATTTTTATTTTATTGAATTCTCAGCAAAAAAAAAATCAATATTTAATAACACATGCACATAAATCTAAATATTGCCAAACCACCCAATTGCACCCTTACTCACTGAGGGCTTTCCAATGGTACCAAGAGTGGGTGGGGGTTACCATAGTTTGAGATCTCAAAGTGACAAACAAAACAAACAAACTACCTTCCTTAATATGTAGATAAAAACATGATGCATAGTGGAAGCTTTACATAGCCAATCGAAATATATATGGTGCTCAAAATGAAAAATTATCTAAATATAGATAGATATGGATAAGACCTTTGAATTGATGCTCAATGTCTTTCTGCTTACTAGCACCCACACAACTTTTGCCTCCATATCAGCTCTAACCTTCTTCAACTTGATTGACTTGTCCACCGTTGGCTGCATGTTCTCCAAAGTCCACACCATTGACATTAGCAAGAAAGGTAACAAAGAAAATGAATTCCAAACGTGTAAGTGTCAAGTTCATTTCAAGAGTCAATCAATCTGCCATCCAAATGGAGAAAGCACAATGCTCACAACTATGAGTGTCGTCACGTTTTGAGAAAGTAAAACAAGGGGTGTGTCCCACTGTGGCCTTGCCATTTACATTAAAAGGTATCTTAAGGCAAAAGAAGAATTATGAGAACTAAAATATCTCACCATGCAAAAATATAATCTTCAAAAAATCCTCTAAAAGAAGCCAAAATCCTTTGAGATATTATAACTCTATAACTAATCTAAGTTTCAACACAAGCCAAAATATAGTCTTTCAAAAATCCTCATATAAAAATAGACCTATTACCTAGGGGCCAAAATCCCTTAAGCTACTATAATGAATCTAAACACAATATCCTTGCCTTGCTAGGCAAGGCCAATAAAATCATAAAAAGTATTGAGAAATTTTCAGTTTGTTTGGAGGGCAACTTATATATCTGAAGATCCCTCTAAAAAAGAGGAGGGGTATTATACCTACTTATAGGTGTATGATCATCTCCAGGCTTAAGAAGTCTGTATAATAACCCTTCCCTTTGTATGCCTAGTGATCTCTAAATTTTTAGATTCATGATAACATCCTCTTGATGCTTTAAGATGGCTAAAGCCAATAGGTAACAAACATTCCCAAAATGCAAGGCATGACTTAGCTAACACTTTACCTTAGGACCCTTATTTTGGGAATGTCCACCCCCCCCCACCTCGGGGTTTTACCCTAAACAAAAAGCACTCCAAGGCTTCTTTTTTAAGTAAAAAAAATTGGAACCCTTGCACAGAAGATGCCTTCGTCAACCGCGGGGGCATTCAAACCATTTGAATGCAAACCTTCTGGTGTTCAAATTTTTAAAAACTTTGGTACTTTATGCTAGGGGAAGGTCTGCTCCCAAGGGCCTTCCTTAATTTGAGTGTTGTGTCCTCAAGTGTGGTACAACCCTGACATTGGGGGAGGCTATAAGGAGCAGCTCTGTCACTCGACCTAACTAACTCCTTGTTCTCAGACTTTGAATTGCTACTGGTTTCAACGGCAGATAATGACAAAATAACACTGGAAAATTTGGGCCCACCTAACATTTAGGGGTTAAACCCTAAATCCTTTTGCCACGCCACATTTCCTCTCTAGGTTGCCATCATTTAAGTTTGGAACCCTAAACAGACTGCCGTGATAAGCCAAAGGAAGGTGAGGATGACATCAAGTCAACATGCCCCTTATGCATTGGGCGACACACGTGCTACAATGGCTAGGACAAAGGGTCGCAACCTTGTGAGGGCAAGCTAACCTCAAAAACCCAACCTCAATTTGGATTGCAAGCTGTAACTCACCTACATGAAGCCGGAATCATTAGTAATCATAGGTCAGCCATACAGCGGTGAATTCGTTCCCAGGCCTTGTACACATCGCCCATCACAGTATGGGAGTTGGCCATGCTTGAAGTCATTACCCTAACCGTAAGGAGGGGGATGCCGAAGGCAAGGCTAATGATTGGAATGAAGTCATAACAAGGTAGCTGTACTAGAAGGTGCAGCTGAATCACCTCCTTTTTAGGGAAAGCTAATGCTTGTTGGGCCTTTTGGTTTTATGTTGCTTAACACCTAACTTGACACCTGAAAAAAAAGCGAGCCACATCATTTGAACAAAGCTCGAAAATGGAAATTTTCCTTTTTTCTTTTCTTGAGAGTGAAGAGTGGAATAAAATTAAGTCCGTGAGCTTATTACCCCATGTCAAAACAAGCTAATAGGAGCCCATTTATCTCATCGTTCTTCTTAAACGATAAAAGTTAGGGACGGGTGTTCCTTCACCCTTGGTATTGTTGTAGGTCTCACAACCAAGGAAGCATGCATCATGACTATTAACTCAGTGGTAGAACACACCCCTGATAATTACGTGGTTGTGCTTGGGTTGTGGAGGTTTTCAACCACATAAATAGTTCAATATGTTCATCAACGCCTGACCCAAAGATGTTGATCATTCAAGGCACCTTAACATGGCGTACTCCTCCTATTTCAATTAGGCTTTGAAACTTCAATTATTTTTCAGGAAGATGGTTGGGGCAACAATTCAAATGAGATCTAATGGAAATTCAACTTGCCATTGACTCATGGGGTGTGGGTGGTCCAAGGGGGGCTAGTCATCTGAGGCTCCTCCCTTTCCAAAAATCCATATATTCCTTATTAGTATATGGATGGCTACCTTTCAAGCACGAGTTGAAGTTCAACTTAGACGTGGAAAATGGAACACTTAAATAACACATTTTCACAAACCGAAAACTACAAGATCGCCCATGAAGATTTTTCATTCTAGGGTGACAAAAGGATCATACCATTTGAGCCTTTTCCTACTTTTCTTGGAGGTCCAAAGTGAACAACAATTAATATTTCCTATCTAGAGGTCCACTAAGGAAAGGAAGCCAGATTTTATCAAAACTATCTGGAAGGCTTAGGAGATCTATCTAGTCATAAGAATGTTTGGTGCAAATGACTCTCAACAAATTCATTGGTCTTCAACCTTCTCAATCACCAACCCCAAGATCGGTGTAATGGGATTTTTTAATCTCTTTAACCCTTCAAGCACAATATGACAAGAGAAATGAGCCATGGACCAACCCCATAGGAGCTATGAGATCGCCCCAAGGATGCCGAAAGCACCCAAGGGTCATAGACCGACCATAGAACTTGATTCAAGAAGTTGAACTAGCTGTTCACTTCGGTTAGCTAAGGGTAAGAGAGGGGCAAGACTAAAAAGTTAGGTGAAAAAGAAGAAGAGTTTTGAATTCTTCTATAACTAAACAATTCCAAACTACGAAAGTTCTTAAAATTGGATTCCAACTCAACTAACACCTTCTAACAAAAGTTGTTCTTTAGGTAACATAATACAATTAGAGTTGTAAGTTGTGTTCAAGGGGGAGGTATTGTCTATCATTGGCCTCTATGGTGGAATCAATTAGAATGGCGTAAAAGATGGTGGCTTACCCTATGGCGGATGTCAGCAATTCGAGTTTGCTTATCTCCAACCTATAATCTAAGTCAATACAACAACATACATGTGATAGCATGAAATAAGTATGATAATAGGCAAGTTGATCTATATATATACTTGATTTATATATATAGGTGGCTTCATATAGGCAAGTTGATCTATGATTTTTTATTTATGGACATTGATAAGATCTTTTTATTTAACACCTTAGGATGGTATAGCCTTTAACGATGAGGTTCAAATGAAGAAGGGCTTATGATGGATACCTAGGCACCCAGAGATGAAAAAGGGCATAGCAAGTGACAAAATGCTTTAAGGAGCTGAAAATAAGCATAGATCTGAAGATTCTTGAATGGGTTAACCTTTTCAACTGTTTTTAAATTCATAAACAAACAAAAGACAACTTGACAAACTAAAACATCTTAGTAGCCAAAGGAAAAGAAAGCAAAAGCTATTTTCATATTAACGATGAGCAAAATGGGAATAGCCTAAACCATGGAAATGAGGTTGTGGGAAAGCAATATAAGTGTTGTGTTGCTAGGTGAAGCGGTTGATTCCTACACTCCAGATGGTGAAAGTCCAGTAGGCGAAAACATCACTAGCTTATGCTTTAACCCGAGTAGCATGGGACACGTGGAATCTTGTCTGAATCAACAAGGACCACCTTACGAGGCTAAATACTCCTAGATGACCAATAGTGAAGTTGGGTCATGAAGGAAAGGTGAAAAGAACCCCCATTAAGGAATGAAATAAAACATGAAACTATAAGCTCCCAAGTAATGGGATAATCAAATCTCTGACCATGTGCCTATTGAAAAATGAGTCAACAACTTATAGGTAGTGGCCTAGTTAAAGGGACCCATCGAAGCTGTAGCGTAAGCTAGTTTTCCTAAGGCAATTGTCACTACTTATGGACTCGACTCTAGGTGATCTATCCATGACCAGGATGTAGTTCGGGTGAAACTAAATGGAAGTTTGAATTGATTGATGTTGAAAAATTAAAAGATGAATTGTGGTTAGGGGTGAAATGCCATTCGAACTCAGAGCTAGCTAGTTATCCCAAAATGCATTGAAATGTAGTAGTTGATTGAATTATCTAAAGGTAAAGCATTATTTCAGTGTGGGCTACAAGAATGGTACCAAATTGAAGCAAACTCTTAATATTAGATATGATCTCTGAATAACAGGGCATAAAGGTCAAAAAAACTATCCAACAAAGAATATATGTTCTAACATGATAAGGTGGGGGACCAAGGTATGCAACAATTTCATACAACCATTTTCCAAAGTCAAATCTTTATTTTTAACCTAATTTGCACTGTGGCCGTGTATTTTTTGTGGTCTAAAGGTGTGTTCACACTTGGTGTTAGAAATGCTAGTGTTGAGTCCCCAAACACTAGGCTAACAATTTAGGTCTTAAACTTAGTATGATGAAAATTTTATGTTAATCTAACATTCACTTAACATTAAATCATCACCCATTTAACATTGGGTGCCACCTAGGATGTCACATAGATTTTCATTTAATGTTAACTTAACATCAAGTGTGAATGCACCATAAATAAAATAGGATTCCATCGAACCTTCTATTTGTTTATGGTCAATAAAGTTCACATGACAAAAGGATGGATATGACACTCCTGCAAAATCCAATTAATTAATACCAAGTTTCTTATGTATTAAGTCAAGAATTGGTAGAATATTTCTACCACAACATAGGAGGCACCTCAAATGAAAAACGCCTCCTCTCCTCCTCAAACAAAATCAAATCCTTTTACAATTTTTTATGTTAAATAAGGACCTCAAAGGGGGTAGTTTTGGGAATTCATTAGGTCTTGATCTTGGCTCCCACCCCATCGTAGGCCCTCTCATTCCCAAAATGACCCCATTCTCAATCCTTATCCTACACAAAACTTTCTTCACAAAAACCCCCTGAACAAAAGGTTCATGAAACTTAGGGAATGTCAAACTGACAATTAAAATTATTTGTATGTTCTCAATTTGGACTATTTAACCGATGAGAACAGCTTGATTACGAAAAAAAAATGAACCGGGGCAATGAAAAGTTTTTTTTTTGGTAACTGGACTACTTGAACCATGTTACAAGACATAATTAATGTCACCAACGCATAACCAATGACTACTTAAACATCTAGGATGAATGATGTTGTTGTTGTCTACAGAACCCCCTACGCTTGTCTAATTGACCCATTATGCAGTGGATACAAGATGTGATTTGAGACCTCCCTGCCAATGGGGTGACACCACACCACCCATTTCCATAGAGGAATCGGTTATGGATGAGATACCTAGGAAGCAATGAATGTCTCTAGTTCCTTTCTATGACCATAATCAAAAGGAACATGGAGATTTTTTTGCAGACCTATGCATCCATTGTTGCCATAGTATTTTGTTGCATCTTGATGCAGTGCTTGTCATTTATTTCAACCTCCTAAATAATTTTCCCTATCAATCAAATTATTTCTCTAAGAGTTGTTAATGTTTTTATCCTCTATTTTATAAGTTTGCTACTTCTCTTATAACCTACACTTAACTTGTTTCTTTGTCTCTTTTCAAATCTACCTAGGTGTGTCTACAACTTCATTTCACACCCATATACATCTTGTCATCATTCCACCATTGTTTCATTCTATTTTCATGCCTCCTAAACACCTACGCTATCGGTGCATGGAAAACCATGCACTTTGGTGAAGCTTCGGCATTCAAACTTACCTCGTTACTTTGGGCTAACCCCCAACCTCTAAACAAGTGGGACTATTACCCATTGTAGACTTCCCAAGTGGTTCAAGGCCTTGTCGCCTGGGATTACCATCTCCCGTCTTCTAGCCTAACTATATTTTTTGTCTAGTTCAAAGACTTAGTTTTTTTTTATGGGTGCCTGATCTAAAGTATATGCCTGTGGTAAGCTCTGCCTACATGAGGGCGGCCTTTAAAGAGAGGGCTCACGCTATGAGACCTGAGTAAAGGCTAGAAGAGTGTTGAGGAAGTGCTGTCGCGCAGTTTCGAAGTGCTGGACCTTGGCATATGAGAAGACGTCAAGAGTTGGGTAAGTGCATTGAGGCTAACACCTTGGGCCCCCTTCTTCAAACCCTCAATCGTTAGCACCTATGTGACTTGTGAGCATGTCAAACCAAAAGTCAAACCCAACCCAATATTTAAAC
>Ga0116229_10012604_pt1 | contig 12138 bp, 10 predicted proteins | sample S1TSphgellanicum_3_FD_87313 | JGI IMG/M metagenome (GOLD analysis project Ga0116229, IMG submission 87313) | Host-associated microbial communities from peat moss isolated from Minnesota, USA - S1T2_Fc - Sphagnum magellanicum MG | ecosystem: Host-associated > Plants > Peat moss > Unclassified...
AACGCCGCCGTCAGGGTCGTCTTGCCATGATCCACATGACCTATCGTCCCCACGTTCACGTGCGGCTTCGTTCGCTCAAACTTCCCCTTCGACACGGCAGATACCTCTCGGATGAATGTGGACGTTGGTGATCAGTAATCGTTCTTCATGACGGCGTCGGCGACATTCGCCGGCACCTCCATGTATTTCGCGAATTCCATGGTGTAGTTCGCGCGGCCCTGGCTCATCGAGCGCATGGCCGTCGAATACTGGAACATCTCGGCGAGCGGCACTTCGGCGGTCACGGCCTTGCCCGAGGGCGAGTCTTCCATGGCGATGATCTGGCCCCGGCGCCGGTTCAGGTCGCCGACGATGTCGCCATAGTAATCCTCGGGCGTGACGACCTCGACCTTCATGATCGGCTCGAGAAGGACCGGCTTCGCCTTGCGAAAGCCTTCCTTGAAGCCCATGGAACCCGCGATCTTGAACGCCATCTCGTTCGAATCGACGTCGTGATAGGAGCCGTCGAAGATCGTGACCTTGACGTCGACGATCGGATAGCCCGCGATCACGCCCGTTTGCACGGCCTCTTGGATGCCCTTGTCGACGGCCGGGATGAACTCCCGGGGCACCGCGCCGCCCACGATGCCGTTGACGAATTCGTAGCCCTTGCCGGGCGGCAGGGGCTCAAGCTTGAGCCAGACGTGGCCGTATTGACCGCGCCCGCCGGACTGGCGCACGAACTTGCCTTCCGAATCCACGCTCGCGCGCAGCGTCTCCCGGTAGGCGACCTGCGGCTTGCCGACGTTGGCCTCGACCTTGAATTCGCGCTTCATGCGGTCGACGATGATTTCGAGGTGCAGTTCGCCCATCCCGGAAATGATCGTCTGCCCCGATTCCGGATCGGTGTGCACCCGGAACGAGGGATCCTCTTTCGCGAGCCGCTGCAACGCGACGCCCATCTTTTCCTGATCGACCTTGGTGCGCGGCTCGACGGCGACCGAGATGACCGGTTCCGGGAATTCCATCTTCTCGAGCACGATGACCTTGTCGGGATCCGACAGGGTATCGCCCGTGGTCACGTCCTTGAGGCCCACCGCCGCGGCGATGTCCCCGGCGCGCACCTCTTTGATCTCCGACCGCTCGCTCGCGTGCATTTGCAGCAGCCGCCCGATGCGTTCGGTGCGATTCTTGTTAGGGACGTAGACTTGATCGCCGGAATTCAGCGTGCCCGAATACACCCGGAAGAAGGTCAGATTCCCGACGAAAGGATCGTTCAGGATCTTGAATGCGAGGGCGGCGAACGGGGCGTCGTCGTCGGGCGAGCGCGTCATGGGTTCACCGCGTTCACTCTGGCCCTTGACGGGGGGTACCTCGGTCGGCGCCGGCATGTATTCGATCACGGCATCGAGCACGGCCTGGACGCCCTTGTTCTTGAACGCCGATCCGCAGGTCACGAGACAGATTTCGTTCTTGAGCGCTCGCGCCCGCAGCCCGCGCTTGATTTGCGCATCGGTGAGCTCGCCGCTCTCGAGATACTGATTCAGCAGTTCCTCGTCGCCTTCCGCCGCCGCCTCGATCATCTTGCCGCGCCACTGCTCGCACTCGGCCTGCAAGTCGGCAGGGATCGGCCGGTACTCGAACTTCATGCCCTGGGTCGCGTCGTCCCAATGGATCGCCTTCATCTTGACCAAGTCCACGACGCCCTCGAAGCCGTCTTCGGCGCCGATCGGGAGCTGGATCGGGACCGGGTTGCCGCGCAGTCGCGTCCGGATCTGGTCGACGCAGCGCAAGAAATTGGCCCCGGCGCGATCCATCTTGTTCACGAAGGCGACGCGCGGCACGCCGTATTTGTTCATCTGGCGCCAGACCGTCTCGGACTGCGGCTGGACACCCGAGACCGCGCAGTAGACCGCGATCGCGGAGTCCAAGACCCGCAAGCTGCGCTCGACCTCGATGGTGAAGTCGACGTGGCCCGGCGTGTCGATGATGTTGATGCGGTGCTCGGGGAAGCTCTTGTCCATCCCCTTCCAGAAACAGGTCGTGGCGGCGGCCGTGATCGTGATCCCGCGCTCCTGTTCCTGTTCCATGTAATCCATGACTGCGGCGCCGTCGTGCACCTCGCCGATTTTGTGCGACACGCCGGTGTAGAACAGAATACGCTCCGTCGCGGTGGTTTTACCCGCGTCGATGTGCGCCGAGATACCGATGTTCCGGTAGCGCTCGATGGGCGTCGTACGTGACACGAATCAGTTCCTCACAATGCGCCGGCCGTAACGACCGCCACGGCTACGACGAGTCTTCGCGACTCTGACAGTCTGCGCAACTCTATAGATGGGGGCCGGGCGAAGTCTTTCCAGCCGCGCGCCGATCACCAGCGATAGTGTGCGAACGCCTTGTTGGCCTCGGCCATACGATGGGTGTCTTCACGCTTGCGCACCGCCGCACCGCGATTTTCCGCGGCTTCCATGAGTTCGGCGGCCAGGCGATGCGCCATCGACTTCTCGCTGCGGGCCGTGGCCGCTTCGATGACCCAGCGCATGGCGAGAGTCTGGCGCCGGTTCGCGCGGACTTCGACGGGAACCTGGTAGGTGGCGCCGCCGACGCGGCGCGACTTGACCTCGACGACGGGCTTCACGTTGTCGAGCGCCTGCTGCAGAACGCCGATGGCCTCGCCGCCCGCGCGGCCCGACTTGTCGCCGATGCGGTCGATGGCACCGTACACGATCTTCTCCGCGGCCGACTTCTTGCCGCGCTCCATGACCATGTTGATGAATTTCGCCAACATGTCGTTGCCGAACTTGGGGTCCGGAAGAATGGTCCGATGCGGTGCGGCTGCTCTACGGGACATATCGATCTCTACTCTTTATTTCTTGGGGCGCTTCGCGCCGTACTTGGAGCGGCCTTGACGGCGGTCGCTGACGCCCGCGCAATCGAGGGCACCACGCACCGTGTGGTAGCGGACGCCCGGCAGATCCTTGACGCGGCCGCCGCGGATCAGGACGACCGAGTGCTCCTGGAGGTTATGGCCTTCCCCGCCGATGTAGCTCGACACTTCGTAGCCGTTCGTGAGGCGCACACGGCAGACCTTGCGCAGCGCGGAATTGGGCTTCTTCGGGGTCGTCGTGTAGACCCGGGTGCACACGCCGCGCTTCTGCGGCGATGCCGCCAAGGCCGGGACCTTCGATTTCCAGGCCGGTTCGTTGCGGCCGGTGCGGATCAATTGTGTCGTCGTCGCCATATTTACCTTATGAGAGCCGGTGCAGCACCGACTCGGAATGAAACCCCGTTGAGCGCGGGGCGGTGTGCCCGGCGACAAAGGCCGGCGATTGTAGGAACCCTCAGGCAGAGAGTCAAGATAATGCTGCTTTGCAGCATGAGATAAGGCGGATGGCGCAGCCAAGCCTCACCGCAATGGGCCCGCCACCGCGGCCCTGCGGCTAGAATGCCGGACATGCACATCGCCATCCTGACCTTCGAGGGCTACAACGAACTCGACTCTCTGATTGCGTTCGGGATATTGAACCGCATCAAGCAACCGGGTTGGCGGGTATCGATCGCCTGCCCTGCCGCCCGCGTCCGATCGATGAACGGGGTCGTCATCGAATCCCAACGGGCCGAGCTGCAGCTCGATCCCGCAAGGCAGCTGCTCGGTGCCCAATGTTCGGGAGCGCTGATCTTGGCGAAGCTGGGCCTGCTCGATGGCGTACCGGCGTGCACGGATCTGACGACCAAGCCCTGGGTGGAGGAAGCCGGTGTCACCGTTTTGAACCAACCGTTTTACGCGAAGGGCAGGGTTGCAACCGCCGGTGGGTGTTTTGCGTCGCAGTACCTCGCCGCGTGGCTGATTGCGACGCTGGTCGACGCCGACGCCGCACGCAGCGCGCTGCACTACGTCGCACCCGTCGGCGAAAAGGACGACTACGTCGCCCGTGCCATGCGCAACATAGAGCCCTACCTGATGCAAAAGTCAGCCGCAGCCTGATCGTCGACGCAACCCGCGAGCGACGTTCGCGGCGCAAACCCCCCGGTCATCCTCTCCCGTTGCAAGCGCATACTCCTCTTGACTCGGCCACCGCTGAAAACTTCGCGGCCCAGGGCGCCGCCTGTCTGCGCGGGTTGTTCAAGGATTGGATCCCAACGATCGCGGCCGGCATCGAACGCAACATGCAGCAGCCGAGTGCGCTCGCCTCGGAGGTCGTCCGTGCCGGCGAACCCGGCCGCTTTTTCGACGATTACTGCAACTGGCAGCGCATCCCCGAGTTCGAGCGCGTCGTGCGCGACTCGCCGGCAGCCGGCGTGGCGGCACAGCTCATGCGCTCGCGCACCGCGCAGTTCTTCCATGATCACGTGCTCGTCAAGGAGCCCGGCACGCAAAAACTCACGCCCTGGCACCAGGATATTCCCTACTACTTCGTGGACGGCGTGCAGACGGTCAGCTTCTGGATCCCGGTCGAACCCGTGCGCGCCGGCACGCTGCGCGTGATTGCGGGATCACACCGGTGGTCCCGGTGGGTCAAACCCGTGCGCTGGCTCGACGAGAGCGGCTTTTATGCCGACGAGTCACAGTATCTGCCGGTGCCGGATCCCGACCGGGACAGCACGCTGTCGGTATTGGAGTGGGAGTTGGAACCCGGCGATGCAGTCGCCTTCGACTTCCGGACCGTGCATGGCGCGCGCGGCAACCTCGGCGCAGAGCGGCGCCGCGTGCTGTCCCTGCGTTGGGTCGGCGACGACGTGCGCTACGCCGAACGACCCGGTCGCACCTCGCCACCGTATCCCGGACACGGCATGCGGCCGGGGGAGCGGCTGCGCGAGGATTGGTTTCCGGTGATTTATCGAGGGTGAAACCGCCGAGCCGCATCACTCGGCCGGAACGAGGCACTTACGCGACGAGTTCTAGCACTTCGTTTGTACTCGGCGTTCCATATGCGATGAGCTCGTCCATGTTCACGCCATCGGCGCACGCAGGCGCACAACACGGCGGCTATTCGAGATCCAGATGCCCCTGCGGGTCCGGATCCGTGCGCTTGCGCGTGGTTGCGCGCGCTGCGCGACGCTCATGCCGAGGGAGGCCCGACCGGCGGCTGCCGTGTTTTGCCTGGATGAGCTCGGCGTCGCCAAGATGCGCCGCTTGCCGCCGCAGCCCGTAAATGCGGGCGCGCGCCTCGGCCGCTGTGTGCTCATGATCGACGAGGCGCACGGGGTACGCAAGCCCGAGCACAATCCCGAGACGGTCGAGAAGCGAGCCGGGCGCCGTCCAGGGCGCGTGCAGAAACTCGGTTGGCAGCGCCGCGAGCTCCGGCACCCAGCGCCGGATGAACGTTCCTTGAGGATCCTGATCGAGCGACTGCTTGACTGGGTTGTAAATGCGCGCCGTGTTAACGCCCGTGACGCCCGACTGCATTTGCACCTGGGGATAGTGAATGCCGGGCTCGAAGTCGGTGAATAGCCGGGCGAGTGCCTGCCCCGGCAAGCGCCAGTCCTGCCAGAGCTGATAACTCGAGAAGGCCATGACCATGGAGCGCATCCGAAAATTGAGCCACCCGGTCGCGCGCAACGAGCGCAGGCAGGCATCGACGAACGGAAACCCCGTCCGTCCCTGAGCCCAGGCCGCCACGAGCCCGGCATGCCGCTCGTCGATGGGTCGCAAGCCGACATACAGGGGGTGCAGCGGTCGCGCCTCGAGTTCGGGTTCGTCCTCGAGTTTCTGGATGAAATGGCAATGCCAGTGCAGACGCGAGACGAACGAGCGCAACGAGGCACTGAAGGTGGCGTCCGCGTGGGCGCGGTGACGCTCGAGCGCACGGCCAGCGGCCTGGAACGTCTCACGCATCGAGAGGCAGCCGAAGGCGAGGTGCGCGCTCAGCCGCGAGCAGGCGTGTGCTGCGATGAGCGGCGTGGCCATCCCCGCCCGATAGTGACGGCCACGCTCGCCGAGGAAGCTTTCGAGCATCGCAACCGCCTCCCGGCGACCCCCGCGCTGCCGATCGGGACAGGGATCCGGCTCCATGCCGAGGCTCGCGGCATCCGGGAGGGGATCGCTCGGCAGCGAGGCGCAGCGAACGCTGGCCGGCACGGCTTGCGGCGTCCGACTCATGAACTCGTTCCAACGCCGCGCCCAACCGTCGCGATTCCTGAGCCGGCGGATGACGCCGTGCTGTGGATATTCGATGAACGGCACGCCGGCGCGGCGGCACCAGGCGCGCACCCGTCGATCCCGCGCATAGGTCCACGCGAGTCCGGTTTCTTCGTGAGCATGCAGGCTCGCGATACCGGTCTCGACCTGGAGTCTCGCAAGGACGGCGAGCGCATCGCCGACGCGTAGGATCAGCGCGCCGCCGCGGCGCCGCAATGCGTGATCGAGACTCGTCAGGCATTCCGCGAGGAACGCATACTGGCGCCCGGAACTTTCCGGCAGGCGCCACAGCTCCGGTTCAAGGATATAGAGCGGCACGACGGGCCGTCCCGACGCAGCGGCAGCGGCAAGCGCCGCATGATCCTGGACGCGCAGATCTCGCTTGAACCAGACGACGTCCACTGCGGTCATCAACGCAACTCCAAGCTCAGTGCGAGCAGCGCCCGGCGGGTCAGGGACTCGGGTCCCCTTCGCGCCCGCCGACCGCGGCATCCATCACGCACTGAGCCGGCCCCCCTGCACGACCGCGACGCACGGATTCGCCCCGAGCGAATAGGAGAGTTCCGCCGGCCGCTCGATGTGCCAAACGGCGAAGTCGGCGCGCTTGCCGACCTCGATCGTGCCGCGATCGACGAGCCCCAAGGCACGCGCGGCATGGACCGTGACGCCCCGCAAGGCCTCGGCCGGCGTCAAGCCGAACAGCGTGCAGGCCATGTTGAGCATGAGCAGCAGCGACGTGCACGGCGAGGTGCCGGGGTTACAGTCCGTCGCCACGGCCATCGGCACGCCCGCGGTCCGCAGGCGCGCGACAGGCGGCGGATCAACCTGTCTCAGCGTGAAATAAGCCCCCGGCAACAGCACCGCGACGGTACCGCTGCGCGCGAGCGCTTGGATGCCGGCCTCGCCGACATATTCCAGGTGATCCGCCGAGAGCGCCGCGTACCGTGCCGCGAGTTCGGCGGCACCGATGTCGTTGAGCTGCCCCGCGTGCACGTGGCAAGGCAGTCCGAGCGCCGCCGCGGCGCCGAGCAGGCGCGCCGTTTCCGCGGGCGTGAACGCGATGGTCTCGCAGAAGGCATCGACGGCGTCGACGAGGCCGGCGGCTTGCAAAGCCTCGAGCCAGGGCCCGCACACGGCATCGACGTAGGCCTGTCGGTCCGCGCGATACTCCTCCGGCAGCGCATGCAGCCCCAGGAACGTGGTGCGAATCGACACCGGCAGCGTGCGCTCGAGCGCACGCGCCGCTGCGAGCATGCGCCGCTCGGTCTCGAGGTCGAGCCCGTAGCCGGATTTGACCTCGATCGTGGTGACGCCTTCGCGGACCAGTCGCTGCGCCCTCAAGGTCGCTGCGGCCTGCAGCTCATCGAGCGAGGCGGATCGGGTCGCGCGCACGGTGGCCTGGATGCCGCCGCCGGCGCGCGCGATCTCCTCGTAGGAAACCCCACCGAGTCGCTGCTCGTACTCGGCGACGCGATTGCCGCCGTACACGAGATGGGTGTGACAGTCGATGAGCCCGGGCGTGATCCAATCGCCGGCGACGTCGTGCACGGGCACGGCCCGCTCCGCCGCCTGCCGCGCGGCGAGGTCGGACGGCCCCACCCAAACGATGCGCTCGCCGCGGATCGCGACGGCGCCGTTCGCGACGATGCCGTAGGGACCGTCGCCGCCCGCCATCGTGGCAAGCTGCGCATTGACCCACACCTGATCCCAGTCCCGCCCGTCGCCCGGTGGGTCGCTCATCGTTGCCCCCAATTGCTGTAGCCTGCATCATAAGGCAAGCTACCCAGTATATACAGGTATAGGCAACCTCGGACTGCAAGGGTCTTTCGTGTCACACCGCTATCAGCTCGAGTCGGCCTACCTGCCCCAAGGCTGGGTCCACGGCGCCGTCGTCACCGTATCCGCGGCGGGACTCATCACGCACGTCGCTCTCGACGGCGCCGCGGCCGACGACTCGGCGTGGGGCGGCACGGCGCCGCACGCGCCCCACATCCAGCGCATCGACGGGATCGTCGTACCGGGCATGCCGAACGCGCACAGCCATGCATTTCAGCGCGCCATGGCGGGCAACGCCGAATATCGCACCTCGGCGCAGGACAGCTTCTGGACCTGGCGGGACGCGATGTACGCGCTCGCGAACCGTCTCGAGCCCGACGACCTCGAGGCCATCGCAACGCAGCTCTTCGTCGAGATGCTGGAGGCAGGCTACACCTCGGTGGCGGAGTTTCATTACCTGCACCGCCGTCGCGACGGAGCCTGCTATGCCGACCACAACGATCTGTGGGAGGCGGTGACGGCAGCGGCCCACGGCACCGGCATCGGCCTCACCCTGTTGCCGACGCTCTACCAGAGCAGCGATTTCGGCGCGGTGCCGTTGAAACGCGAACAGCAGCGCTTTCGCCTCGAGACGGATCAATTCCTGCGCGCGATCGAGCAGCGCGTCGGCACGCAACCGCGCGACGGCGCGAATCTGATCGGCACCGGCGCCGCGTTCCACAGCTTGAGGGCCGTGCCCTACGAGGTGCTGCGCGAGGCGACGCTCGCCTTGCGCGACATCGATCCGGCGCTGCCTGTGCACATCCACGTCGCCGAGCAGCTCAAGGAGGTCAAGTCCTGCCAGCGCGAAACCGGGCACCGGCCGATCGAGCTCCTGCTGCATTCCGGGCTGCTGACGCAGTACTGGTGCCTCGTGCATGCGACCCACGCGACGGCCGAGGAACTGCGCGGCATCGCCGCGCATTCGGCGACCGTGTGCGCCTCCATCAGCACGGAGGCGAATTTGGGCGACGGCTTTTTCGACGCGCCACAGTTCCTCGCGGAGCATGGCCGGCTCTGCGTGGGCTCCGACAGTCAGGCGACGGTCTCACCGGCCGAGGAGCTGCGCTGGTTGGAATATGAGCACCGGCTGCGCCGACGCCGCCGCGGCGTGCTCGCCTCGGCGGGCGAAGCCCATGTCGGCACGCGGCTCTGGAGCGAGGCCGCCGTGCATGGCGCGCAGGCGATCGGCCAACCCGTCGGCGCGATCGCGGTGGGGCGCCGCGCCGACTGGCTCGTGCTCGATCCGGAGCATCCGAGCCTCGCCGGTGCCGCGCCCGAGACGGCGCTCGATCATCTCGTCTTCGCGGGCGCCGAGCGAGCGATCCGTGACGTCATGGTGGCGGGACAGCTCGTCGTGAAGCACGGTCGCCACCGCCGCGCCGAGGCGGCCCGGGAACGATTCACCGCACTGATGCGACGCCTGGGAGCGGCGCCGCCGACCGCAACCGGCGCATGAGCAACGTCTGAGCCGCGTCTGAGCATGCGCCTGAGCGGCAAGGGGATGTTAGCGTTGCGGCGTTGTCACGGATAGTTCGACGGAAACAAGGCACGCCGCGCCGCCTCGTCGAGATCCTTCTTGAAGACGTGATCCTTGCCGACGGCGCGGGCGCGTGCAACCGCCGGACGCGCATCGACGCTCGAGAACCAGCGCTTGAGATCCGGATAGGGCGCGAGCGGATCCGCGCTGCCCGCCATGACGCGCGCCGCCCGGTCGATCCAGCCCCAGGCGGAGATGTCCGCGATCGAGTATTGGTCGCCGACCAGATATGGGCGGCGCGCGAGATGCTGATCGAGGACGCGATAATGCCGTTCGGCCTCACGGCGGTAGCGATTGATCGCGTAGCCGATCTTGTCGGGGGCCGAGAGCTGGAAATGCACGGCCTGTCCGGAGAAGGGTCCGAGACCCGAGGCGATGAAGAAGAGCCAGGACAACAGCTCGGCGCGATCCTGCGGCGCCGCGAGCAGGCGCCCCGTCTTGTCCGCAAGATACAAGAGGATCGCGCTCGAATCGAAGACACGCACGGCGCGGCCGCCGGGGCCTTCCGTGTCGATGATGGCGGGCAGCTTGCCGTTCGGATTGATGGCGCGAAATTCGACCGTGTGCTGCTCCCCCTTGGCGGTATCGACGGGGATCACCTCGTAGGGCAGTGCGGTTTCTTCGAGGAACAGCGCGACCTTGAGAGGATTCGGAGTCGGGTGAAAATAGAAGCGGATCATGACTCGCATCCTAGCCTGTCCGTCGCGAGGCCGCTCGGTCCGCTTGACTATACCTGTCTATACAGGTAAGGTTCGCTCCCATGTCGAAACCCTCCGCATCGGCCGAACCGCTCTACCTTCAGGTCAAGCGCCACATCCGCGAGAACATCGGCTCGGGTAAATGGGCGGCGGCGGCGCGCGTGCCCTCCGAGAGCGAAATCGTGCGCGAGTTCGGCATCTCACGCATGACGGCCAATCGGGCCCTGCGCGAGTTGCGTGACGAAGGCGTGCTCGTGCGCGTCGCCGGCGTCGGCAGCTTCGTGGCGCAGGCCCAAGCGCGCGCCCATCCGCTCGAGGTCCGCGGCATCGCCGAGGAGATCCGCGAGCGCGGACACGTGCATCGCGCGGCCTTGGTCTCGCTGGAGCGCACCCGCGCCGGCGCCGAACTCGCGGAGGATTTCGGCGTCGCGGCGCGCACGGAACTCTTCTACTCGGTGCTCGTGCATTTCGAGAACGAGCGGCCCGTACAGCTCGAGGACCGCTATGTGCTGCCGAAGCTCGCGCCCGATTATCTGACTCAGGATTTCACACGCACGACGCCCCACGATTATCTGATCGAGGTGGCGCCGCTGCAGGAGGCGCAGCACGTGCTGCGCGCGGTGATGCCGGCCGAGCGCACCCGCAAGCTTCTCGACATGAAACGCGACGAACCGTGCCTGCTCATGATTCGCCGCACCTGGACGGCCGGGGAAATCGCCTCGGTCGCAAAGCTCTACCATCCCGGTTCCCGCTACGAATTGTCCGGGCGTTTCCGCCCCTAAGGAGTTCACCATGCTCGCCCCGCTCACACCCCGCGTGATCCGCGCCGCCCGCGGCAACACCCTCTCGGCCCGCTCCTGGATGACCGAGGCGCCGCTGCGCATGCTCATGAACAACCTCGATCCGGAGGTCGCCGAAAACCCGGGCGAGCTCGTGGTGTATGGCGGCATCGGCCGCGCTGCGCGCGATTGGAACTGTTACGACAAGATCGTCGAGACCTTGAAGACCTTGACCGAGGAGCAGACGCTGCTCGTGCAGTCGGGCAAGCCGGTCGGGGTGTTCCCGACGCATCCGGATGCGCCGCGGGTCCTCATTGCGAACTCGAATCTCGTGCCGCACTGGGCCACCTGGGAGCACTTTCACGAACTCGACCGAAAAGGTCTCGCCATGTACGGGCAGATGACGGCCGGATCCTGGATCTACATCGGCAGCCAGGGCATCGTGCAGGGCACCTACGAGACGTTCGCGGAAATGGGTCGCCGGCATTTCGGCGGCAAGCTCGCCGGCAAGTGGATTCTCACCGCCGGTTTGGGCGGCATGGGCGGCGCTCAGCCGCTCGCGGCGACGATGGCCGGCGCGCACATGCTCGCGGTCGAATGCCGCCGCGACCGCATCGAGAAGCGCCTGGCGACCGGCTACGTCGACGTCATGGCCGAGACCCTCGACGAGGCGCTCGCCCGCTTGGACGCCGCGACCCGCGAGGCCAAGCCCACCTCGGTCGCCCTGCTCGGCAATATCGTCGACGTTTGCGCGGAGCTGCTCGCGCGCGGCATCAGACCCGACGCGGTGACCGATCAAACCTCGGCGCATGATCCGGTCAACGGCTACCTGCCGCAGGGCTGGACCGTGGCCGAGTGGGACGAGCGCCGCGTGCTCGACCCGGACGGCACGGCGGCGGCGGCCAAGCGCTCCATGGCCCAACATGTCGAGTACTTGCTGCGTTTCAAAGCGATGGGCATGCCGGTGTTCGACTACGGCAACAACATTCGGCAGGTCGCCCGCGACGGCGGCGTCGCGCGCGCATTCGACGTGCCGGGCTTCGTCCCGGAGTACATCCGGCCGCTCTTCTGTCGCGGCGTGGGTCCGTTCCGCTGGGTCGCGCTGTCCGGCGATCCCGAGGACATCTACAAGACCGACGCCAAGGTCAAGGAGCTGATCCCCGACGATCCGCATCTGCATCACTGGCT
>Ga0116229_10012605_pt1 | contig 12138 bp, 9 predicted proteins | sample S1TSphgellanicum_3_FD_87313 | JGI IMG/M metagenome (GOLD analysis project Ga0116229, IMG submission 87313) | Host-associated microbial communities from peat moss isolated from Minnesota, USA - S1T2_Fc - Sphagnum magellanicum MG | ecosystem: Host-associated > Plants > Peat moss > Unclassified...
ATTTGACAAGGTGGACACGACTGACTGTCTGTCAAACTGAAGACCCCCATTTTGTAAGCACAGATTTCTCAGCCTGGCTCTTTTTCTACGGTTGTGTATTCTGGCTAGGTCTGTAATATGTATGTATGTATATATGTATATATGTATGCATGTACTATTCTGTAATGTCAGTTTGCACTTTGAAATCGTTGAGATAGGTGGGCTACAGAATCATTGGGGCAATGAGAGCTGGTGTGGGTACCTTGGACCGAGTAGTAGGCCACTAATGGAATGCAAGGCCATTATGTGATGCCGAGGTGTTGAAATGACAATCCTAGTTAATGGCAGGCTACAGTATGAATATTTTCCCATTAATACTCGGTGGGAAAATATTCTTACTATATAGCCTGCCATTAACTAGGCATGACTTGATCAACTTGAACCCATCACAGGTGGTTGACAAGAACTCTAAGAACAAAAAAATGGTGCTATTCAATCAATAGCTAGCACTGGCTTTTTATTCTTTTCTGGGAGGCATGCTTATGTGTATAAGATTGCCCTCGAAATACACTCAAAACTTTTACTCCCAATGCTTTATGTGTAGAGTTATGCCCCAATTGTGGGTCAATGCACAAATTAAAGGGCCTAGGTGAGGTAATAGCCAAGCCTAGTCTTGCATTTCAGAATGCCCACACCCATGGACATTAGACTGGTGTTCATTACAAAACAAATCATTAATTAATCATTCAATAATCACCCAGTGGCAAATGTTTTTCAAAAAATTGGAAAAAAAACACACAAAAAATGATGTTATCAAAGGTTTATTTTCACTATTTTTTGAAAGGAATTTGAAAAAAATTGCACCAAATATGAGGATGCCAAGAAATCCCCAGTTTGTGTTCTTTATTGAGAGGGCAAGCATGGCTTGCATAACACATCAGCAAACGTATGTAGCTTGTGATTCTATACAGCCACAAGTGGTTTTGAATGGAAGAGAGGACCGTTAAAAATATTGTTGTTTTGGCCAAAGATTGAAAGCAGGGAACAAAGGAATGGGAAGTTCCCTCCAGGGAGTTTTATTACCGCATGTTATTGTGACCAGAAATTGTCAGATAGGTACTGCTGAAATCCATCTTCTGCTGATAAGAGTCGCAACTTTTCAAGAGCTCCCTTCTGCACAGCTTCACAAAACTTAACATCATGATAGAAGTTGAAGGATAAGGGACCAATCATCCACAACTGTTGAACAGGAGACGGTTACTGACAAATATGGCAATTTGTAGCTGTGCAAAATTCAGGATGATATAATGCTTGTGTGTTTGGTGATGTTCCTTGCGGACTTGCACAAAGAAAATACAAATATAGAACTTATGTCTGTTTCTGGAAAGGTGTGAGCAGGTGTGCCAGAATTAACAAGCACTTTAAACATTTCCTGTTGGATCGTGCAATTAAGAAGACACAGCCTCACTCCTCACTTCCAGCAGAATTTTACAATTCCTGAACATCAAAACATAAGACATAATGAAAGTTCCCAACAAACAGAATTGCATACCTCATCAGTTCGGATAGTCTGGGTGGTCACTCCTAGCAGATCTGATACCTGATTCATATGTAACAAGCACATCAGTTATGTATGTAAAGATGATTGAATCCTAGAAGTGTAAGCTCTGATGGCAGCATTCAATACCTCTCTGCACAGTTGTCATTGACTCTGATAATTACATGGCTTTGGGAGTTTTAACTCTTGGCAACTAGCTTGAGGTTAAGCTAGTCAATTGTCAGCTGTGACAATGTTTCAACAACAGCCATAAACTTCAGGCTTCTCCAGAACTTTGCAGGATCCAACACCACGTTCAGACAAATCGTATCAGGAGTTTTTTTTCATTTTTCATTAGTGACAGCAATGGTTCATGTCCAGCATTATAACCTAGTTGAGTAATAGGATAGTGAGCTCGTGTCAGCGCACAAATTGTATTGTGGCAAATAGAGTTTAAGCACAGAGAGTTGAATACCTCATGTCTTGAAAGAGGAGGTTTCCCATCCAGGCCATACCGCAATTGCATCACCTAGATAAAACATGAGCACAGAGTTTTGCATCATTATTTATCACATCCAAAGACTTTCTGGTCACGTTATATATTCTGCCATTTTTACTTTGGCATCAGTAGGCTGGACTTTAAATACTTTGAGAGAGGTATTATTGGAAGGGGGAAACTTTGCCCACTATAAAATTCCAACTCAAATCGAGATGTTTGTCTCTCTCACCTTACTTGGATTTTGGACATGGTAGTTTGATAGTTAATCTACTCAAAAGGTCTGGCTCACCACATGCTTAGTATAAATTGGCCCGATGATCCAAAGTCTTTCATATGCAAAAGTCTTTTAACCAAGTCATTGGTCCTCAACCTTGAATCACTTTAGTTAAGAAGTCCACAACATTTTGAGATACCTCATATATAAAAGTAACTGACCATGAGCTTTTGTTCAAACACTTCTTACTGTCAATTCCCTACCTGTTGCTCTCGTGATTTGAGACTGTTTAGAGCAGCAACCACCTCCTTCCTCAGCTCAGACTCTCTCATAAACTGCAACCAATAGAAGTTGAATCACTTGGTAAGCCTGTCTTTGAAATGCACAATGGAGAGTGTCCTACATATCTGATTTGCAGTGCTTTCTGGGCACAAAGCTCTTACACAGTCCTTCAAATTTGTGGTCAGGTTGGCAAGTTTAATCTCCAATTGGCAACATCAGTTGCTACTACTCTGCAGGACCTCAAGGTGGATTTGAGGCATAGAAACCTGCCCCAATCCACTGCATATAGAAGAAAAAAAGGTGGTGTTTTACTTCCTTACAACCCATCAGAAACAACAAAATCAACTTAGGCACACACACAACACTGGGGCCAAGAACATGTACAACAGGGAGAGAATAAGTACAAGCCATGGATGAACTGCTCGAGATGCATCAGACAACTGCCTGCAGTCATGATTTTTTCCATCACCAGTCTCTTCTGAAGCAATCACTACATCCAGTGACTTCACTGGTGTTGTGATCCGTAGCACATCTCGTATCTGTAGGTGTCCAGTGTAATTTTAGAGAAAGAATAGCATTTTACAAATGGTGAAGAAGCCAAACAAAACAATACAAAATAATTAGAGAAGTTTTCACCAACATAGGCTTCTCAAGAAGATGGAAAGTGCAGAAAAATGCTACCAACTACACTGCAACCAGCAGACCTTCTCAGGATCCACATTGGTGACTGCAGCAAGCTCCTGGCATGTGGGTGGTCGATTGTGCTGCTCTTGAAATAACTGACAGGTCCAGCAAAAAATTCAAAACCTTTTGGTGGTATCAAACAGAAGAAAGGAAGATCTGCTAAGGACTATATCACCTGGTCAGATTTGTAAGCTTGTTGTTTAAGTGTAATTATGATTGCCTGACCAGACCTAAACAGCAAGCTTACACACTTCTAAACAGTGTGCAAGAAATCCAGGAACTTACATCTTTCTGTTGCAATATCAATGATGCAGTCTGATACACAGGTCGACCAATTCTTAGTACGTGTCGAAATTTCTTTGCTGCTGCAGCCATCCGCTGCAAAGTTACAAATTGTGGTGTAAGATCTTGGATGCAATGAGTGAAAACCTCAGTTGTGGAGTGAAAAAGGATGACTCAAGTCATGATTCTGGCTAGCACTCAAGAGATATTATAGCATCAAAAAAAATTGAGCACCCTCATTCAAGCTGCAATAAGCTTGTGAGGATAAGCTTCGTTCCATTTTGCTTTGTCCCTGAACAAGCAAACACCTAAGCTCAAAGGCATAGAGACAAAAGACTCCCACAATTTGGGGAAACACTGAGCAATGAATACCCCAAAAGGAAAAGCACCCACCTCTTGGATCCAGAAGAAAGCATAGGAGGAAAACTTGGTTCTGCGATTGCCATCAAACTTTTCGGTGCTCTTCAGGAGACCAAAAGCACCCTCCTGCATGACCCCCATAGCTTGGTAGTATCAGTCCCAAGAAGATATATCATATGATTTCTGAGAAGAAACACATTCTCACATCATCATCCCAGATTGAGTGAGCTGCAATGCACCTGGCAAAGCTCCCAATGAGAGAGTCCTCGGCCATGAAACTTTCGGGCCACTGATTCAACTAACCGAAGGTTTGCAGCCACCATCTTTCTCTTGGCTGCTCTTCCCTTTCCAACCCTGCACACAGGAAACGGAGTTGCAATTCAAGCCTAAGGATCATAAGTCTTCATGTAAGTGTAATTCCTCACACCATTGCCAGATGGTACAGAAGAGAAGAAGAAGAAGATTCTTGAGTACAACTGACAACACATTTAAATGCATGATGTTATTTTTCATAAGCAGATTGCATTACAGAACCTGGATTCACAATTGTCCTGTTTTCTCAATCCTCTCTCAATTGTCCTCTCTCAACTCAAGGATCTGTTGTGTTCAGAATTGGTTACAAGGGATGTGTGTTCAACCTGGCATAGAGCTTAACAAGAGAAATTCCAACAGAATCAGCCCATTCTTGGTCAGTTGGAATGCGTTCAATATGCTTCTCAAGCTCATTGCGCTTCTCCTGGAGACTCAGCAGGTCCTGTGGGGTGGGGCAAGAACACTATCACAGTTATCATGCCACAAAGCGTGCACATTCTGAAACCTTGTGGCGGCTGCAAAGCAGAAGCTGTACAAGAATCATTGCAGGTATGGTGCCAGACAGACCTGGATATCTAAAGCATGAGCAATCTCTTCCTCAGGAGTAAGAGGAGGACGAGAACCGGCAATGCTTGACCACGACGAAGCCGATGCTCCTGTGTCGTCGCCTTCATCATCAGTCTTCTCGTCATTCTCACGATCCTTCTTCTTACTTTTTTTCTGCTTTCCAAAAAGGCAAGAAGAAAACAAAGTTGTTGATGTTCTTCTCTTGCAGACATAATACAACTGCATTGTTGTTGCAAGAAGGCAAACAGAACGAAGGAAGAAACACACTTGCATGTCGTTCAAGCTTTTCATCGCTTCATTTCAGAACAAAACCAAAACAACGAGGAAGAAATCGATCAACATACTGCTCTCAGCACTCTACTGCAAAACACAGAGCACAGCAAAGAGTCCACATTGTGATTGCAAACCTGCGATGATGATTTCTCAGCAAGGCGACGAGATTGCGGTCTGATGTATCGCCTATGTTCGCTCCTTCTTTCATGCCACGAGCTCTCTCCTGTCTCGACAAAGCGCCTCCTCTCCTCACAAACTGACACCTCTCCGGACTCATGAAGAGCACAGCTGCAGCTTCTTGTTGACGAGCCGTTCTCCCTCGGTGCTGACACCGTCGAACTTGAGAAGCTCACCCGACTCTGCGGCCGTTTACTCCTCGAGCAAACAATCTCGTTGCTCCTTCTGCCCCCGACCCGATCATTGAAGAAGGTTGGGGAAAAACCACGCGTGTCAACAAAGAGCATGGATGCGGCGACCTGTGTGTTCGCAGTTGGTGTCGAGGCGAAAATGTGCACGTAAGAAGGGAGTTGCATCGCGTGGAAAAGCAGGTGCTGGCGATGCAAAGGATCCGACAAAAGAGGGGATGCGGATGATATGAATCCAACAGAAGACAGTATGCGAATACTATGGATCCGGCCAGAAGAACCACACGACGAGCGGGATGCGGATCATGAGGCGGAAGAACTCTTTGGTCATCGCGTCACTGGATCAATGAACTAAGGAATCATCTGCACAAAGAAGGAACTCGGCTCTTGTACCTCAAGCCCTACATGTCTTTGCAGCAGCAGCAGCAACCTAAGGGGAACTCCTTGTCTCCTCCAATATAGACTCTCAGACGCCTGCAGTTCCGCCTCTGAGTGGAGCGGAAGCCCGGCTGTCACGGCGCCTTTGCGTTGCCGCTGAGCGGACGTTTCCCTGTGCATGTGCGCAGGCCTTCCGTCTTCTCCACAGGGAGATGGTGGCGGATCCAAGTGCGCCTTCTTTAGGACTCCCGGCACCCACCAGTAGAGACGGCTTCTTAGAGTTGACTTCAAAAGCAAGCCGCCAACTCTCGACGCAAGCTTCTTCTTCACACCCAAGCCGCCATCTCTCGGCAGGTAGGTGCCTAACCAGTGGCTTCCTGAGGAGAGTGCTGTCTTAGGCTGCTTCATTTGTTAGGATTTCTGTTGGCAGATTGGCTTTCTTCAAGTTGCAAACGTCCTCCTGCTAGCTGCCTTCTGTTGCAAATCCAAGATGGCTAGCTCCTTCCTTCCTTCCTCCATGTTTTCTTTTCTTTTGAGGTGGGAGAAGCTGTTAGAAACTACGACTCTGTAGCTCCTCTGGTATTGTTTCTGGCTTCAAACCTTTTTTCCAATCTGATCTGATCAAATCTTTCACTCACAGAACTTTGTGATTACTGACACAGCTTTTCGTTTTTTCTTCTTCTGTTTTTCAGCATCTGCAGGGTCTTTTCTACATCCAAAAGAAATTTCTGAAGGAAGATCTCTTCTTCTGCTTCAACATGTTCCTACTAGGTACACAAGTCTTCTGCACTCTCAAGGATTGCAGAATCTCCTCCATATTATTGCTAGTAATTCCAATACTTGTTAAGCAGGTTTTGACTGGAGATAACAGTGAATAGAGGAAGAGATTCTGATCTGTGATTGTAATGCAACAAGTTTCTTTATGCTTTGTATCCAGCAAGAATTTCACATCTTCTTGGTCTTCATGGCTCATCAAATTTCAAGTTGCAGGAAACACTGTACTTGCACCATCAAAACCTGGATCATTCTTGTTTTTGGGTTCTGTCAATAGCAACTGATTTGTTGTTCACAGATGGATCGTGCAACATGAAGATTGCTAAGAGGAGGGTTGCTGCTCAATCAACCACATCAACAGTTAGGCACAGAAAGCTGCATTAGCATCTCATCAAGGTCAGGTGCTGCTCAATCAACCACATCGACAATCAGGCACGGAAAGCTGCATTATCATCTCTTCATGGTCAGGTGAGCCTGTTGCAGTACACCTCCCTGTTTCAAAGTTCCCAATTGTGATCATTTGAATTGTACACAATAGTCCTTATGAAAAGTTACCAGTAGTTGTGCAATCCCTTACCATGAATGACTTGGAATCAGATATATCACCTCAAACCATATCTCCTTCCTCCAATAATCAGTATGTCCAGGCACAAAACCAGAACTTCCACCCATCACCCACAGGCTGCAACTTGAACCTAAGTGCCATTTATCACTAAATTCACCACAAAAACTACCCTACCTTCCCTTGGAATTGAGCCAATAGGTATGTCTTCCACACAAACCTTTCAAGAACAAAGTGGCTGATTGCATCATGGCTCTACCACTTATGCCAAGTTCAAACAAGCAACAGTTAAAAGAAGGAAATGTTCAATGAACTTCCCAAAAAATGAACTCCTGTTTTGCAGTAAAACCCAGTGAGTGAGCTTTCTTCAAAATCTGGGACCAAATGAGAATTACATCGTTCCATACTCTCTCCCTTACAGGCAAAGCCAATAAAGTAAATACCTAGCACATCCTCAAAGAACTCAGAAATTGGCTTACTTAAAACATCATCAAACAAGCTGCCACATCCAACAAAAACTCACACAAAGCAGATACAAATTGACTGGCAATCAAGGAATTCTAGGTTGCACCGGGCATGCAAAGGTAGTAGACAAATAAAGTGCTGACAGATTCAAAATAACTCAGTGTCTGATAATGGTCTAGAAGAGTACACAAACACCACACAACAGGAGGCTGACAAAGAATGAAGTGCAGTGTTCAAAATGTCTCATAGAGCCTTCCTATTCAAACAACAACACTTCTGTTGGACCTGGTGTACCTGGAAAATAGACCAAAAGGTGTCCAACCCATCCCTCCACTACTCCATCTTGCTCCAAGGAACAAGCTTGATTATCTTCAGTAACCTCACATATCACAACCAGTTTTTACATGTAAACACCAATGAAACACATGCTCTGATGCTGCAGCTCTGAGTGAATAGTCAGCTACCACTTCCACTCATCTTTTTTGGACTTAGTATAAGCTCACTGTATGGAAATATCTCTTTTGGACATCATACAAATCTCTCCTAGTTTGTCTGCATAGCCTCTGCATGATAATTTTCCAAATCAGCATCCAGATCTTCCACACTCTTTTCTGGAGCTAGTGATCCTCGACCACGTCCAGTGCCTTGACCTCTCCCACGTCCCCGATAGGTGCTGGCACCACCACCACCACCACGTCTGCCTCCCACACTCCCACGCCCTCGAGCTGCAGGTCTGCATACCCAACTCAAATTTGTTTACCAGGAACCTCACTGGCCATAATGTCTGTGTATTCAGTATTCTGTTGGAAGTTATCAGGTTACAGGAGACAAGTCTAGACTTACATAAGTTGCAAGATCACTACTCAATTTCTCCACCTGACTGGCTATGCCAAGAGCCTTGTAGTCACATTGACTGCAGCTGACAACAATTTCATTGGTATATATTCACCTCAAGCAACTTGTCCTCTTCTTTCAGGTATCCAAAACCAGGTGCAATTCCAGAGTGACCGCTTCATTCTATACTCTACAAGCTGCGCTCTGACAGGAATTTAAAAACCTATAAATGCTTTGTAGTTTCCACAACCAACTGGGACTTTGTTATAGGTATCTGCACCAGGGTTGTTAACTGAGGCCACATTCCCTCAAAAATGACATAATCTTTCAATACACATCTGCCCCAAAATCCAGAAAACCATGCACAAATTCATAAGTCAGGTAGAGACCCATACACTGCCATGACAAGAGGCCGCACTTGGCCAGGGTTGACAGCAACTGCCCCATTTGAAACTCGAGCCACAGTTGCTGGGACAGGAGTAGTCAGATTGGTACCAATTAGCTCAATCTTCATTGGCTTCCCATCCAGCTGGACATTGTTATATCGCTTCAATGCAGCAATAGCGTCAGCTTTCCTTGAGAGCACCACCTCTGCTGTACCCTGAGGTGACAATACAGGTGATAGACCAAAGGTCAAGATGTGCCAGATTTACCCTAACATAAAACAACTAATCTACCAGTTTCAAGCTGAAAAAAAGATCATCAGGAAAGCAAGTTCATAGCAGGGTGGGATGTTTGATTAGAAAGTCCTTTCACTGAATTGGCACTGCAGGGCACAGTTGCTGTCTCATGATAAGTATAACTGCAATTCACAACTTCAAACTTAGGCAATCTATGTGACCCCTGAAAGGCATCCAGGGACTGGGAAAACCAAATGGCAAAACACTCATTTGCTGACTAATTTGATCGAGATGCCTTAGCACAAGGAATGCACTCCATCAAAGAACAGCACCAAGTACCTACTGTAGAGAAAGTTGAGTTAAACTGCAAACACTAACCAACCTTGGATCGACCACTGCGGTCATAGTTTATGGAGCAACGCTTCAGATCACCTACTTCTGAGAACAGCTCCTGATAGCACACACCAAACATGTTCAATGGATGTTTTCAATTTGCAGCCAAATCCTTCATAGAAGAATTAGCAACAAGAAATCTAACAGATCACCCCTGACTGGTATGCAAACAGGCTATCTAGATGGTCAGGTATAAGTTGTCATCGTATGAGACAAATGATGAAGAATCTAGTGAGGGTGATGCCATGCAACCTTCTGAGAGACATTTAAGAGTGTGCATATGGAACTGGAAACAAGTATAGAAAATGGCCTTCTCAGCACATTTTCAGCTTAATTGTGAGGAATATTTCTGTTGTCATAACATAGAACTCTCCAACTGTCACTTAGTACAACTGCTGAACACAGAATTCAAATGTGCTACACAGGCTGCACTCAAATTTGAAACTGATTAATGCAAGGGGCCCATAAGGAAATAGCTAATGTGCCTCTTGCAATCTAAATACCAATTCAATCAGTGAAAATGCCTGAAGAGTGATGAGGCTGACCTTTATGTCATCATTGGAGACTCCATAATCAAGATTGGAGATGTAGAGCTTGGTCCCTGTTTCAATTCCCAAAGACCTGGATGATGGGACAACAGCTGCAGCCTCATCATACAAATCGTGCTGCCATGCACCATCTATTGGTGCACGGTGCACAGCCTGCTCTCACCACCCAAACACATAGGCACCAGGCACATGACCATCAGTCACAATCCAACATTCATTTTGACAACGAATATATCATAGAGACAACACAGAATCAGAGCTGAGGATGCAGCCACATTATCCAAAACTTCAGCTCCACATCCTCTTTCCAGTATATGTGAACATGGCAGAGACTCAGTACTGCGTTCACATGTGCAAGAATCAACTAATCTAACTCTATTCACAGTTAACCAGTTGTCTAAATTGTAATACTTCAGGGCTTCTTAATCTCTTTGTGGAAAAACTAAACAACCATGTTGCCACCTCTGGAAGGGGCCAGTAGCCATAAGGATTGATACAAAGGCCATGAATAGAGGCATAGTAAAACACCACATCCTTCCCAAGGTAGCTGCATAGCATGTCCAGATACCTTCCATGCATTGTTGGCTTCACTTCACAAGTCAAGAGAAAAACTATGTTCCCTTGGAGCATGGTACATTTCATTAGTGTGGGCTGGCCCACACCATTCCACACATAAGTTCAATGGCTAGAATTGAAATGACACACCACAAAACCTGACTTCCCCTAGATGCAGCACTATTTCAGGAATACAGCCTTATAATCCACATCTCCTAAAAAACAACCTGGGTCTTTCACATTGTGAGGAGAAGATGCACACAAACACCTCACCCCACCTACATTCACATACACTGAGTGACGACTAAAACTTCAAATGTACTTCCACAGAATCTGTACCTTAGAGCAGGCTTTTCTTCCAGTTTCCATTATGTCTCTGTGACTATTTTTCCTTTCTAGCAGTGTAGACCTCGGCTAAACAAAATAGTAGCTCAAGTTATTAGCTCAAAGGCTGGAGATACAACACACAGCATATGCATCCACAGAGACATTCTTCTTGTTCTCCTTTCCCACACACAAGAATGGTCACATTTAAGATGCTGTATCCTTTTCCTTTTCCTGTTGTTTTCACTACAACAAAGTATGGCTCAGGTTAGACTCATTCTTCTCCTACTATGCAAAACCATGAACAGCGTGTCTTTAAACTATTCCATCGAGCCATTCTTCTTCTTTCAGTAGATAGCAAATGGCAAAGAATGATCTAGAGTTAGAAGCCACATAATTCTTCTGTTCCACATCACCGAGAAGCATTCAAGTTGAGCCACTGCATTATTCTGTCTCTCATGACCCTGGCCATAATTGGCCAGGGTTGGCTTCACATCCTCCTTCTCCACCTGTGGCCCTTAGGTTCTTTTCAACTGCACAGGAATGAGGAAGATAGGTGAAATGGAAAGAAGGATGGCAGAGGCTTACCTTGGCTGTGACGTATGGCCTGGACTAGGGCTACGCCACAGCACCTTTCTTCTTGGTCTGATTTCCTCTTTGCCAACAGCGAAAGATTTGATTAGGATTCATGGAACAAATGGAAAGATAATCCACATGAGATACCCAAAAAAAAAAAAAAAACATATTTTCTTGATTTTCTCCTGCAGTTCTTTTTTCTTCTTCTTTGTTGGCAATACAAATGAGTCAGAATAGGATCAAAGACATGAAAAGATCAATGTGGTTGTTCATCTTTTCCTCCCAAATATGCACTAAGGTTGAGCCACTGCAACGTGGTTTCATCTCTTATTTTCAAGATAATCAAAGCACAATGTCTAAGGTGCTAAAACTGCCCCCTTTCTCAACGCCAAAAAAAGAAAAAAAAAACCGCTAGGGTTTAACCAAGCGATGATGCAACTTAACCTAAGACAGCTACGGCGTATGGCTATGGCACAAGCTGCAATCCTCCTCCTCCTCCTCCTCGTTCTTTTTCGTCTTCCCTCTTGCACCCGAATGGCTACTAGTTGTATGAAACTTCGGACAGGATACAACATGTTTACCTTGGTTGTGGCGTAAGGAGTAGGTCGAGCAGCAGATCGCGCGACTTGCCTCCGAGAAGGGCCCATGTTACCACCACCACCATAGCCAGCGCCATTGTTAGCCGTGCTTCGCCGGACTCCACCACCTCGGCCTCCTCTACCTCCCGCTCCTCCTCCTCCTCCTCCTCCTCCTCC
>Ga0116229_10012606_pt1 | contig 12138 bp, 7 predicted proteins | sample S1TSphgellanicum_3_FD_87313 | JGI IMG/M metagenome (GOLD analysis project Ga0116229, IMG submission 87313) | Host-associated microbial communities from peat moss isolated from Minnesota, USA - S1T2_Fc - Sphagnum magellanicum MG | ecosystem: Host-associated > Plants > Peat moss > Unclassified...
AATATAAACTAATTTTAAAAAATCATATTAATTATTTTAAATTTTATTAAAAAAAAAAATTTGCAAAAACCCCCCCCCCCCCACCTTTTTGTTCTCACAAAACAAAAAGGTTTTTTTTTTTTGCAATACAAAATAAAATAAAATTTAAGCAACAATTTTATTTAAGTTTATTTGCTAATAACAAGTTGATGCCATCCTCATAATGTTAGCATTTTCCTTAGTATTATAAGCTATAAATTTTTCGTGGAAAATAAGTGGAAATTCTATAGATACAATAATATGAAACCCCAAGTGTGATTTTTATGAAACATTGACTTTGGCAATTTCATGTTCCTTGTTTGGAATTTGGATCACATTTTGAAGTTTTCCATCAACTATTTCTTGCCAAAGCTTTAGGTTTGTCTATGTTTATTAAATTTTTGGGCAAATCTTGAAAGTTATTACACAAAGTGCTTAGAAGTAGATCTTCAAACCCACTAAAAAAAATTTACAAGAATGTTGCTAGACACTAAATTATTGTCCAACAAAAGGATAGGCACAAACCTTATATATTTAACCTCAAAATATCAACAAATATAAACAATAATAAAATGTCACTCGTGATTCCAAATTATTCACATGGTCATCCCAAGAACTTATTGCATATTTACGTGATGCATATTATGCAATGAATATGCAATTAATTCATCATAAAAGAAAATATGCAATGATACAAATGGAAGTCTTGCCCAAAACTTGACAACTTGCATCTTGTCAACTACCCAAGTGAAAACTTTTTATGTGACTCTATTGAATGCCTCTCTTCACAACTATGTTGATAGCTTGAAGATCTAGCTCAAAAGAGAAAGTTTTTCTTTTTCCATTTGGGACATTTTCATATATTGAAAACCTTGTGAATGTTGATGATGGCTGCATCCACAATTGAGTGCCCTAGGTTATTGTTTGATTTTCAATAGTTTTCCATGAAAATACTTGCATTTTTAGCTTCTTGATATGCAAGATAAAATGTCTACCATTCAATTGTTATTTGGTTAAGGCTCAAATTATAGATTTTCAAGGGGTGAAATAGAATGCCTCCATATGCAAGCCACAAATTTATCAAATATGCAACAAGCTTTAAATGAAAATGGATATATGCAAACCCTAAATTGTCGCCTCAAATTAACCTCTTTCATTTGAACTGAACAAATCAAAACCTTCCAACTTGAACACATCTTCAACCCAAAAAAAATTTGACAATTTTTTTGTGGGGTCTTAGTCCTTTAAAATGGCTCAAAATGCCTTCCCAAGATGTCCACTTCCAATTTTAGTATAAAACTTCCAATTACATTATTATTATTTATGTGAAATTTGATAATTGAATATGGAAATATATTAATAAGTTGCATATATGAAAATAGGATTTGATTTATAATTTAAATATTAATTGACATTTATGGTATGTAAAGAATATTTAAAATGGACAAAATACCAACATAACCTTGAAAACAAAGCTTTAATAAAATACCAAAAGTACAAAAAATGGATTCCATGGTCAAGTGGAAATGGCCTAATTTTTAAATATTAGACACATGTGAAAGGATATTGTTGATATGGGTAATAGATCTTGTGTTTAATTTGAAGATTATTATGGTCATGGGAGAAATAAACTTGGGGGGGGTGGGGGATTTGAGCTATATGGATATTCACAAGGATTAATGGTGAACCTATCTTTTGATGCAATGTTGTTTTAGATTTGCACATTAATCAAATTTCCAAGGTCTAATTTTAAAAATGCGCAATGTCACTATTAATTTTGCACGTTAACTTAATTGCCAAGGTCTATTCAAGAAAGTCTAAAGGAGAATAGGTACCATTGAAGACAACATTGGAGTGTGTGGGTGTGATCAACATTTTTTGTTATTGCTTGCAATAATGCCAAGGTGATTACTAACACTATTTGCGTGTGGAGTGAATTCAAGAATGTCAATAACGGATTTAAGATTGTCAATGTTTTATATGGACATCAAGTGAACAAATTGTTTCGGGTTTCCAAAGCTTGCAAGCAAATGCTCACTATGCTCAACAAACAAGGTTGTATAATTATACAATTTTGTAGTTGGTAATTTGGTCGAACATTAAGATATTTGAGTCCTTGCGCAAGCATATGCCATGCCAACACAATGTAATGGTTGGGTCCTATTATGGATACATGCAAATATGTCATTTTCATCTTCAATAACTTTTTTTATATAATAACCATGACCATGGAAACAAAGTCCCCTTTGTGCCACAACAAACCTACACAATAAAACCTTTACCATCATATTGTATAGATCACCCTAACATTGGAAATTTGTTGATCTACAAAATGTTTATAGTAGATCATTTGCAGGGAACCAATGTGTTATTGTGCACACCAAAAATGCAAGGTGCAAAATATAATGACTTGAACCTTATGTCTTCATAGGACATGGATGTAAATGGTGACATATGTGCATAATATTGGAGGTTCGTGGATGGAAGATTCTCCAAACAAGGAAAAGTTGGCAATGGTCATGACCTATACTTTTATCACTTTGTAGTTTGAATATTTCATTTAGTTAGTTTTGTTGCCAACATATTTAATTTAGTGTGAAAAATAAAACCATTGGACTTGCTTCGCATTTGGAATTCTTAAAAGAACAAATCCAAGGTGTTGGGGATTGCAAAGTGTGATGTTAAATGATCATCAATACATTTATGTTCATAAAGTAGTCTTTTTAAAAAATTAGTGCTAGTGCTATTGTCCATGTATATGTGTATTAGAAGTTGATGGATACAATCTTTTGAAAATATTAATGCAAATTTGATATTGAGCTTTTATTGGCACTATCTAACTTGAGTGTATGGATTACATTGGCATTTGAGTTGCATTTCATGTGCACACATGGCTTAACAAAACAAATGTGAAATGTTCATGAAGAGTGTAGAACATCACAAGAACTAGGATCAAGACCATAAATGAGTCAATCCAATAAGGAAATGTTCGGTCTATCCAGAAGGGATTTAAATGGTTGTCAATGTTATGGTGGACATCAAGTGGACAAGTTGTTTTATAGGGTTGTTGAAGGTTGCATTCAACCATGACATCAAATGTATGTTGGAGCATGGATTCAAATGTTTTGCTCATGTCAAACATGGTAAATTGCAAGGACATTTTGTGGATTTCAAATGGTTGAACGATAGGATAATTAGAATCAACTTATGCAAACATCTTATCATGCCAACATATTGCATTTGTTTGGTCATGTTGCTACAATGGATTGATGAATTAGAAGGTCTTTACAATCATATTGCATAGATCACTATAACATTGGAAATTTGTTGATGTATAGATCAATGTCTGTAAAATGGGGAATCAATGTGTTATTGTGTACACCATAAATGTAAGATATAACAACTATCCACCTTATCTTTTCATAAGTGTGAATGGTGACATATTTGAAGTTGGTGGATAAAGTTGTGCCATCAAAGTGCATTTGCAAATTTGGCATTTAAAAAGCTGATGTCAATACATTACCTATTTGGACATTTCATTTAGTTAATTATGTTGTTTCTATATTTTATTTAAACGCAAAACAATACCATGGAAGTTGCATTGCATTTGGAATTCTTGGGAAAACATATGTTGGGGTCTATAATGTGTGATGAACATCAAAAACATGGTCATAAAGTAATGTTCAAGATGTAAAGAAATGTTAATTATGGTTATGTCCATGTACATATATATTAAACGTTGGTGGATAAAATCTTTTGGTAAATGTAACATTTTAAAAGTAAATTTGGTAATAACATTTTATTGAACTTTTGTTAACACCATATAAATTGAATATATGAAATAAACATCATCATTTGAGTTTACACTACATGTGCACATGTGTTTGGAGGAACAAATGCAAGGTGTTAAAGACTACATATTATCACAAACATCAAATTTAGAATAATAAATGAATTAATTTAATAAGGATGTGTGTGTTTGAAAATAATTTATTGTCTACACAACAAGCAATCATGTCCTTTTATATTTAAATCAATATTTAGTAAGATAGTTGTGAGAACATACATTTTTCATTATGTAATTTGGACCCACTACAAGAAATCACATTTTATTTGATTGGAAAAGTAAACCAAAAACCAATCATTTTTTACATTTGGTTAATTTGATCACTTAGTCATACCAGACAAGTCGATTTGAACACATCCAACTTGGCTGGTGATTTTTTTGACTGACCATAAAGTGATCTTTTTACTAATCAAATCGGACAAGAAAATTAGGCAGCCAAAAAAATTTAATTTGAAATAACTCAATTTGTAAATATAAAAATGTAAATAATAAATATAAATAAATACATGCCTCCCTACCCACCATGGCCTTCTACCTACTTATCCACAACCCACCTAGTTAATATATATTTACACATATACACAAGATATATTTATGAATATACATACTCCATATAATATATGTTGGTAGAGGGGATTGAACTTTGGTCTCCTTGGCTTCACACCAATGTTTTGGCCATTAAACCACCCCATCATTTTGTAAAGCAACATGATACCAATTGCATTTAACATGTTTTCTTGAATTTCATTGAATTTTTTTATCAATGTGTATAACAACATTTGAACTTCAATTTTTTTCATAAATAGGTTAGTAGGTACCTAACTAAGTAGATAGATAAATAGATATAAGTATGTAAGTAGGTAATAAGTAAGTAGATAGATAAATAAATAAGTAGGTAGGTAGAACATAGGTAGGTAATTAGGTAGGTAAATGGTAAGTAAGTAGGTAAGTAAGTAAAACATATTTAAGTAATAGGTAAATATATGTTAGGTAAATAGGTAGATAAATAGCTTAATAGGCATAATAAATAGGTTAGCTAACCAAATTAAAATGGCCAATTTGACCAAATGTTTCACTACATATTTTAATTATTATTCTCTAAATGGAAATTTTTGAGGTCCCAAAATAAAGATGTGAATTAATGGAAAATGTTTCCAAAATGATAATGTGGCTTTCCATTTAAAATGAATTGTTACGTTTTAGTTTATAATTTAAAAATTTAAGATTTTTGGCCTAATTGTGTGATGCCACATGGTAGTCAAAGCCCAATCAAGTAAGGTTATTCAAAATTAGGTGTAGTTCCATTAAGAAGAATTGCTTAGAAGGTTTAGCATAGGTGACCCATATTGTTAAAAACAAATCTAGGTGGGCTTACCTAGGCAAGGAACCTAAATAACCTAGGCCATTTACATAGGTTGTAAGTGTGAGGACTTGAACCTTTCACCTACATTTTGAAAGTTCAAGTTTTTATCTAGCACACCACAACTTTTTTTTAACAACAAAACTACCTACCACAAAATTATAAACAAAAAACTAATAAAACTTAAGTAGAAAAGCCTATGTAATTTAATTAAGTTAGGCTTAGATTATTGTAACTTAAATAGACATAGGCTAATGTTTTAATCTATCCTAGGCCTACCTATGTTAATTTAAACGTACATATTCTTGGGGATTATTTTATTTGGTGTATGAAAAAACCCATGTTAAAATTTTTTGATTAAAAATTTAATAGTAATAATAATAATATAGTTATTATTAAAACATGATTTATCAAATTTTAAGTTTATTTTGTTACAAATTTATGTTTAAATATTTAAATATGTATTTTTAAATTTTATTGTTAAAAATCAAATAAATGAATAAATTAGAATGGTGATCATAATAATGCCACCATCGATTTTGTTTTATCATTTTATCTTTTCAATTTTGTAGTGTTCTTTAAGATCATCCACAAGATTATATTTAACCATGTTTTGGCTATAGACTATATATGGAGATACAAATTGGTTAAAGTACTTTCATATTTTGGTTATAATTCTTAGAACCCATTTTAGATTTATATCATTTAAAAAAATTAAATGTCATTTTTTTCAATTAAAATTAATTCTTTGTTGATGTTGATGGCCCCTTTCTATTATCACATAATGGTGGAAATTCAGCACAAAAAAAAGGAAAAAAATGGTTAAATCATTAATATTAATTTAAAAAAATTCCAAAAAAAATTGGATAAGGTTTATAATAATGTCAAAGATTAAATTTTTAAAAATTCAAATAAATTTGATGTTAAATTTTTTTATGTATTTAAGGTTGGAATTATTGTAATTAAGGTAACATTTTTTGTTTCAATTTTTTTATTTCAATTTTTTGGGAATTTTTTTGTTGTTTACATTTTCTTTGAATTTGCTTCATTGCCCACCCCCCCTCCCCCCCCCCCCCAAATTGGGAAGTTAGGAAAGTTTCAAGAATTTTTTTCCCAAGAATTGCCAAGTTGGACAATTCTTGGGAAATAAAAATAAACATGTTGGTTGGAGGGGGGGGGGGGTGGTTTAATCCAGCTATTTAATGCCAGAACTTCACCAAGGTTATGTTGTTTTTACTTTTATAAAAGAAACGAAGGTAAAATCTATTTTTACATCATTAAAAAATGAAATAATATGTTGCAATTTTTTTCAAACTTGTGTAATTAATCATTTGTATTAGTGTATGATTCATGTTGCTAACCAAATATGGTTTTGAAAATTCAATGGCTATATAATAATAATATTGATTACTTAATCAATGTTTCTTATTATGGCCAAAATTTTCCAATTTAAAGGGGCAATAATGTGAACAAAAGATTTTCTTGAAAGAATTTTTTTGTTATATTTTAAAAATATGTTTTCAATTATTTATAATAAGTTATAGTAATAACCATAATATTGAAGGATTTAAACACGTTTCCAAGTTCAAAAGTTCTTTATAACCAAATGTGGTTAAATATTTTATGGTTGATTACCATTTTAGCAACATCACATTAATGAATAAATAAATTTGTACCTAATCATATTGGGGAAATAAAAACTTGCAATTCTTTGAGAAATGCACATATTTTATGCAACAAAAATAACATTGTTAAAAAGTTAATGAATGCATTTTTGAATTCACATTGAATTTACAAAGATTGTAATTTAATTTAAATAAAAAGATATTTGTAGATTTATTGATGACAAGCTAATTTAAGTTATTTTTTCACTCTTTAAATGAATGTTTATAAATTATTATAATTTTTTGAAATACATTATTGAATAAGCTTCAAAATCATGTTTTCATTTGTAGCATTTGAATAATTGTTTTAAAAAATGTTAAAGTTTGAGTTTCTTAAACAATTCCATGCCAAACACAATAATGTTAAAACTTTTTCTTTGTTGTTAATAAAAATTTGAAATGGTTTTGTGATTAAAACCTTGGTGTGTTTTCATGATGGCTTCAATTCAAACTTTGATGGATGTGTGCATTAATGTATCTTGTACAAATGAAGTATACAAACATTTACATCATGTGGTGAATGGCATCAAAAAAAAATTGTTGACAAAACCAGAGAAATTTAGAAAATGAAAAAAAATTCATGACATGCTATGACAAAAATACAATCCATGACTCCATGAACTGGAAAAAAAAAAAACCAAAGAAAAAATGTTATATGATGATGTAGGGCACATTATTCCACATCATATGAAGTTGAAACCTCATATATCCATGTCATAATTTTAAATTTTAAAAATATTTAATGTAACACTTGACTATCCAAATTGATTAAAAAAACATTTCATTAAAAATGTCCAAATTAATCTTTTTTTAAAACCAAAACTATACAAATTGATGTTAATCAATTTTGTTCCAGTTCACTAAAAATCTATTGAATTTGGGTAGTGGAAAAGGACAAAAACTCTTTTTGTATTAATTTAACCAAAGCTAAACCTAGGTTAACCAAGGTTAAACTAAGCTAATCCTAGTTTAACTAATGATAAACCTAGGTTAATATCAATTAAGCTAGGCTAACCCTAGGTTAATATTACTTAAACTTAACAGAATCTAGGTTAACTACTAAATCAAAGTTAATCTTGATTGAATTGAGCTTAACTTTCATAAAACCTTGGTTAAACCTAGCTTAATTGAGGTTAAACCTAGGTCAATAAAGGCCTAGGTTAACTTAAGTTACAATTAAACTAATTTATGCTAACTTTGGTTAAACCTAGATTAATTTTGGTTAAACTTAAGTTAAATGAAAATTAACCAAGGTTAAATTTAAGTTAACATTAATTAAACATAAGGCAAACTTAGGTTAACTTTGATTAAATTGAAGGTAATCTTAGGTAAACCTTGGCTAAACCTAGGTTGATTTTAATTTAACCAAGGGCAAACTTATAATAAATAAAAGTTAACCAAGTCTAACCTCTACTAAACCTAGGTTAAATTTAAATTAACAAACATTAAACTTAGGGTAAATTTAAACTAAGTTCAATTAATAGATTATGGATGATATTACTATGCATTTGAAAAATATGCTTGTCACATTATGTATTAACTTTAGTTTGTGTTTTTACTTTATAAATAATGTTTGTTTTGAACCAAAGTCTTTGAGTTGAAAATCAGTAGGGCATTATTCAATCTCATTTCAAATTGAAGTATTGATAAATATTGATAAATAAATAAATAATTTGTCATGCCTATATGCATGGCCTCATACATGACGGTTGGTTACGGGCATGCCAATCATGCCTTTAAGGTTAATGTACACTCTTAGGGTTAATGTGCGTTTTTAGGTTATTGTACGTTATTAGGTGTTTTAAGGTTATGGCTTGTTTAGGGTTTCAACTTTGTTGAAGGCTATATAAAAGGCCAATCTCTTCCCTTTTCTTCTTAATTTTTCTAGAATTCCTTTATCAAGAGAAGTTTCCTCCATAGTCAGACTGGATTTCTAAATGCTCACAACGACTATTACATGGCCACCGTTTACATACACTACGTTTTCTTTCCTTCTTTTCAAGTTCATTCTAGAAAAACTCCTTTCTGTTGCTTAATGTTGAAAGCGACAGATTTTTCTTGGCTTTGAATTTATTGGGTTTTTTTTGCTTGTTGGTTTCTTGTGTTCTTTAGTTGCTACTACTTCTACTTCTTTTCTTACTTTTGTACTGTAGCTACAATAATAATAACAATAACCATAACTAGCAATAACCTAAGCGAGGGAAAAGGGACATTGGAAACAAGCTACAAGCTGTGAAGTTCTGAGTTTTGGAGCTTCAGAAGGAGGAAGGAGCAAGCAACTCCAAAGCTTATTTTACTGCTAGCTTTAGGTTTTGGGAGCACATACACACACACACACACACACACACACACACACACAGAAAAGGTTTGATTACAATATAAGATTTGCACCAAATGATGCAACCCCACATACACTTGCTTTCCTTGTACATGGTTTTGAGGCTTGCATTTAGGCTGTGCATTCTTGTTTGTTTTTGAGCTTGCAGTCATGTAGTGAGTTGCCTTTGTAGCAATTCTAGAAGAAGAAAAAGAAGAAGAGAGAAAAAAAAACCATGAAGTACAAGAAAAAAAAAATCTCTTCTCTTCCACACAGCATTGCCATAGAGCTCGTCGACACGGACCACTCTATAGTGTTGTCGTTGTTGCAATTGTTGTCCATTGCCATTCGTTGCCATCACTATCACAGTTGCCGTTGTTGTTGTCGTCGCCGTCGTAGTCATCGTCAGAGTTGACATTGAAATTGTTGTCACTGTTAAAGTCATTGTTGTCATTGTAGTTGTTGTTGTAATCGTCGCCATCATCATTATAATTGTTGTCGCCATCATCGTTACAATCACTGTCGTAGTTGTCGTCCATCGTTGTTACCATCGTAGTTGTCGTTTATGGCAGTTGCCATCGTAGTCATCGTCTATCACCATTGCCGTCCCTCATAGTTGTCGTCCGTTGCCGTTCGCCATCCATTACCGTCATCATCCATTGTAATTGTTGTCTGTCACCGTTCGTTGCCGTTTATTATAGTTGTCGTTCATCTGGTTTTGTTTGGTTTCGTTTGGTTTTTTTTGTATGGTTCCATTTGTCCAACCTCTTCCGTCCGTCGATGTTCATCCACAGATGTCTATCCATTGACGTTTGTCCATTGCCGTTCATCCTCGTATTTTTCAAATCGTATGTACTACGTATATACATATCTGATACCTTTTTTATTACGGTTGCATTTAATTGCATAAGTTATATTAGAACTTTGTAGCTAGTTCTATATATTGCTACAAATTTTGGGGCATGGGATAACACCATGTCCTCAAATGATGAGACCACTATCGCTTAGCCAGAACCAAGGTATTAGCTGTAAAGTAACACAAAATCATTTGAATTGATTTCTTTGAGCACATAATCTATACAACGGTACCATCAAAAATTTACAACACCACCATCATCCAGTACAACTCCTACCAAGAATTTAGATTTAGCCTACACTACATCAACAGTACATTCGAGTCCATTTGGAAGGGTTAATTAAGGGGTATGCTTGCTAGTGCATCAACTTTCACACCATCACCATACATTTCACTGCAAGTTGTTACCTTTACACCCATATACACCATGGATGTTAACAGACGCATTCCCAATCTCCTCAAAATACTCAAATGTGAATTTAAGATGAAAACAGTGGAAGAGTAGGAAGTTGGGGCACGCTCTTTAACTCGCAACACTTCAAGGGTAGAGGGGTGTGCTGGAGCTTTGGGATGGTACTAGGAAGATTGATAAGCACTTCAATCACTCACACAAACTTGCACAAACCAAATAGCAAGTTGGTTAGTGCATAGATGGAGCACTTTTAGTGCTAGGACGAGCCACGGGCAAACTTGGATTCACAAGACTCACCACAACTCGGACTTGGGGGAAGCCACCACCTTCCCCTTTATAATATACTTTGTGCCTCTCTATGAGGCCCACATCCAAATGGCATTTTGTCCCAGGACTCCGAAATTCCCAAAGATGGGATTCATAACTTTGTGTCTAGACCTTTGATTGAGATGAAGTCTAAAGCAAAGTTGTAGCCCTTGTCCAGAGCTTTCCAACGGTATGTCGCACACCACTTGAACGTAAGGAAATTGGGTTAATTCCTAACTTTTAGTGGTCGGGAGTCAAATTGCCAATTTGACTCTCAACTTTTTTTCTGATCATAACTTGTGTTTTAGATGTCCAAATGGGTCATGCAAGCCCATTTTTGACATCTGCGTTTCAATAGCTTTCCAATGCTATAAAGAACTTTTCAATCCAATGGGTTTTAACCTTTACAATCACCCTCTAAAGATTCAGGAGTCCATTGGGACTTTAATTCCCAAAATGGGAGTTCACCTGGGAATGTGAGTGTTCATTCCTTCACATTCTTTTGCACTCCCGAGCTTCCCTCTTGGCCCGTAACCTTGCAAGACCTTGCCTTGGCCGTGAGCCCAAGGCTAGGGTTGCAACATCAATAGTTCTTCTTGGAGAATTGAGAAGTTCAGCGGAAGGCTAGGTATCGTTTCTTTGAGGGAATTTAGGGCAACTTTTTTAGTTGTGGTTTATGAATTGGAGCTCAAGTATTATGTTTATTACACTGAAACGTTCGCATTCAAATAATTGGCCCATTATGTGCATTAGGAGGCATTGGATGTCTATAAATAACATTTTCCGAAGATTTTGGGCGTCACCCAAATCCCCAATCCAGCTTATGCCATAGCCATTGCCACTGCCTCTCAAGTTGCACTGGAGGTTGTCATTGTACATCATGGGACTATGCCCAATAGTCTAAATTCGGTACCTATTTCAGTAAACCTTTATCTTCAACAACCCATTGTTGCCATCACAAACATTCCCCCCACCATCGATGCACCAATGACGCACTCCCAACTCCTTAAAAGACTCAAATGTGAGCCCAAGTAGAAAACAGCAGAAGAAGGAGAAGTCGGAGCACGCTCTTTAGCTCACAACACTTTGAGGGGTAGAGGGGCGTGTTGGAGCTCCGGGATGGGACTAGGAAGAGTTGACAAGCTTCACTCACTCACACGGGCCCACACATAGCCCACACAAAGTGGTTAGTGCATAGTTGGAGCACCCTTGGTGCTAGGACGAGCCATGGGCAACACGGACACACAAGACTCATCACGGCCCGGACTTGGGGGAAGCCACCACCTTCCCCCTTATAGTATACTCTGCAGCTCTCCACGGAGGCTACATCCAAATGGCTCTTTTTCCCGGGACTCCCG
>Ga0116229_10012608_pt1 | contig 12136 bp, 8 predicted proteins | sample S1TSphgellanicum_3_FD_87313 | JGI IMG/M metagenome (GOLD analysis project Ga0116229, IMG submission 87313) | Host-associated microbial communities from peat moss isolated from Minnesota, USA - S1T2_Fc - Sphagnum magellanicum MG | ecosystem: Host-associated > Plants > Peat moss > Unclassified...
ATCCATCGATCTTGATTGCATCCACCGGGTGCTGGCGCAGCTGGTTCAGCGATGAGTAACCGCTGCCGAAGTCGTCCAGCGCCACCCGCACGCCCAGCGCGGCAAGGGTACGCAGCGCCTGGCGCGCCTCATCGTCGGCGAACACCGCTTCGGTGGCTTCCAGCTCGAGCATCCGTGGCGGCAGGCCCAGGCGCAACAGCGTATCGCTCACCAGCGACGGGAACTCCGCGCTGCGCAGCTGCGCCAGCGACACGTTGAGCGCCAGCCGCGATGGGGCAATGCCCTGCTCGTGCCAAAGCGCCAGCTGGCGGCAGGCACTCTCGAGCACCCAGGTGCCGATCTCTATCATCAGTCCGCTCTGCTCCGCCGCCGGCACGAAGTCCTTCGGGAAACGCAGTCCTTCGCGCGGGTGCTGCCAGCGCACCAGCGCCTCCAGCGCCACCAGCTCGCCGCTCTGCAGGGCGAACTGCGGCTGATAATAAAGCGCGAACTCACGTCGACGCACGGCGCGGAACAGCCCGCTCTCGGCCAGCTGCGCGGACGCACGCGCCATCGCCGGGTTGAACGACACGGCGCGTGAGCGCCCCGTGTCCTTGGCCTGGTACATCGCCAGGTCGGCGTTGCGCAGCAACTGCTCGATGGTGTTGCCATCCTCGGGAAAGCGCGTGATGCCGATGCTGGCGCGTACCTGGTGATCGCGGCCGGCAATGGTCACCGGGCGCTGCAGCGAGTCGATGATGCGCTGGGCAACCTCATTGGCCGCCTCTGCCGAGTCGATCTGCCGCAGGATGATGCTGAACTCATCGCCACCCAGCCGGGCCACGGTATCGCCATCCTTGACGCAGGCGCGCAACCGCTGCGCCACGACGGTCAGCAGTTGATCGCCGGCGATATGACCGACACTGTCGTTGACGCGCTTGAAGTGATCCAGATCCACGTACAGCAGCGCGCCGCCGACGCCGCAGTCACCGTTGCCCGACAGCTCCTGCGACAGTCGGTCACGAAACAGCAGCCGGTTGGGCAGCGAGGTCAGCGAGTCGAAGTGCGCCTGGCGATACAGGCGCGCGTCGCTGTCCTGGTTGGAGAGCGCGATCTGCAGGCGCGAGGTGCATTGCGCGCCGTTGCTCAGCAGCTCGTCGGTCGGCTGCACGCTGCCGCGATAGCCCACCGACAGCAACGCTGACAGCTCGTTGCCGGCCAACAAAGGCCACACGTAGCAGAACTCGGCGCCGCAACTGCGCAGCGGCTGCAGGAAACTGAAGCGCTCCAGGTGATGCGGCTGCACCAGGATGCCGTCTGCCATGTCCTGCAGCCCGAGCATCGTATCGGGGTCGAGATTGACGCGGCTGACCGGACAGACGAGGCCGTCGGCGCCGACCATGAAGGAGCGCGCATGACCCGGCGCGTCGCGATCGATCAGTGCCAGCGCCGCCAGCGGCGCCGAGGTCAGCTCGCAGACCCGCCGCAGGATCGGCTCGAGCGACTGTTCCAGGTCGGTCGCCTCGAGCAGCAAGCGATCGATCTCCGCCAGGCGCTGCTGTGCGCTCCAGCGGCTCTCGAGCGCGCCGATCGCGCGGTTGTAGCCGTCGGCCAGTGCCAGCGGAGTGTCGGCGGCCCCCTGCAGGCTGACGCCTTGAAAGCGCCCTTGCTGCAGATTCTGCAGTGCCGCCTCTACCCGCTCCAGCACCGTTTGCCAGCGAGCGGCCAGGTAGCCGCTGGCGAGCGCAGCGGCAATGACGGCCAGCAGCAACGGCAGCAGCAGTTCGTCCCACGGCGGCAACGCGCCCGGCAGCAGCGGCGCGCGTTTGGCATAGACCACCACCTGCCACGGCTGCGTGCTGGCGCGCACCGACGACGCGAGCAACGTTGCGCTGGCGGCGCGCCAGGACACGCCGCCCTGTTGCCAGCTGCGCAGCAGCGGTCGCGGGTCGGCGCCTGCGTCGGCGGTCGAGTCGGCGCGTGCGACGTCTCGCCCGTCATCGCGATCGTCGTCGCTGGCCGCCGCGGCGCCCTGGGTGGCGAACAACTGCAGCAGCTGCGGCGAAACGTCTGCGCCTTCGAACAGCAGGTGCCCGGCAGCATCGAGTACCAGGATCGATTCGTGGCGCGCCAGTGCCTTGGCGCCGCGCCACGTCCAAGCCGGATCCAATTCGAATCTGGCGATCTGCGCGGCGAAGCTGCCGCCACCGGCAGCGCTGCCGCCGCCCATCAGGTGCAGCAGGTAGATCGTGCACGGACCGCTGTCCGCCGCCGTCACCTGCAGCACGCTGCCGCCGGTCCTGAGCTTGCGGCGTTCGGCCGCGCTGAGTACCAGCGTATCCGCGGCCGCGGGCTCCTTGAAAGGCAGCACGCTCACACCGCGGAAGGCGTCCACGTTCAGCATGCGCTGACGCAGCGCGACTGCGCTGGCGGTCGAGTCGGTTGCGGTCAGGTAGCGCGCCAGCGCATCGGCCTGATCCAGCCTCTCGGCCAGTTCGCGCGCGAAGCTGCGTGCGGCGGCATCGACCCGTGCGCTGAGCTGCTCATCGTGCTCGCGGGCGCGATCGCGCATCTGAAATATGCTCGCCGTTAGCACCCCGACCAGGGCTGCGGCTGCAATAACCAGCGCCATCCGCCGCCACATCGATGGCGACCTTCCCTGTGCTGCTGCATTCATGAATTGAAGGTAATTGGCCGGCGATGCAGTATCTGTAATGAATCTGTAACCCCGGATTTAACGACACCGCCGCCGGCATTTCAGTGTGTTGGCGCAAGGTACCGCACCCGATGGGCTTACATAGTGCGAACTACGTCACAGACGCGGCGGTTCGCCTGCGGTCGCTGACATCGGCAAGCGTGCGGATGCCGTGATAGGTGTAGCGGTACACGCCGCGGCGCCCGCTCAGCGCGGCGCCGCACATCGCCGCCGCCACGATCGACGCCGGGATCGCCCGCAGCCGCGACCAGTGGCCCAGCAGCACCGGATTCACCACCTGCATCGCCAGTTGCGCCACCAGTTCCAACGGCCGGCGCTGGCGGCGAGCGCCCAGCAGCAGCGACGGCTGCATGATATCGAGCGCCGGAAAGCCCACGCGCTCCAGCTCTTTTTCGGTCGCGCCCTTCACGCGCAGATAAAAATTTTTCGCGGCTGCGTCCGCACCCACCGCCGACACCACCACCAGCCGCTGCGCGCCGCTGTTGCGTGCCAGCTGCGCGAATTCCAGCACCAGCTCCTGGTCGACGGCGCGAAACGCCGACTGGCTGCCGGCATCGCGCATCGTCGTGCCCAGGCAGCAGAAGGCGTCCTGGCACCGCAGCCCTTTGAGCTGCGCCTGCAATGAGGCCTCGAAGCGCACCACGCGATTGGCAAGCCGCGGATGATCGAACAGCAGCGGACGGCGCGACAGCGCATACACGCGCGCGTAGAGCGGCGATCGCAACAGCAGCGACAGCAGCTCGCCGCCCACCAGGCCGCTGCTGCCCGCGACCAGCGCGATCCTCCCTGCGCTCTCTGTCATGCATCGAGCTTAAGGTCCGCTGCCCTGGAATTCCAGGTGTACGGTCTATTACAGACCGAGAGACATCTGGCCGCCGCGCGCCGGCGGCCGGAACTGCGCCACCGACAGCTCGCGCATCCGGCTCATCGACAATCCATGACGCTTGCACGCGAGCGCAAAGCGGTCGCGCAGCAGCTGGGCCCAGGCGCCGTTGCCGACCATGCGGCTGCCGAAGCACGGATCATTGTCGCGGCCGTCGCGCGCGGCGCGTATCAGCGACATCACATGCTCCGCGCGCTGCGGCAGATGCTGGTCCAGCCACTGCCGGAACAGGTCCTTGAGCTCATGCGGTAGCCGCAGCAGCACATAGCCGGCCTTGGTGGCGCCCTGCGCCGCAACCGCGGCGACGATGGCCTCGAGTTCGCAATCGTTGACCGCCGGAATGATCGGCGCCACCAGTACGCCGGTCGGCACGCCAGCCGCCACCAGCTCGCGCACCACCCGCAGCCGCGCCTGCGGCGACGCCGCGCGCGGCTCCAGCGTGCGCTTCAGCTCGGCATCGAGACTGGTGATGCTGACGAACACGTTGACCAGCCCGTCACGCGCCAGCGAGCGCAGCAGATCCAGGTCGCGCAGGATCAATGTGCCCTTGGTGATGAGGCTCAGCGGATGGCGCGTGCGCTCGAGCACCTCGAGCAGCGAGCGCGTCACCTTGAGCTCGCGCTCCACCGGCTGATACGGATCGGTATTGGCGCCAATCGTGATCGGCTTGGGCACGTAGCCGCGCGCGCGCAGCTCCTGCTCCAGCAGTGCGGCGGCATCCGCCTTGTAGAACAGCTTGGTTTCGAAATCGATGCCGGGCGACAGGTCCAGGTACGCGTGGCTGGGGCGGGCGTAGCAATAAGTGCAGCCATGCTCGCATCCCCTGTACGGATTGATCGACTGCTCGAACGGGATGTCGGGCGAATCGTTACGCGTAATGATCGAGCGCGCGGCTTCGGGACGCACCTGCGTCGCGATCGAGTCCGGCACTTCGTCGCGGTACCACCCATCGTCCACTGACTCCGTGGCCGGCTTCAGGAACCGCGGCTGCGGATTTCCGGTGACCCCTCGGCCCTTGTAGACTGGCATGAGCGGTACTGTATATCCATACAGTACCGGCGTAAACATCCGCGGCTCTAACTGCAGCCCCAGGGGTAGCGGTTGCGGTCCCGGTGGGGTTGGCTACGGCGTTGCGGCATGCAGCCGCTTCAGCCCGTTGCTCGACTCCTGGTCGTTCGGATTCAACTTGAGCGCCGCCTGGTAGTCGGCGATGGCCTTGTCGCGCTCGCCGGACGCCTCGTAGGCCACGCCACGCCGGAGGAAGTCGATAGCTGCAACCTGCGAACCGGACAGTTCGATCGCCCTGGTCAGATCGTCGATCGCGAGGTCGTAGCGGCCCATGCTGTAGTAGACGACACCGACACTGCCGTACGCACGCGGACTGTCGGGAGCGATGGCGATCGCCTTCTCGAAGTCGGAGATCGCCTGATCGCGCTGCCCCTTTTTCAGGTACGCGTTGCCGCGATTGAAGTAACTGCTGGCGACATCCTTGGGATCAGGCGGCGACACGATTTCAACCGTGCACGCGCGGATGGCGACCTCCGGGTTATCGCTCAGGCAGGCGCGTTGTGCCGACGCCGGCACAGCAGCGAGCAGCAGCACCGCCAGCAATGCCGACCGCGCCATCAATGAATGCCGGCCAGGAACATGCGATAAGCGGCGTTCGCGCTTTCATCGGTATAGGTGTAGCGCAGCTCCTGCAGGTGTTGCAGGAAAAGCGCGCGTTCGGGCTTCGGGACCTGGATGCCTGCCAGCACGCGGCCGTAATCGGAACCGTGATTGCGGTAATGAAACAAGCTGATATTCCATGCCGTGCCAATCGATTTCAGGAATCGCAGCAACGCGCCGGGACGCTCCGGGAATTCGAAGCGATACAGCAGCTCATCCAGCCCCGGAGCCATGCCCGGTACCGCGCCGCCGATCATGTAGCGCACGTGCAGCTTGGCCATTTCGTTGCCCGTCATGTCGACCACCTGGTAGCCGGCGGCACGCAGCTGCGCGGCGACCGCGGTGGCCTCGTCGTGACCCTGGCTGAGCGCGAAGCCGACGAACACGTGGGCGCGCTCGCTGCCGTTGCAGCGATAATTGAACTCGGTGATGCTGCGCTCGCCCAGCGCCTCGCAGAACTGCAGGAAACTGCCGGGCCGCTCCGGGATCTGCACCGCCAGCAGCGCCTCGCGCTGCGCTCCCAGATCGGCGCGCTCGGCGACGTGCCGCAGCCGGTCGAAGTTGATGTTGGCGCCGCTGTTGATCGCCACCAGGCGCTGGTCGCGCAGACGCGTACCGGCGCTGGCGCTGCGCTCCAGGTAGCGCTTCAGGCCGGCGACGGCCAGCGCGCCGGCCGGCTCCTGCACCGTGCGGGTGTCTTCGAAGATATCCTGGATTGCAGCGCAGATCGCGTCGGTATCCACCAGCACGATTTCATCGACGTAGCGGCGCGTCAGCTCGAAGTTCTCCTCGCCCACTCGCTTGACGGCCACCCCGTCGGCAAACATGCCGACCCGTTCCAGCGTCACGCGCTTGCCTTCCCGCAGCGAGTAATACATCGCCGCCGCATCCTCCGGCTCCACGCCGATGATCCGTACCCGCGGATACAGCGGCTTGACGTAGGCGGCGATGCCCGCGATCAGCCCGCCACCGCCCACCGGTACGAAGATGGCGTCCAGCTCGCCGCCGGTCTGGCGCAGGATCTCCATGCCGACCGTACCCTGGCCGGCGATCACATCCGGGTCGTCGAACGGATGCACGAACACCATGTGCCGCTCGCGCACCAGGATCAGCGCGTGCTCATAGGCGGCGTCGTAGCCGTCGCCGTGCAGCACCACCTCGGCGCCCAGGTCGATCACCGCCTGGACCTTGATGCTCGGAGTGGTCTGCGGCATCACGATCAGCACCGGGATGCCGCGCTTGCGCCCTGCCAGTGCCACGCCCTGACCGTGATTGCCGGCCGAGGCGCAGATCACGCCGCGGGCGGCGATTGCCGGCGACAGGTGTGCGATCTTGTTATAGGCGCCGCGCAGCTTGAACGAGAATATCTGCTGCAGGTCTTCGCGCTTGAGCAGCACCTGGTTGCCGAGGCGACGCGACAGCCGCGGCGCCAGGTCCAGGGGCGACTCGCTGGCGACATCATAGACACGCGCCTTGAGAACGCGCTGCAGGTAATCGTCCGACATCCGCCGCAGCTTAAGCCAATCACCGGCTGCGGCACAGCCGCCAGCCGCCATCCCTCAAGCCGGGATGGGCGTCAACTGCTGCGTTCGTGCGGCGGTCGCTCGGGCGCGTTCCTGATCACGAAGCGGAACTCGCTCTTGCCCAGGGTGACGATGTCGCCCTCCTTGAGCGTGCGGCGGTTGATGCGCTCGGAGTTCACGTAGGTACCGTTGGTGCTGTTGAGATCTTCGATCACGGTCTTGCTGCCGTACAACAGCACCACCGCGTGATGACGGCTGATGAACTCCGCATCGATGCGAATGTCGTTGTCCGGCGTGCGGCCGATGGTCGTGCGCCGGCCCAGCAACTGCACGATCCCGGTTTCGCCCTGCGTGCGCACCAGCATGCGGGTCGGTTCGGCATCGCCCAGGTGCTCGAGGTTCTGCTGAATGTTGCCCAGTACCGCCGCGCTGCTCGCGGTCGCGGTCTCGAGCCGCTGGATCAGCGCGTCGCGCTGTTCCAGCGAGGCGCGTACCGCTTCCAGCTGCGAGCGCAGCTCGCCCAGGGTCTGGGCCTGCGTGCGCACCTCCGCCTCGAGCGCCGCGTGGCGCTCCAGCGCAGCCTTCTCGGCCGCCGCCGCGGCCGCCTGTTGCTGTTCCTTCTCGGAACGCATCGCAATCGCTTGCGCCTCCAGTGTCGCAACCCGCTGCTGCTCGAGCTTGATCTGCTCCAGGAGTTCCTGTTCGCGCGCGCCATGCGCCTGGATGCGCTCGGCGGCTTCGCGCTCCAGCGCGACCACGCGCTCGCTGCGCTCGCTGATCAGCGCCTCGCGATCGCCCAGCAGCGAATCGAACACCTGGCGGCGGCCCTCCAGGCTCTGCAGATTCTCGCGGAAGCGCTCGGTCTGCGCGCGCGCCAGCGCCAGATCGCTCTCGAGCACGCGCAGGCGCCGCGCCTGCACCTGGCGCTCTTTAAGGCTAGCACTGGCGGACGCATCGTGCGATTGGATCGCGGCATGCGCGGCGGCCGCCTCTTCGCGCGCCGCCTTCAGGTCGGCGCGCAGCGTCTCGAGCTCGGCCATGGCCGCGGCGTAGGTGCCGGATACGGTGGCGCTTTGCGCTTCCAGTTCGGCGATGCGCCGGTCGCGCTGCCCGACCTCGCGCTCGAACATCGACAGCTGCTCGCTCTTGCGATTCAGCAACTGCTCCAGGTCGCGCAGGTTGGCGGTCAGCTTGCCAAGGTTGGTCTCCAGCTGGCCGCGGCTCTCGGTGACCGACGCGAGATCGGAACGCAGCGCCCCGATCTCCGCATCGCGCAGTTTCTGCGCGGCCTGATCCTGCGCCACACGTTCGCTCTTGCCGGGATCGGATGCCGCGGCGGCAGTGGCGGTCGGATCGGAGGTGGTCGCCTTCAGCGCCGCCGGCGGCACCATCCAGGTGTCGGTGGCGCTCATCGGGTCATCGACGCCGATGATCACGGACGCGCCCGGCACCACCGGCAGCTCTGCGGTTTCCTCCAGGTCGATTGCGGTCGGGGTTTCGATTTGCTTGGCCATCAACTCACCTTGATCGGGCTGGCCCTCAGGCCAGGCCCAGGAATTTGCGCAATTGCATCGCGTGACGCTCGAAGTCCGGGCCGTCGTGGCCACTGGCATCAGCCGCTCGCAGGTCAATGACCAGCGAGGCATGACTCAGCATGCGGCTTTCGGTTCTGACCGATTCCGTGTCCGGGGACAGCACCAGGCGTCCGACCTGCGTCGGGCGCTGCTGCAGCAGTGCAAGACCTATGGCCACGCCGCTCTCGTGCGCCAGGATATCGATCTGTTTCAACAACATAGAATCCAGCAGATCGCCCAGCGCCGCGGCCAGGTCGGTGCTGCTGGCGTGCCCCGCCGGCGCGTCGGATTCACCGCAGCCCGGCAGATCCGGGGCATAGACACTGCGGTCCCGGCCCAGCGGGGTCAGTAACGGACGGAAGAATCGCCCCGATCCCGGGGTTCCCGCGATGCACAGCAGCGGCGTCGCCTCATCGAAGCCGCCGCCGGCCGGAATTGCATAATGCAGGTGCAATTGCCCATAGCGGCAATCGACATAGGCCCGGCGCACGCGCGGCTCGTTGGAAGCAGGAAGGATGGCGCGTTGAGCTCTAACCATGCAGCAAGTAACCCCTGAATTGAGGTATCCACCGCCCGCTGGCGGCGCGCGGCCCACCGAATTGGCGTGCCAGGTTTGATTCCACAGGGCCATTATTCCTGAAGGCGGCCGCCCTACATGCGACACACTGCCCAACTTCTGCGATTTTGAGACTTGACATAATCCCGCCGACGCTACTGCTTTGCGTTCGGATCGGCGTGCAGGTAGTGCAGGAATCGATGGATCACCGGCGCAAACATGACCGCGGTGGTCGCCAACACGGCAATGCCCGAGTACAGCGCATAGCTGCCGGCAAAAAATTTACCGCCCCAGGAATTCGGAGACATGCGCTCGTACTGGCCTAGTCCACGCATACTGGTCCGCGCATGTGCTGAGCCGCTCCCGATGCGATGGCGCGCCGTCATTGCCAGCGCGCGACTACTTTGCAAAGTTGCGATGGCCGATGCAAGTACACTCGTGCCCGATGCCCGCGCTCCGTGTACCGTTATTCGCCATCCTGCTCAGTGGCGCTTGCGGTTGCGTGGCGGCGCAGACGCTCGATGAATCCGGGCCGCCGGATGCGCAGCGCGCCGAGCATGAATCCGCGGCACCCGAGCCACACGGCGCCAGCGCGCTGCCGAGCGACCAGGAGCTGGAGGCCGCGGGGGCTCGCATTGGCAGCATCGAGATCCGTACGCTACAGGTCTTCGACCTGGGCGATCCGGCGGACGACAACTGGCTGTTTCGCACCGCCGACCGCCTGCATCCAAGCACGCGTGAGTCCACCATCGCCGCGCAGCTGCTGTTTCGCACCGGCGATCGCTATTCGCGCCGCCTGCTCGATGAGACCGCGCGCAACATCCGCCAGCGCATCGCCTTCCTGCGCGAACCCGAGATACGGCCGATCCGCTACCACGACAACATCGTCGATCTGCTGGTGGTGGTCCAGGATGTCTGGACGCTGCAACCGGGCGTCAACTTCGGACGCAGCGGCGGCACCAACAGCTCCAGCGTCGATTTCGCCGACGCAAATTTCCTCGGCTACGGGAAATACATCGAGATCGGTCGCGGCGAGAACGTCGATCGCAGCAGCACCTACCTGCTGTGGCAGGACCCGGACGTCTGGGGCAGCCGCTGGACCGACGGCGCGCTGTACGAGAGGAACTCGGACGGCACGGTATGGGCGCTGGGTGCCGGCAAGCCGTTTTATTCGCTGGAAACGCCATCCGCCACCGGCGGCGACGTGGGGTACAACCACAGCGTCGTCACGCGCTACCGGCTGGGCCAGCCGTTCGATAGCTACGACGATGAACGACGCACCGCGGATCTGTACTTCGGCGACGCCCTCTGGGTCAGCGACCGCTGGACCGAACGGCTGCTGCTGGGATGGCGCCTGGATCGCAATCACTTCACCGCGGCACCGGACGCAATGCCGCTGGCGCCGCTGCCGCAGGACCGCACCTTGTCCTACCCGTTTGCGCGCATGCAGTGGATCGACAACGACTACGGCACCATGCGCAACCTCGACCTGATTGCCCGCACCGAAGACGTCCATTTCGGCCTCGATTCCAGTGTCGGCCTGGGGCTGGCGACGCCGGCGTTCGGCGCCGACCGTCACTCGGTGCTCGCCGACAGCGAGATCAACTACGGCTGGCGCCTGGGCGAGCGGCAGGACCTGTTTCTAGCCAGCCGCCTGGCCACACGCATCGAGGACGGCACGCTGCATGACGCCATCATCACCTGGTCCTCGAGCTATTACCTGGCCACCAGCGAGCTCACGCGGCTGCTGTTGCGCTTCAGCGGCGACTCGGGCCACGACCTCGACGGCGATCACACGCTGCAGCTGGGCGGCGACACCGGCCTGCGCGGCTATCCGCTGCGCTACCAGAACGGCAATCAGCGCGCGCTGTTCACGATCGAGGAGCGGCTGTACACGCATTATTATCTTTTCCGTTTGGTCAACGTCGGTGCCGCTGCGTTCTACGACATGGGGCGCACTTGGGGCACGACGCTGGTGCCGACGCCGCAGCTCGGGCTGCTGAAGGATATCGGCGCCGGCCTGCGGCTCGGCAATGCGCGCTCGTCATTCGGCCGCGTGATTCACATCGACGTGGCGGTGCCGCTGGATCGCAGCGCGAGCATCAGCGCGGTGCAGTTTCTGGTGTCCACGCAGCTGACGTTCTGACCGGCTGCTGGACAATTCCCTAGAACATTCCCGAGGGATCGATATCGCCGGGCGTCACGCCCTGCGAGCGCGAGGCGATGTGCTCGCCGGTGATCATCGCGTCGTAGCCGAGCCCGGGACCGACCATCGGATACACGCCCGCATCCGGATCGATGATGACCTCCAGGAACGCCGGCCCGCTGAATGCCAGGAACTCGGCGATCAGCTCCGGCACGTCCTGCTTGCGTTCCAGGCGCCGTGCCCATTGGAAGCCGTCGGCGGTTGCCGCGCGGATGAAATCCTTCTTGTGCAGCGACTTGTCGCTGCCCGACAGCCGCCCCTTGAAGAACAGCTTCTGCCACTGCTTGACCATGCCGTCGCCGAAGTTGTTGAGCACCACCACCTTGATGGGCAGGTCGTAGGTGGTCGCGGTCTCCAGCTCGCCGATGTTCATGCGGATGCTGGCATCGCCGTCCAGGTCGATCACCAGCCGGCCGGGATTGGCGACCTGGGCGCCGATCGCCGCCGGCAGGCCGAATCCCATCGTGCCCATGCTGCCGGAGGTCAGCCACAATCGCGGCTCGCTGAAGTCGAAGAACTGCGCCGCCCACATCTGGTGCTGGCCGACGCCGGTGGCGATGATGGCCTGCCCGCGCGTATGGCGGTTGATCTCCTCGATCACGTAGTACGGCTGCACCAGCGCGCTGTCGCGGTCGTAGTTCATCGCGTGCACGCGGCGCAGTTCCGCCAGCTCGGCGCGCCAGGCGGCGAAGTCGCCCTGGAAGCCGCTGCGCGCGCCACAGGCGATCAGTGTGCGCAGCGCTTCGGGCAGCAGTCCGACGTGGCTCCAGTGCGCAGTCTTGACCTTGTTGATCTCGGCCTGGTCGACATCCAGGTGCGCGATGCGGCGCGCATGGCGCGCGAACTTCGCCGGATCCCCGGCCACGCGGTCGTCGAAGCGGGCGCCCACCGCGATCAGGAAGTCGCAGTCGTCGGCCGCATAGTTGGCGAACGCGGCGCCATGCATGCCGAGCATGCGCATCGACAACGGGTCGGTGGTATCGATGGCGCCGATGCCCATCAGCGTGGTCACCACCGGTATGCCGAAAGCG
>Ga0116229_10012610_pt1 | contig 12135 bp, 10 predicted proteins | sample S1TSphgellanicum_3_FD_87313 | JGI IMG/M metagenome (GOLD analysis project Ga0116229, IMG submission 87313) | Host-associated microbial communities from peat moss isolated from Minnesota, USA - S1T2_Fc - Sphagnum magellanicum MG | ecosystem: Host-associated > Plants > Peat moss > Unclassified...
AACGCCGACACCGTCGTGCCACGCCCCACCTGGCTCTCGGCGCGCACCGTGCCGCCGTGCCCCTCCACCAGGTGCCGGACGATCGCCAGCCCGAGCCCCGTGCCGCCGTTGTCCCGCGACCGCGCGCGGTCGGCGCGGTAGAACCGCTCGAAGATCCGCGGCAGGTGCTCGGCGCCGATCCCCACGCCCGTGTCGCGGACCGCGACCCACGTCCCGCTCTCGTCCGCCGTCGTGAAGACCGTCACCGAGCCCGACGCGGTATGCCGCACCGCGTTCTCCGAGAGGTTCGCGAGCACCTGCCGGAGCGCCGTCGGATCCGCAAACGCCATCCGCGCGTCGTCCCCGATCGCGATGTCAAACGCGACGCCCTTCTCGCCGGCGATCTCCTGGCTCGCGGCCGTGGCGTCGACCGCGACGGCGTGCACATCGATCGGCACCGGGTTCGGGACCCAGCCGCCGGATTCGATCCGCGAGAGATCGAGCAGATCGTCGACGATCCGCTGCATCCGCCGAGTGTTGGCGAGGATCGTCTCGGCGAAGAGCTTCCGCTGCTCCGGCGGCAGCGAGTCATCGGTCAGCGTCTCGGCGAACCCGCCGACGACCGTCAGCGGCGTCCGGAGCTCGTGCGAGACGTTGGCGACGAAGTCGCGCCGCACCGTCTCGAGACGTCGCGTCGACGTGAGGTCGAGCAGCGCGAGCACCGCGCCGCCTCCCGCGAGCGGGCGAGAGGCGAGCGCCAGCGTCCGGCCGTCCAGCGTCGTCTCGACCGACTCGGTGGCGTCGCCGCCCAGCGCGCCGGCGAGTGCCTCCCGCAAGACACGCTCGCGCGGCAACCGGTCGAGCGAAAACGGCGTCTCGTCGCGCGTGCGCAGCAGCGTCCGGCCGACGGCGTTGATCCGCACCACGCGCTGCCTGGCATCGACGGCGATCACCCCTTCGTTCAGCGAGTCGAGGAGCGCCGTCAGCAACGACTCCTCCGCCTCGAGCGCCGTCAGACGTCCCGAGAGCTGCTCGGCGAGCCGATGCAGCGCGATCGCCAGATCGCCGACCTCGCCGGGGGCCGAGAGGGCGGGGCGGCGCGTCAGATCCCCGGCGGCCAGCGCGCGCGCGACATCGCGCAGCTCGATGATCGGACGCGACACCGCGCGCGAGAAGAGAAATGCGATCCCCGCCGAGACCGCGAGCGCGACCCACCCGACGATGTAGACGTCGCCGCGTGCCTCGCGCACCAGGGCCTGCGTCGTGACGTCGGCGTTCCGCGTGTTGAGCCGGTACTCGATGACGCCGACGACGCAGGCGACGAGGACGCTGACGACGACCAGCGACCCGAGGAGGAGACGCTGCGTGAGTCTCATGGCGCGACCGCGCCGGGCCAGCGTGTCACGCCGTGCGCGAATGCCCCGCCTTGAGCCGGTAGCCGAACCCGCGCACGGTCTCGATCAACTCGCCGGCGGCGCCCAGCTTCGTTCGCAGGCGCTGAATGTGCATGTCCACCGTCCGCGTCTGGATATCGGGTGCGGCGTCCCAGACCGTCTCCAGCAGATGCCCGCGCGCCTGGACTCGGCCGCGACGCTCGGCGAGCGTCAGCAGCAGCTTGAACTCCGTCGGCGTCAGATCGACATCGCCGCCGTCGACGCTGACACGGTGCGCCGCGCGGTCGATCTGGATCGGGCCGATCGCGAGCGAGTCGCTCCCCGTGCCGCCGGCGGCGCCGACGCGGCGGAGGATCGCGGCGACGCGCAGCACGAGCTCCTGCGGACTGAACGGCTTCGTCAGGTAATCGTCCGCGCCGAGCGACAGACCGCGGATCCGGTCCGGCTCGTCCTTGCGCGCCGTCAGCATCAGGATCGCGACTTCGCGCGTCCCCTCTTCGCCCCGCAACTGCTCGAGCACGTCGAACCCCGAGAGCCCGGGGAGCATCAGGTCGAGCACGACGAGCGACGGGCGTTCCTGCCGGGCCAGTCCGAGGGCGTCGTAGCCGTTGGCGGCCGTCGACACGCGGTAACCGGACTTGGCGAGATGATAGGCGACGAGGGCGACGATGTCGGGCTCATCGTCGACCACCAGGACACGTTCGCTGCTGGTCGGCGCGATCATGGGCTCCGTATCACGCTGGGTAATGCGGCGAGTGAGTGCGAGCACGCGATGAGAGTGTCGCGTCGCGCCCGGTCCGGACAGTTGCAGCCGGGTCACGGTTCTGTACCGCGCTGTCTAACACTGCCGCCGCCCACCGTCGTCGTCAACCGTCGCCATGGCGTGCTCGTGCGCACTACTATTGAGCATGCCCGAGTATCTCCAGGTCTACGTGGACGGCATCGGGGTGCATATCCCACACGAGTCCCTGGCGATCGACGCGGTCCGGGCGGCAGACCCGGACGCCGCTGACCGCGTGGAACGGGGCGAGCTCGTGATCACGGATTCCCGCGGCCTCCCGACCCCGCCGGACACGCCGTCGTACGGCGGTTCGATCTATCGCCTCGTCCCCTACCGTGCGCCGCGCGATGGGTAGCGCCGCCGAGCCGGTCGCCACGACGATGAGCGACCTCGACCGCGAGCGGCTGCGACGTCTTCCCAAGGCGGAATTGCACTGCCACCTCGATGGGTCGATCCGCCCGTCGACGCTCCTCGACCTGGGCGCGGAATACGGCGTGGCGATGCCGGCGGCCACGGCGCCAGCGCTCCGTGACTACATGCGCGTCGCCGACGCGCGAAACCTCGAGGACTATCTCGCGCGCTTCGTGACGACGCTCGCCGTCCTGCAGCGCTTCGATGGCCTCGAGCGCGTCGCCTACGAACTCGCCGAGGACGCGGCGCGCGAAGGCGTGCGCTACATCGAGGTCCGCTACGCGCCCTGCCTCAACACGCGCGAGTCCCTCAGTCTCGAGGGCGCGGTCGAGGCGGCCCTGCGCGGCCTCGCGCGGGCCGAGCGCGACCACGGCATCATCGGTCGCGTCATCGTCTGCTCGCTCCGCCATCTCTCGCCGGCGATCTCGCTCGAGCTGGCCGAACTCGCCGTCTCGTTTCGTGGGCGCGGCGTCGTCGGATTCGATCTCGCCGGCGGGGAGCACGGCCACCCCGCCGCCGAGCACTCGGCGGCGTTTCTCTTCGCGCGCGAGCACGAGCTGGCCTGCACCTGCCACGCCGGCGAGGGCGACGGCGCGGGCTCGATCCGCCAGGCGATCCACCGCTGCGGCGCGCACCGGATCGGCCACGCGACGCGCCTGATCGAGGACCCGGCGCTCATGGACTACGTCAACGACCACCGCATCCCGCTCGAGATCTGCCTGACGAGCAATGTGCAGACCCGGGTGGCGTCGTCGTACGAGACGCATCCGCTGCGCACGTATTTCGATCGCGGGCTGCCCGTCGTCCTCAACACCGACAACCGCCTGATGAGCGACACGACGCTCACCGACGAATACGTGCACGCCGCGACGCATCTCGGCTTCACGTTCGACGAGCTGAGTCGCGTCGCGCTCACGGGGTTCGAAAGCGCGTTCCTGCCGTTTGCCGAGCGCGAAGCACTGGTGGCGCGGGCACGCGCCGAGATCGAGGCGCTCGGCGTGGTGGAGCGCTAGCGGCGTGGGCAAGGGCGGCGGTCGCGTCGATCCCGTCGCCCGGGCGGGCGCCGCCGTCCGCGCCTGTTGTAGTGCGAGCGCCCCCGCCGCCGCGATCGTCCTGGGCTCCGGATTGGGCGGCCTTGCGGCCTACATCGAGCACGCGAAACGGATCCCCTACGGCGACCTGCCGGGCCTCGCACTCCCGAGCGTGCGGGGACACGTCGGTGAACTCGTCCACGGGATGCTCAACGGCCGCGAAGTCCTCTGTCTCGCGGGCCGGTCGCACCTCTACGAGGGAATCTCGAGCGACCGCTCGGCGATGCCGATCCGGATCGCGCACGCGGTCGGCGCGCGGATCCTCGTCGTGACCAACGCGGCCGGCGGCATCCGCGGCGATCTCGCCCCGGGCGATCTGATGCTGATCCGCGATCACCTGAACATGATGTGGCGCAACCCGCTGCTCGGCGCCGGCTCCGCGCCGTCGGGGATCCCGCGCGCGGTCTGCGGCGACTGCTACGACCCGGCGCTCGCCGAGCAGATGCGTGCCGCGGCGGCGTCCGCGAAGCTCGCGCTCAAGGAAGGGGTCTACGCCGCCGTCCAGGGGCCGTCGTACGAGACGCCGAGCGAGGTACGGATGCTCGCCGCCCTCGGTGCCGATGCCGTCGGGATGTCGACCGTCCCCGAGGTGCTCGTCGCGCGCTCGCTCGGGATGACGGTCGTCGGGGTCAGCTGCATCAGCAACGCGGCGAGCGGCCGCTCGACCGGCAAGCTGAGTCACGCCGAAGTGCTCGCCGCGACGCGGGCCGCGGGCCCCAGGTTCGAGCGACTGATCTGCGCGTTCGTCTCCCGCCTCGCGCCGCCGATCCGCACCGGGACGACCGGCGAGCGTCCGGTCGCGTAGGGCCGCTCCTCGAGGCAGCACCCCGTCGCGCCGGCTGGCGACTGCCGAGGGCGCAATCTCGAGTGGCGCGACTCGAGTAGCGACTTGAGCGGCGCGAGCCGGGGCGCGACCCGCTACGCCCAGTGGTTCACGGGCCCGTGACCGGCGCCGAGCCCGGGCGCCGTCTCGATCGCCCGGTGCACGTAGTCGAGCGAGATGGCGACGGCGTCGGCGAGCCGGTGGCCGAGCGCCAGATGCGCGGTGATCGCCGCCGAGAGCGTGCACCCGGTGCCGTGCGTGTCCCGCGTGTCGATCCGCGGATGCCGGTAGCGGCGGACGCCACCGACCGGTTCGTACAGGACGTCGATCACCTCCGATCCCTCGAGATGGCCGCCCGTGACCAGCGCCGCCGCCGCCCCGTACTCGACCAGCGCGCGTGCCGCGCCCTCCATCGAGGCGACGTCGGTCACCGCCCGCCCGGTGAGGACCGTCGCTTCATCGAGGTTCGGCGTCACCAGCGCCGCGAGCGGGAGGAGGCGCGCGACCACCAGGTCCACGGCGGCCGGATCGAGCAGCCGGTCGCCCGACGACGCGACCATCACGGGATCGAGGATGTACGGCCGGAGCGACCATTCATCGAGCGCCTCGGCGACGGCGGTGATGATCGACGCGTCGGCGAGCATCCCGCTCTTCACGGCGCGCGGCCGCAGGTCCTGCGCGACGGCGATGATCTGCGCACCGACGAGATCGGGCGCGACCGCGTGCCACTGCGAGACGCCGAGCGTGTTCTGCGCGGTCACGGCGGTGATCGCGCTCGTGCCGAAGACGCCGAACCGGTGAAACGTCGCGAGATCGGCCTGGATCCCGGCACCGCCGCCGGAGTCCGATCCGGCGATCGTCAGCACGACCAGGCGGTCGGGTTGCGGGGCACGGCCGCCGCCGCGATCCTCTGGCATCGTGAAAATCCTAACCGTCGCCCGGGACCTCCGCCGCCGGAAAGCCCGCGAGCGGAGCGGCGCGTGCGTCGTCGAGGGCGTCCGCGCCGTCGAGGAACTCCTCCGCTCGCCGCTCGTCGTCGAGGGCGCGCTCGTCTCACCGGTCCTCGAGTCGGCGCCCCGCGGCGCGGCGCTCAGAGCCGCCCTCGCGGCGCACGGCGTGCCGATCACCGACGTCGACGAGGCGACGTTCGCCAGCGCGGCCGACACCGAGACGCCCCAGGGGGTGCTCGCGGTCGCCCGCGTCCCGGACCGTGTCCTGGACGATCTCGCGCCTTCGCCCGGCGCGACCGTCCGGCTCCTCGTCCTCGATGCGCTCCAGGACCCGGGCAACGTCGGCACGATCCTCCGCACCGCGGCCGCGCTCGGGTTCGATGGGACGGTGGCGATGCCGGGCACGGTTGACCTCTGGAACGCGAAGGTCGTCCGTAGTGCGATGGGTGCGCACTTCTCCCACCCGGCCGTCGCGGCGTCGTGGGAGGCGTTTGACACCTTTTGCGCCGCACATGGCGTAGTGATCTGGGGTGCCGAGGCCCACGGCCGACCGCTCGACGCGGCCGCGCCGACCCGCCTCGCGCTCGCAGTCGGCAACGAAGGGGCCGGGCTCGGACCGGAGGCGCGCGCGCGCGTCGACCAGCTCGTCTCGATCCCGGTCGTGCACGTCGAGTCGCTCAACGTCGCCGTCGCGGCCGGCATTCTGATGTACGCGCTTCGTTCTCACTGACACTGGGTGGTCCTGGTGGTCGTGGTGTCCTAGGGTGGTCATCTCGTGGTCCTGACGCTCTGGCAGCTCGGCGGCGCGTTCTGGTTCATCTTCGCGACGTTCGTCTTCATGATGGGCGCGGCCGTCGGCTCGTTCCTCAACGTCTGCATCTCCCGCTGGCCGGCGAACCTCTCCGTCGTCGCGCCGCGCTCCCGCTGCCCGCGCTGCGAACGCCCGATCGCCTGGTACGAGAACATCCCCCTCGTCAGCTGGGTCGCGCTCCGCGCCCGCTGCCGCGGCTGCCAGCTGCCGATCTCCGTCCAGTATCCGGCCGTCGAGCTGCTCGTCGCGCTCGGCTGGCTCGCGGCGTTCGTCGTCTACCCGGATCCGTTCCTCGCCCTCCGCGTCGCCGTCTTCGGAACCGTGCTCGCGGGGATCGCGGTCACCGATGGGCAGCACTACATCATCCCCGACGGGTTTACCGTCTTCGGGCTCGCGTGGGTGCTCGTGACGAGCATCACGGCGCTCGTGCTCGGTCGCGAGTCCGCGCCCTTTGCGACGCCGCTCGAGGCGCTCTACGGTGCCTGCGTCGGCGCCGGCGCGATCGCCATCATCGGCTGGCTCGGCGAGGTCGCGCTCAAGCGCGAGGCGATGGGCTTCGGCGATGCGACCCTCATGGCCGTCGTCGGCGCGGCGTTGGGCCCCGAGCGCGCGCTGCTCACCGTCTTCGTCGGTGCCGGGCTCGGCGCGGTCACCTTCCTCGTCTTCGTCCTGCCGATCGGATGGCTGCGCGCCCGAGGGCGCAACACCCCGTTCGAGCCGCCGCTCGTACCGTTCGGTGTCTTCCTTGCGCCGGCGGCGCTGCTCACGTTGGTTTCGGGTCAGCGGGCGATCGAGTGGTATTTGGCCCGACTGCACTAGTCTCCCCGCGCCCACCGGTGCCGTGATTCGCCCCTCGGACTCCGTCCTCCGCCGCTACACGCGCGACTTGACCGCCGACGCGCGCGCCGGCCGCCTCGATCCGATCCGCTGCCGGTCCGCCGAGATCGCGCGACTGATCGACATCCTGCTGCGCTACGGGAAGAACAACGCCGCCCTCGTCGGTCCCTCGGGCGTCGGCAAGACGGCGATCGCCGAGGGACTCGCCCACCGCATCGCGGCCGGCGACGTGCCGCTCGCGCTCCGCGACGTGCGGCTCCTCGCCCTCGACCACGTCTCGCTCCTCGGGGGCACGATGTACCGCGGCCAGTACGAGGAGCGGATCGCCGCGCTCGTCGATGGCGCGACGCAGTCGGGCGACGTCGTGCTCTTCATCGACGAGCTGCACAACCTGATCGGCCAGGGGAGCGCCATCGGCGTCGCCATGGACGCGGGGAACATGCTCAAGCCGGCCCTCGTCCGCGGCGACTTCCGCGTCGTCGGCGCGACGACGAGCGACGAGTACGACCGCTGGATCTGCGGCGACCCGGCGCTCGAGCGCCGCTTCCAGAAGATCGACGTCCGCGAACTCTCCGCCGACGAGACGGTGCAGATCCTCGAGTCGCGCGTCGAGCGCCTCGAGCGCCACCACAATGTCGTGATCGCGCCCGATGCGCTCGACGCGGCGCTCCGGCTGACCGACGTCCACGTCACCGATCGCATGCGCCCCGACCGCGCCCTCGATGCGCTCGACGAGGCCTGCGCGCATACCCACGCACTGGCGAGCTATGGGGCGACGACGGCGACGCTGATCGCCGAGCGGCAGGCGGCGATCCGCGCCGAGCGCGCGCGCCGCGCGGCGGCCGAACCGACGCCGGCCGATCCGGTCGGCGGCGGCCCCGGCGTGCCGTTCGACGCCTTCGAGCGGATCGGTGCCGAGCTGGAGGCGATGTTCCTCGGGCCCCCGGTCGCGGCCGAGCGTCGCACGCAGACGACCTCGACTCGGCCGGCCGTTGTGCGCCCGCTCGCCGAAGTGGAGATCGAGCTCAGGCTGCGGCTTGCCGAGGAAGGGGTGGTCGTGCGCGGCGTGGACGTCGCGCGCGCGGTCGCCGTGGCCACGGGGCATCGCGTCACGTGGCCGGCGCAGACATGATGCGCGAGGGGCGTTGCGACTGAACGGTCGGGTCATGGCAGGCGTGGCGGCGGTGCTCCTGGCGGTCGGGGTCTGGGTGGTGGCGACGAGGACGCGGGCGCAGGGGCCGAGCGGCGGCGCGTCTGCCGTCGACGCACTCGTCGCCGCGACCGTGCCGAAGGTCGAGAAGGCGGTCGGCCTGCCGTTCAAGCAGCCGCCGCGCGTCGAGATGCGGTCCAGGGAGCAGGTGCGCCAGTTCCTCGAGAAGCAGCTCCACGATCCCCGCCAGCAGCGCGAAATCGCCGGCATGTCGGATGCGCTCAAGCTGCTCGGACTGATTCCGGACACGCTCGATCTCCTGCGCGAGGAGGAAGCGCTCTACACCGAGCAGATCGCCGGCTTCTACGATCCGAAGACGAAGGTGCTGTACTGGATCGACGGCGAGGATCCCGCGACGCTGGACGAGGTGATCCCGCACGAGCTGGTCCACGCCCTCCAGGACCAGTACGTGAACCTCGACTCGATCGAGAACGCCGAAGGGAACGACGATCGGACGCTGGCCGCGCAGTCGGTCTTCGAGGGCGAGGCGTTTTACGAGCAGCTGGCGATCGCCGCGCCCGGGATCCCGCTCCAGACGACGCTGCCCGGGCTCTACGGCAAGATCCGCGAGCAGATCCGTGCCAATCGCGAGAAGATGCCGCAGTACACCGCCGCGCCGATGTACGTGCAGGAGGTGACGATCTTCCCGTACCTGAGCGGGATCGAGTTCATGCGCCGTTACGCCGTGCATCGCCCGGGAGAGGCGCCGTTCCACGCGCTGCCCGTCTCGACCCAGCAGATCCTGCACGAGGACGCGTACTTCGGGACGCCGCAGGCGGAGCCGGTCCCGGTGACGCTGCCGCCGCCACGGCGCGGCACGATCGGCTACGCCAACACGATGGGCGAGTTCCAGACGCGGCTCTTTCTCTTCCAGCATCTCGACGACCAGAACGCCAGCGTGCGCGGCGCGGCGGCGTGGGTCGGCGATCGCTACGAGGTGCTCGACCTGCCGAACGGCAAGGCGCTCGTCTGGGTGACCCTGCTCGATTCGCCCGTCGACGCCGAGCAGTTCACCGACATGCTCGACCAGACGGCGCGCAACCGCTTTGGTGCGCCGGTCGGCCTCCGGCTCTACCGCACGGGCGCCCGCACGGTGACGATCACGCCGATGACGATCGGCGGCCACCCGGCGGTGCTGTACACCGACGCGCCCGGCGCCGACGACCTGCCGCTGCTCGACGCCGCACGGATCACGACTCCGTAGTCGCCCCGACGTCCGCGGTCGCCGCCAGCTGCTCGAGCTTGCGGTGCATCGCGTCGAGCGACTCGTCGAGCGCGTTCAGCAGATCGGCCGCCCGCGTCGGCCGGTCGCTCGCGCCCCGTCGGACGGCGAGTTCGAAGCGCCGCGCGCGGTCGCCGAGCCGGTGCAGGCCGAGCAGGCCGGCGTTGCCGGCGATGACATGCGCCATGTTCGCCAGGTCGTCGCCCGGCACGGGCGGGGTGGTCGCGCGCAGCGCTCGCTGCAGCGTCGTGCTCCGGACCGCCATGTTGTCGAGGTACGTCCCGACCTTGGTCGGCGAGAGCGCCGCCAGCCGACGGTAGGTCGCCACATCGAAGATCGGGAGTGCGGCCCCCGCGGCGTCGTGCGCCGCCTCGGCCTCGACCGCCGCCCGTGCCGCAATCGTCGCGCGTTCGCGCGAGCTGCTGACGGCGATCTCGACGGCGTGCAGGAGCGCCGCGGCGGTGAACGGCTTCGCGAGGTGGCCGTCCATCCCCGCCGCGCGAATCTCCGCGACTTCCTCGTCGTAGGCCTGGGCCGTCAGCGCCACGATCGCGACGTGGGCCCGGTGCCCGGCCATCGCGCGAATGCGGCGCGTCGCCTCGAGACCATCCATGCCATCCATGCGCACGTCCATCAGGACGACGTCGTAGTCGGTGGCGGCCGCGAGCGCGACGGCGGTCGCGCCATCCTCCGCGCTCGTCACGTCGTGGCCGGCCGCGGCGAGCACCGAGGCGGCGATGTCGCGGTTCATGTACACGTCGTCCACGACGAGGGCCCTGAGCGGTCGCGCGTGCGTCGACAGCGTGACGGGCTCACCCGCGCGTCGGGTCCGGCCCGAGCCGCGCGTCGAGTGCCCCGAGCGGCGCGAGGATCGGCTCGACCGGGGTGTCGCCGTCGCGGCCGGGGCGATCGGCAGCTCGAGCCAGAAGATGCTGCCGCCGCCCGCGTTGTCGTCCTGCCCCAGCCGCCCGCCCATCAGCGTGGCGAGCCGATCCGCGACGGCGAGGCCGAGTCCCGCCCCCTCGATGCCGTCTGCGGTGGACGACGTGCCGCGGTCGAATTCGAGGAAGAGTCGCGCCCGCGCATCGGCAGGGATCCCCGCGCCGGTGTCGACGACCTCGATACGGAGCGCGGCGCCCGGCGCCGCGACCGAGACCTGCAGCGTCACCGACCCGTGACTCGTGAACTTGACGGCGTTGCCGAGGAGGTTGATCAGGATCTGGCGGAGTCGGGTCGGATCGACGACGATCGTCGGCGGCACGTTGGGCGCCATGCTCAAGAGCAGCGCCAGCGGCTTCGCTTCCGCGGCTGGCCGCACGATGGCGAGGCAGGCCCGCGCGAGCTCGGCGATGTCGACGCGCGAATTGTGAAGTTCGAGTCGCTCGGACTCGATCTCGGAAAAGTCGAGCACGCGATTGATCATCTCGAGCAGATGCGTGCCGGCGACGGCCATCGCGTCGACCCGCGCCGCCTGCGTCGCCGTCAGGCCGCCATCGAGGCGCAGGAGCTCGGCGTAGCCCAGGACCCCGTGGAGCGGCGTGCGAAGCTCGTGGCTCATGCTCGCCAGGAACCGCGTCTTCGCCCGGCTCGCCCGTTCGGCGACGTCGCGCGCGACGGCGAGTTCCGCTTCCTGCCGCAATCGCTGCCGGTCGCTGCGGTCGAACTGCACCGTCGCGACGGTGACGACGGTCCCGATCAGGGCGACGATGAGCACCACTTCGGCACCGAGCAGGGGGTCGGCGCGGTTGGTCGTCTGCGCGAGCATCCACCCGGTGAGCACGGCGGCGCCGCAGGCGCCGATGAGCAGCTGGCGCGCGAGCCGGCCCGGTGCTCCCGCGCTGAGGAGGGGGCGCAGAATGCCCGACTGCGGCGCGGTGAATGCCGTGGCGCCGGCAATCGCCAGGGCCGCCACCGCCGTCATCGGGGCGGGGGCGTCCTGAAAGGTGTGGATGCCGTAGAGCGTCTGGACGAGCGTGGCCCAGAACGGCACGACGCCGATCGCGCACAGCGCCTGCGATGCGGACCACCAGCGCCGTCGTGCGACGTATCGCGCCACACAGAACAGCGTCAACCCGACCGCGGTCCAGGTACTCATGTAGATCGGGGCGCCGGTGGCCGTGCGTCGCATCATCTCGCTGAACGGCGTGATGCGGACGAGCCAGTCGGTGCCGGCCAGGCGGTCGATCAGTCGCAACGTGACGAGCGCCGCCGCGACCGTGGTGGCGACCGTCGCGATCCGCGGGTGTCGGCGGGCGAGCGCCGCCACGGCGAGCAGCGCAAGGACGATCGCGGTGATCGGATGGATGCCGCTTCCCGACGGCATCAGTCGAACCAGCCGCTCGATGTGCGCGATGTACCCGACCAGCGCGAGGAGGGCGATGGCGAGCCCGAGCGCGGCACTGGCGGTCGCGACTGCGCGGATCCCCCGGCGTCCAACGATGATGGTCCTGCCACGGGCCGCGCGCATGGTGAACTGACGCGTCGTGCGCGCGATGGGTACGAGTCGCGCGCTTCATGAGCGGATGTTAATGGATATCCATAGACCGGCCAGCCATTGGCGCGCCGCTCCGCCGCCCCGTCAGAAGCCGAGCAGTCGCGTCAGGCCGAAGAGGACGACCGCGATCAG
>Ga0116229_10012614_pt1 | contig 12131 bp, 3 predicted proteins | sample S1TSphgellanicum_3_FD_87313 | JGI IMG/M metagenome (GOLD analysis project Ga0116229, IMG submission 87313) | Host-associated microbial communities from peat moss isolated from Minnesota, USA - S1T2_Fc - Sphagnum magellanicum MG | ecosystem: Host-associated > Plants > Peat moss > Unclassified...
ATTGATAAGTAAACCTACCACCAATAAGTTCTAGAACTTATCAGGCTAACCTTCTAGCCTAACTAAACCCTAGAAGGAGGTGGAATATACCTTTTAACAACAATTTCCCCTACTTTTGCATTTCGAAATCTTGATAATATTGTGGTAGTATTACTAATGTACATTGCATTCAAGTCTCAAAAATAACATTCCCACTTGTTTTTATATGTTAGAATTCTACCAAAAAGATTACCATGATACATAGGTCCCAAGTTCCTACAAAAACGTAAAATTACATAACACTTGGGCTCCATGTTGTTATGGATTACTAGTGATGATTTAATATCCATAAAAGACCTACAAAATTAAGGACTCATGATTCATTACCACAAAATAATGATTCAAAAGTTTGAAGTTTCAATTATCAAAATTGGTTTGTTGGGTAACTCACAAAAACACGAACAATATCACTAGAGAGTGACACCTAATGAAGTTCCCATCAAATATGTTATCTATTGTATTGCAACCAACAATAGATTCTACCATTGTAATAAGTGTAAGTCCTTTTACAATTGTAGCAATAATGCATACTTGCAAGAACTTTTGCTAGTGTAAACAAGGATTCATTTCCAAGACTCCTTTGAAAAAATAGTGATGTGTTTAACAACTAACCACCTAGGCCATTATGACCTACTTTGAAGTTATGTATTCCCACAAAAGGAAATTAATGATTGTCATGTACAAAAACCCACATTTTATCAACACAAAACATTTGACCAACATTTTAAGTATAATGTATCGACATAACCCATTACACATAAGAAATTGACTATGGTTCTATGTGTTATTATGCCACCAAGGCATCTAGTGGAATGTAATTAACTTCAATCCTTAACACTAGACAACTTGGAATCAAATGGTGACTTAGTTACATATTTATATCACCTTCTTTTTTGACCACACACTACTACAAAAGTGGGGTGTAGTTCATTAGCCTAAATCACTATGGGACCTTAAAAGTCAAATAAGTTCATTGCACTTTAATGATTTCACCTTGATTAAAGTTATTTCATTATAATATCATTATGTAAACATTATGTTTCACTATTAGTTGGCATAATTCATTATTATAATTTACTATGATAAATAGGTTTATTTTTATGTTGTTATTTTAAATATTTTATGTTGCTTTATGATATGTTTTATATTATTTTAAACTACCTTAATTATTCTAACTTATACCCTAAGTTATTATAAGTTATTATAGGTTATTATAAATTATTATACCGTAAATTATTATATGTTATTCTACCTTAAAGTATCATAGCTAGCTTATTATAAACTTTTTATTTTAAATTATTCAATTAACTTTAGGTTATTCAAAAACATTATACTTTATGTTATTATAAGTTATTTTATCCTAAATATAAAAATATAAAATAATTTAAAATAAAATATAATGACCTAAAGTAAAATAACCTAAAATAACCACCAATAACTATTAATAAAATAACCATCAATAGTCACCGATAAGATAATTATCAATGGCTTATAATAGAATAACCACAATAACTTATGGTAATTTAGCCTAAAATAACCATTAATAACCATCAATAACCACCAATAGAATAACCATAATAGTTTATGGTAATATAGCCTAAAATAACCAATAATAGCATAAGGTGAAATATCTTTCAATAGCAAAAATAACCAACAATAGCAAAAAAAAGTTAAAAATAAGCATAACTAGTTATAAATAATGTAAGGTGAAATAATTTAAAACAAGGAAAAGTAGTCCTAAAATAGCTGAAAATAACCTAACATAGGTAGTATTAATATATTAATTAAAATCTTATCCATTTATCAAACATTTTTTTCTCCAAAAGAATGGTCATTGAAATGTTATTGAATAATGATATTTTTTAAAAAAATCAAATGATTTTACATTTTCAAAAGGAAATAAATGTAATTATGTACATTATTGAAAAAAATAATTAAATTTTAATCATTTCATTTGGACAAAATCTCAATAAGATATGAATTTTTAAAGTTTATATTTTTTATAATGTTTCAAATGAAGTATTTGATAAATAAAATGCAATGTAACACATTATCACAACAAGTGTTGTGACTTGATGGTAAATGTGTTTGTTTTATCGTAAAGGCGAAAGGATCAAATTTCACAAATGGTGTGTTTGTGATTAACAATGGTAAGTTGACATAATATTTTTCTATGTAGTTATCTAGAATAGGTGTCTATTTAGGTTGATTACATGGCCTATGTACATAGACTAGGTTAAAAACCTAACATAAGTAATGACATGTGTCAATAATTCATAGGTTGAAGATCATGAAATTATCAATAATATTAAATATTACATTAAATATTAAATAATTTAAATTTAATTGATTTCCATGATGCCTAGTTAATTAACTAACAAGTGCAATGGCTTGGTAAATTTGTATTTCATTAGAACTAGTGGACCAATTCACTATTTATAGCAACTGGTCCTTATTCACTTGGGGGTTGACTAGTTTCACCATGGTAAAAATGTTCAAATTCACGCAAAATCTAGTGACCCCACAGTGAACTAGAATGCATTTTGGTGTAGTGACATGACTATGTTTGTTTATTCATTTCATTTACTTCTATCCATCCACTTGTTTTATGAATTGAATAAATTTCATGTATGCAAAGGCCACACTATTGGAAAATAAACATATAATGCATTGTTGGTTCCCTTAAGTTCATGACTCAAATTGCGATGTTAAAATTTCTCTTATTTTCCTATTTAGTTGGGTTTATAAAAGTAGAAGGAAGTTGGCATCCTTGAAGACAAATTTTTTTTTCTTTTAAACCCTTTTCAAGTGTTTAATGATGAAATTCTTGCATAATAAGAAAACTAATTAGGTGGCATTAATTTACATACTTCCTTTTCCTTCATTCTCGAATTCATGTTTAGGTGAGACCTCTAAGTTTCACAAGCATTGGATGTAGAATAGGCATGGAAATTGGTGGTGGCATCAATGACTACTTTCTATAAATAACATTTACATGAAACAAATTAGGTTGGCACATGAAACATTATGTAATTCACATCAAGAAAAGTCTGACACTTGTGTTTTTGTGCACCTATTTTGGTTTTTATGGGTTTGCATGAAACCATGTAACATGTAGGGTTTTGTACATGTTTTTTTAATTTTGCAAAAGAACTTAACCATGTTCATTTCATTTATAGTAAATTGTGACTATTTTTATTCGGCTATAGTTCAACTACATAGTTCATGCATGGTTGAATGGTTCATTTTTGGCAAATAGATCAAATGGATAATAAATGATCAAATGGATGTGGTTATTAATTTAAAATTAAATATTTGAACTTTCATTGCCAAATGTTCACCCACCTATGAAACCTCTTAAACCTAGGTCAAAACCTATATCAAAAGTCACTGATGTCATTTTTCATGGTGGATGCCACTTGAAAATCCTAAAATAAAAAGCCCATAAAGTCCATATGAATGAAAGTCAATGTACATATTTTAAAAACATGTTCATTAAGCACGATGTTTTTGAAAAACAACAAAAAATCCATTTCAAAAGGACTTTTGAAAATTAAGTAATGTTGTCCCTTCAAAAGTCCATAACTACCATTAGGTTAAGGTTTTAAACATAAATATTTCACACCTAATTTTATATTTCATTCTTCAAAACATACTTAGTCACTATAAATATCTTGGAATGAGATTTAATTTGAATTCTTCAATTTATTAACAATCCAATCAACTTACAAGTCCATATTTTAAAATTTCAAGATCTCACTATTGATAATGAATATATTATTCTTAGAATACAATTATACATATGTTTTCATATTCATCATGTAAATGTATTGCCAATTTTCAATTGAAAATTTTAAAATTATGTTATTCACAATAAGTATTTAAACATAATGCACCCTCTAGAAATGACCTTTGTGACACCAAAAGTGAGCCACTCAACTATGCATTCACCCACCTTGGAAACTTTTTTTTAATCAGGTTTTTAAAGCTTTGCAACATTTGAGTGCTGCAAGGAGCCAAACTTGGCTTTTCATAACACCCAAGTGTTGCATTTTTTTTATTCATTTCAAATTTCCCAAGCTTGAACATTGTGAGGAGCCATGTTTTTTCTTTTTAAAACAACCATGTAGTGCAACATAAAATAACCTTGTTGCATTAGTTTGGCTCATTACAATGTACCAACACCATGCTTTTAAAATTTTCAAAAAAAGAAAAAGAAAAAAGTAAATACCTACGAGGTTTGAAAGCATGTGTGCTTCACAAGTTCACAAGGTTGATAAGCGTTTCCTTCAAGCTACCTTGGAACATAATTTGGTGATGGGAAGTGAACCTTGGAGGGCAACTTGGCAATTGTGATGGAAGGCGGAAAAGGGAAATAAGGGGAAAAGAGCAAGAAATAAAGGACTAATGGATGTTTAGGGAGGGTTCAAAGTATATAGATAGGAGATTGGTGTATGTAAAAGGGCATGGTGGATTATTCCAAGGTGGACCCACTTTTATGAAAACTGAAAATAATTCAAATTGCCCTCGAAATTGGTTCTCTAGATGGTGTAATATTCCAGGTTGTTAAGTCATGTGCTTTTCAATGGTGCATTCATGGGAAGATGTAAAATACCCTTTAACAAGCTATATAAAAATCTCAAATTTTTTTCGAAAAAGTAGAATAATTTGTGAACAATATTACATGGAACCTAATGCTTTTGTTGCAAAGTTTGACCATTGTAGCCTTAGTTAGAGATTAAATAAAACATGACACATCTTGCTTTCTACACCTAAAATTATGTTAATGGTATAATTATTTGCTTTCTTTTGGGAGGTCATGGGTTCAAATATGTTGTCAAACTAAAAAACATGTGGCATAAAAAAATCATTTTTTTGTTGTGCATGTAGAACATGTAGAACTACATGACTTTTCATGGGGCACACAAAAAGACGAGCTTGTGCAAAGTCCATGCAAAGGCAAACAAAAATTTAGCCCATTAGGGGGTGTTTAAAGTCTCACACATTTGTGTGTGTTTTGTCTCCACTATTTTGTCCTTTTGTAAATAATTTTTTGAAATTACTTTGGGCATTCAATTGGTAATAGGTTTATAATAAATTTTCATTTCCATTAGATAATATGGAAAACTTGGTTTAATGCATTGTCAAAGGTTTACATCAAGTTAGCCCTTAGAGATTGGCGTGGTTTAAAAATCTCCAACATAGCAATTTACAAAACTCCCAAGAAAATTCTAACACTATGTATTTACTTGGGATTCCCATCTATCAATGATGATTAGAGATATATTATATATTGTGGTTGTTAAACATGTGAATATGTCATTTCCACCAAAGAATGTGGAAATTTAATTTAATAGATACTAGTAATTCAAAAAAGACTTTTGACCCTTTCTTGGAGTTTCGTGGAGGCAAGCTACTGCATGAGCTTAGAGCTTGAGCCTAGAGTTTAGAGATGGAACTTGGGATGGTAAAATGTCTTTTCCCTTATACACATGCAAATAAAGCCCAAGAATTTAACTACAAAATGAATCTTGGACCACTAAACTTAAAAGCAAACATAAGGATGAATGTTTTGTTCTATCATTAAATTTTTATGGATAAATTATTTCCGTAATTTTAATTAACTAGAGGTTCATGAAACACAATCTAATTCTATATGATATAAATTTTTTTGAATAAAAATTAATTTTAAAAAATATTTTAATTTTAATTTTTTTCATGCAAACTAACCAAGTGTTGTTGATGACAATGAGCTTTTTCCTCTCCCTCTAAAGGTGCCACAACTTTTTTCAAGCCTATTTATAAGTGTCATTGGTAACATTGGGGTCTTTTTTTTTTTCATTCTTCATCAAAGGTGCCATGATTTTCTTCAAATTTAACCAGTGATGTTGTTGACAACAATGGGTTTTGAATGATTTAAATAATTTAAAACTACATAATGTTATTGGTGATAATGGGTTTTTGAAATAAACTAAAATTTAGTTTTAGGCACCTTACACAACTACACATTTTAAGTTTTGTGACTTGCCTTTACAACTACATATTAGTCAAAAAAGACATACGCAACTAGTGATTAGTGAGTTGTTAAACTCATGTCGTTTCACCCCTTTAGTCGCAAGGGACATTCAGTTGCAAAGCCTAGTCATTTTGTCAACTAGGATTATTATATTTATATATTTCAATGAAATTCCATGTCATCATTAACTTTGGTATGATGTGTAAAGTGCATGTCATATCAATTTAGTCATTTTATTTGACTAAATGTTACAAAAAACACCTTGATGGGTGGATGACATGTGTAAAAAAACATCGTTATGAATAATTGCATATGATAAAAAATCAACCTAGTTTAACCCATGTAGCTAACATAGCTAAAAGTTAACCTAATTAAGTTAACTACTTATAATAGGTAACCTAAGCAACTAACTTGGGCTAAATGGCCTAGATTAAAAACAAATGTCAGACTCCTAACCCATGAAGCCTAAATTAAGTTACTTAACCTAAGCCAAGTGGCCTAGGTATCATAGGTTCTAAAAGTGAAGACTTGAACCCCTCAGTTTCATTTTGGGTTTAAATCTTCATCCATTGCACTACCACATTTTTTTCTTCAAATTATATTTATCATAAACTTATAAAGCTCAAAGTTTTTAGCTTTGAATTAATCTTGGCCACCCTAAGTTGACTTAGGTCAACCTACCTATTACTTACCAACTTAGCCTAGACTTAAACCTCCCTAGGTTAACTTAAGATGAATTAACTAGTTTATAAACCTATTTACTAACCTAACCTAGGTTAACCTAGACATTTTTAGGCTAAAAGAAAAACCTAGAATAATTATGTCACATTTAATTGCACAATTTTGAGGTGGTTACAAACTTGACAAATTATCTTGTAATGAGGTTACCTAGGTTAACCTAGTAATAGGGTAACCTATTCTAAGTATATTTAAACATAGTAGATGTAGTAAATTTCTTATGTCTAATTAAGTAACTTACAAGGTAGCCTATATTATGAAGTAGGTTTCTACTAAGTAACCTACAAATATAGGTTAACTTAATAGGTATGTGAACCTATGTTAGTGTGTTAGTAGTTAAAAAATAAGGAGTTATGTGTCACCTTTTTCAAAACAACTTTTAATATTGTAATCATAATTATAAGTTAACAATAAATTGTTTGGTACACATACATGTGCATGTGAATTCATAACTTCGAAAACTTCATGGCACCAAAAAAAAATGACATGCCATAACAAATATTGGTGCCATAAATTCAAGACACACAAAAACTTATGGTGTCACAAAAATCATGGATTGCCATGAAAATTTGTGATGCCTTGTTGTCAAATGGAATGCCATGTCATTATCACATGGAAGAGCAAATCATTATTAATCGCAAAGGACAACAATAGTTTCAACTAGTTAATAAATGAGATTAATTCATCAAGTCAATGACATGAATCATAATTTGAAATTAATTCACAAATCATGAAATGTTGCAATTACTAGTCAACCTTGTTGCCATGTGGCATGCCATGTCAACATCACACAACCATAAATTGTTATTATTCACCAAAAGTTGCAAGAATAAATGGAATCTTGTTATTATTTAATTTTAGAGGATTAAAATTACATTAAAATACATTTTTGAAAATTTGACATTTGTGTAAAAACCATTAAGTCGTGATATATTCCATAATGCCACATGGCACCACAATGTCCTTTACAACTACATAGTCATTATGAACTTGAAGTTACAATTGTAGTAAAACAAAACAATAGTCGTTTTATTGACCAATTGTAAAACCCAAGATGTGTTGTTGTGTTAATTAACTTTCTTTAGACAATCTACTATCATAGATGATTATGGAGTTTAAAAAAAAATTCTTCATGAAGAATGCCATGACGTTTTTCAAATTTAACCAATTTCTTAACAACAATGCGTTTTTAATGTTTTAGATATCTTTAAACCACGTAATGTCATTAATGATAATGGGTTTTTCAAATAAACAAAAATTCAGTTTTAGGCACCTTAATTAGTTTTCTTTAAACAACCTACTATCATAGATGACAATAGGTTTTTTTTATAATAATTAGTTATTTTCAATACACCCCAATTTTCCATGGAGTAAATATATATAATGTTGTTGACAACAATTGGATTGGGGTGGGGGGGGGGGGACACTCATTCCATGATAATATTCCTTGAATTGCTTAACATTGTTCATGATTTTTTTAACAAAATTTTAAAAATTATTTTGGTCCCATCATCATATTTTTCCCTACTATCATAATTTCATTATCCATCATTATTAAATGACATTCAAGTTTGAGATATTAATATTTGGACTACAAATGAGGATGAATGTAAATAATTTTGAATTTATTTATCTTCCAATCATGGATGCAATTCATCCAATGATATTTATTAATCTAGTGGATTAAATCACATTAAGCTTGAAATTCCCAGCTCAAAGCTCCAAGCTCGGGCTTTATGCTCATGCATGAGCCATCCTCAAGTTTTGTGGTGTTAGATGGGGGAGAAACTAAACAGGCCCCATCCAATTCTATTTGATGTTCATTTTGGGGTGTTTTTTTGTGCCTTTTTTTACCTACATAAAATTGCACAATTTTCGATGTGTTTGATTAGATGGTTTTACTTTTTGTAATACATTATATCCATGTGTGTGTGTTACGTGGGACCCACATGTTATGTTGTCCTTTAACAATTCAAAATCCATGATCTCATAATAAAAAGACAAGATTCTTACTAGTAGCTCACTTTTAGGTATAGAAAAAGAGCCATGTTGTTTTTTACTTATGAGATTCCAAAAGGTTAAAAGTCTTTATACGTATTTTTCACTCATTAGATTGATTCCAGAATTTTATGATATGTACATAATGTATTCACAATACCATTTTATAAAAAAAAATTCTATTTATTATTATTATTATTATTTACAATCCAAAGTTCAAAAAATTAAATTGTGGTTAAGACTACTTTGGGTACATGTTAGTATGATTGCACCTAGGTACTTGAATTTGATCCTTCAGGGGAAACACCTTGGTCAATCTAAAAGGTAAAACTTCCATTGTTGATGTCACAACCTTTTGTACTTTACAATTGTGTGCAAAGCTTGTTCTCATGGGCCTTCCTTTGTTTCTAGGCATACACCCTCTAATTACCACCTTAGGGTGTTATGATCTTTAATTATGGAGGCCTAGAATAGGCTTTTCCTTTCAACGATTTGGTAGGTGTAAGCTTACCAAGCTTCTATGGCAATGTAATTAGGTTAATGGGATAGCTAGGTCAATAGGGTAGCCAAAAAGCTTTGTAGAAAGATTTTGTCAAAAGAATAATCTTTAGGTTAACTCAAGAAAATATAAAAACTTTGTCAAAAAGTAGAGACTTCGCCAATAGGCATAAGCTTAGCCATGAAGCAATAGAGATTTTTCCAAGAGATATAGATTTAGCTTAAGATAGAAATTTTGTCAACATGTAAAGGTTTAACCATCAAAATTTGGAGTTTTACCAAGAGGTATAAGTTTAGCTAAAAAGAATTAATTTTTTTTCCAAATGATAGAAGTTTAAACAAGAATAGAAATAGGTTTCATTAAGAGATATTAAAAGTTTTGCCAAGAAGTACTAGAAATTTAGCAAGAAAAATTAAATAATTTTCCAATTGGTAAAGGTTTAGCCAAGAATAAATAGAAGTTTTGCCAACATGTAACAATTTTGTCAAGATGAAGGTTTTGTTAAGAGGCAAAGGTTTAACCAATAACAATTAAAAGTTTTACCAAGAGGAAAAAGTTTAACCAAGAAATTTTATAAGTTTTGTTGAAAGGTAAAAGTTCCGCTATGAAAAAATAGAAGTTTTGCCATCATGTAAAAGTTTAGTTAAAAAAATATAGAGATTTTGTCAACATGTAAACATTTACCCATGAAAAGATGAAAGATTTGATAAGAGGAATAGGTTTAGTCAAAAGAGTTAAAAGTCTTGCCAAGAAATAAAGATTTTAGCCAAAAAAAGATAGAGGTTTTGCTAAGAGATAAAAGTTTAGCTTAAAAAAATGCAAAGGTTTTTGCCAAGAAAGAGGTTTAGCCATGAAAAAATAAAGCTTTTGCCAAAAAAGAAGTTTAGCCATGCAAAGAGAGACAGTACATAGGTAGTAGGGGGTCAGTAAGTAAGGCCGAGACGTAGGTCAATAATGTAGCCATGTTGGAGGGTGGTGTGGTCAAGGTTGGGGAAAAAACACCCAACCCAAGAAGAGGTCCAAGGTCAACAGCCAAGGAAGGCTGACTGTGGTGCGGTGTTGGTTAACGCAGGGTCAGAAACTGGATGAAGAAACAGAGCCCATCCTATGGACAGAGCGGGCCAACAGGTGCACTGACAGGTGCTGGTTCACTCTGGCCCTATCACCAGGTACCTAGACGCTCAGTTTAAAAATTTGAATTTTCATTGCAGAACAGGAACTGTGAACCAGCAAAAAACTGGAATTAGATTCGTCAAAACTTTCAGCTAGAACCAGACCCAGAACCAGAACCAGCCCCAAAACCTGGTTTATCTAGGTTTCCAGTTCTGAAATTTTAAAAATTTGAAATATTATTTATATTATTTTATATTATTTTTTCTGTCTAGGGTTAGACATGCTCTTAGTTTGAGGGGGAAAAAAAAAGTTTTGATTAATAACAGGGATTTTTTTTTGAATAATAATTTGGGGGTGGGGTGGGCATTAGGCATGTAGTTCTTATTTTTGGAACATGTTTCAAGTATGAGATTTTATTATTATTATTATTATGTGGTGGGTTTAGGTATATAATTGATATAGGTGGTCACATTTTATTGGTGGTACAATGCTAGTAACAAGAAAAAAAATTCAGTTTTGGGCTATGTGTAGGTAGGTAGAACTGGATCTGGTTTGGAACCAAACCTGCATGTCATTTTTTAAAAAAAGAACCCGGAAGTGGGGGTCTTGAAATATAAAGAACCAGGTCTAGAACTGGACTGGATGTTCTATCACATTTTAAAAAATCCTTGAACCAGAACCAGAAGGTTCTTCAATTTTTTTAAAAACACATGGAACCAAGAACCAGAGGTTCTCTTGGAAAGTGAGAACTGGCCAACACTGGTTCATAACTAATTGATAACTCATTCACCATACAATTTGACCGCCATGAAAAAACCATTGGACATCATGAATTATTTAGGGTACCCAATTGAGAACCATAATCAAATTCATAAATTGACATTGACCTGAAACTAGGCCAGGCATCTAAGAGTTTTTTATAAGAAAAACTGTCTAGAACTTGGGCTCATTCAAGAAAAACCTGATTCCCCCAACTTATAGTCATAAACATCAAAATGTTAATTCTAGAACTATAGGGAATAAGGGATGCAAAATATCCCCCCTAACAAGCTCTCTGTCCATGTGTAAGGACATTATCTTATGTCAGGGCAGTGTCATAAGAATAGAAAGAGGTGTGCGTCACCCCCGCAGAGCCTGACCTGGTGTATTACATATAGTAAAGGACGTCGTGAAGCATCATTTCATCCATCTGTCCTGTCATCCATCCGTCCATCTGTCTGATCATCCATCTGTCCTGTCATGGTCTGTTTACTTCGACGGGGCGGAGAAAGAGTGGAATATGGATGCGATGTGATGGAGAAAGCAATAGGAAGAGATGGTGCAAACATCAAGATTTTCAGCGGCCAGGGTCCGATGGATACATGCGAAATGTTGTATATAAAGAGGTTTTGGAAATGTAGTTTGTAATTGTAATTTTGTAATATGTGCTGTCAAATACACACACCTGTGCATTAGGCACGGGGTTCAAACTAGTCAAGTATTAACACACAAGTTGATTCCTGGAACCCCGCCCTGTTTACAACTTGAGCCCACACCTGGGCTCCTTCCACATGCATGCAAGGTAGTTGAAGTGAACCCAGTTTCCCCCCCCCCCCCCCCCTCCCCGGAAATCCCCCACCCCGGTGGGGGGCCACCTTTCAAAAAACCCTTTTTCCCGGAGCCAAACCACCCCCACAAAAAAAGGTGGACGCGGCAAAGGGGAGCGTTTTATTCCCTCCCCACTTTGGC
>Ga0116229_10012619_pt1 | contig 12129 bp, 9 predicted proteins | sample S1TSphgellanicum_3_FD_87313 | JGI IMG/M metagenome (GOLD analysis project Ga0116229, IMG submission 87313) | Host-associated microbial communities from peat moss isolated from Minnesota, USA - S1T2_Fc - Sphagnum magellanicum MG | ecosystem: Host-associated > Plants > Peat moss > Unclassified...
ATGCGCCCATGCAGCGCAAGGTCGCCGGCGAACAACGCCTGCCCGTGTCGGAATTCCTGCTGCGTCGATTCCTGCGGAGTCGATACCTGCAGCGTCAACTCCTGCGGCGTCGATCCCTGCTGCGCCGTCGCGGCGTCGGCATGGGTGACGCCGGCCAGCAGCGTGACGCTACCAATCAGCAGCAGCCGACTGGCGAGGTTGCCGGAACGCGCCGTCCGACCTGCACCACTCATGTGCTTAGGGCAGCACCTGCACCGTGGTCGAATAGCTCGGCACGCCGCCGGAGCTGAGTGCGAACAGCATGTAGTAGCCCGGCAGCACCACGCCCGGATCCTTCGGGATCGTCAGCTGCCATGAGTTGGGGCTGGTGGCGATTGCCGTCGCCTTGGTGGTGTCGACCGCGTTATCCAGTGTGGTGGAGAACGGAATCCGGCGCTGGTCGTTGTTGACCGTGTGAGTGGTGGCCGACAGCCGCATCAGCGCGAACGACGCCGTCGCCGCCACCGTCGATGAGGCCTCCTGCGTGCTGACCGTCAGCGTGCCGCCGAGCGCGACGCTGGTACTGGCCGTGTCGATGACCGGACGTATTGCCGGGGTGCTCGCCGATGTGAGCAGGTAGGGTGGCGTCAGGATTTCCGCCGTCAGGTGATTCTGTGCACAGCCGGTGCCGCACTGGCCGCCGCCGCCCACGAACACGCGGCCATCGGCCAGCAGGATCGCCGTGCTGTGATAGGTGCGAGGGGTTTGCATCGGATTGAGCAGCTGGAAATTCTGCGTCGAGGGGGTCCAGATTTCCGGCACCAGGATCGCAGCATTGTCGGTGAATGGCTGCGGGATACTCTGGCCGCCGATCACCACCACCTGCCCATTGGGCAGCACGACAGCATTGGAGAACGCCCGCTCATAGCTCATCGGGGTCAGTTTCGTGACCGTCGGCGTATACGGGTATCCTTTGGTGATGTCGATCAGGTAGGCAGAGTTGGTGGCGAACGTAGTGCCGGTGGACTGCTGGTACGCGGGCGCACCGCCAACCTTCAGGATCTTGCCGACATCGTAGAGTACGGCGTTGCCGTTGATGCTGTACGGATCGGCGCCGACGGCGCTGGCAGGCGTGGCGCTGCGATAGCCCGCGGACACGATCGTGCCGGGCGTCGCGGCGGCGTCGATCCAGTTCATCTGCGAGCTGGGACCGGCCTGGAATACGGTGCCGTTGCTCTGCGCGAACATCCACAGGTGGTTGTCGCCGCGATACACCCCCGCTGGGTCCGGACCGATGATGTTGGTCTCGGGAATGCCGCTGTACTCCTTCCAGGCGCCGCTGGCGCTGGTCCAGACCTCGCCGGTCTTGCCGCCGTAGCCGCCGCTCCAGGAGCCGCCGAGCGTGAACACGTTACCGTTCGACAGCACCGTATCGGCCTCGTAGCCGCGCGGGACATTCATCTCGCCGGAGATGCTCCAGCTGCCGTAGCTGCCGGTCTTGTAGGTATAGATGCTGGTCTTCGGACTGCTGCTGCCGCCATTGACCAGCACGCGGCCGTCGAACAGCACCGCGGTGCCGGGGCAGAACATATCCGCTCCGGTGTTGGTCACCAGCAGCTCGCTGGTGGCCATCGTGGTCGGATTGAATGTGGCGCTGTAGGTCTGGCCGGCGGCGTAGCCGATGTCGCCCTCGTAGCTGTACTGCTCGTACGCCGACCACATCAGCAGCGTGCCGTCGGGAAGATTGGCGACAGCGATCGGCGTCACCGGCAGGTCGATAATCGGGCTCCAGATCGAGGGCTGCACCTGCGCCACCAGCGCCGGCACGTCGAGGCTCCACTGGTCGTTGTTGTCGACGGTCTGGTTGGTCTGGCAGGGCCACTGTATCAGCGCCGCACCGGGGCTTTGCGAGCCGTATTCGATGTTCAGGCACATGCCGCTGCGCGCATTGATGATGTGATAGTAACTCCCGGAGCTGACGAACGACCACTCGTCATTGTTCGCGCTGGCGGTCTGGCACGGCCACTGGATGATCGCCGCGCCTTCGGTGGCAGAGCCGCCGCTGACGTTCAGGCACTCGCCGCTGGTGGCTGACACGATGTGATAGTAGCTGCCGATCGCGACCAGCGACCATTCCTGGCCGGCGACGCCGGCGCACGGGTTCTGCACCACCGCGGCATCAGCGGCCGTGCTACCTCCGGAAACGCTGGCGCATTGCCCGGAGCTTGCCGACATGATGTCGGTGGTGGTTGCCGCGTGGGCGGTGGCGGGAGAGAGTTGAAGCGCGAACAGTGAGATGAGTGCGATCAGTAGGCTCGACGACAACGATTCGTTGTAGCGGTGCATGAATGCCTGTCCATTGATGCCGTGCTCGAGTTAGTAATGTAGCGTACATATAAGTTTGCGGGGTTAATCATTGACAATAAACGTCGCACGTTTACGACAGCCGTCGGCAGGCGATCGGCAACCGGTGGGATGCGTCATAAGTGTGCAGCGCAACACTACCGTGCGGCAGCAATCTGCAGTCCGAGGCGGTCCGCCAGGAACGCAAAGACGTCCGCGTTCTGTTCTATTGCCTGCGATACGGTCGGGCCGCCGCCGTGCCCCGACGATCGCTCTATATATAGGAGTACCGGCTCGCCGCCCGACTGCGCCGACTGCATGGCGGCGGCAAACTTGAAGGAATGCATCGGCATGACGCGCGTGTCGTGATCACCGGTGATGATCAGCGTGGCCGGATAGCGGGTACCGGCACGAACCTGGTGCAACGGTGAGTAGGCGTACAGCGCCGGGAAGTCGGCCGGATCCTGCGGCGAACCATATTCACCGGTCCAGCCTTCGCCCTGGCCAAAGCGATCGAATCGCAGCATGTCCATGACCCCGACGCCGGCAATGGCCGCGCCGTACAGCTCCGGGCGCTGCGTAATGCAGGCGCCAACCAGCAGGCCGCCATTGGATTCACCGCGAATCGCCAGCCTGGGCGTGGCGGTATAGTGCTGGGCAATGAGCCATTCCGCGGCAGCGATGAAGTCATCGAACACGACCTGCTTGTGGTGGCGATTCGCCTGGCGGTGCCAGGCCTCGCCGTACTCGCCGCCGCCGCGGATATTGGCGATCGCGTACACGCCACCGACCTCCAGCCAGGCGATCAGCGCCGGGTTGAATGCCGGCAGCAGCGGGATGCCGAAGCCACCGTAGCCGTACAACAGCAGCGGGTTGCTGCCGTCGAGCCTGAGCCCCTTGCGGTACGCCAGCATCATCGGAATGCGCGTGCCGTCCTTGCCCGGATAGAACACCTGCCGCGTCTGGAACGCCTGCGGATTGAAAGCCGCGCGGGGCGAGCGGAACACCTGGCTTACGCCTGCTTCCAGGTCGTATCGATAGACACGGCGCGGCGTGATCAGGTCGGTATATGAATAGAACGTCACACGATCCGCGGCCCGGCCCTGGAAGCCGGCGGCGGTGCCCGTCCCAGGCAGCACGATCTCGTGCCGCCGCGTCCCGTCCAGGCTGTAGGTCACGACGCGGCTGTGCGCGTCGTGCATGCTGCGCACGATCAACTGGTGATCGACCAGCGTCACGCTGGGTGCGGTCAGGTCGATTGCATCCGCACCTTCCGCAACAACAGTGGGCGCCGGATCGCCGTGCGGCCGCAGCGGGTCGATCGCGATCACCTTGCCGTTCGGAGCGGCAAGCGTGGTCAGGAAATACAGGCGCCCGGCATCCGAGCCGGCGTAGACATAGGCCGCACTGAACCCTTCGACCACCGCTGTCACCGGTCGCGAGTCGTTGGCGAGGTCCACCAGGTAGATGTTCTCCAGGCCCTTGTCGCCGACCTCGCCCTCGCCGGCCGTTACCACCAGCCAGCGGCCGTCATCCGACAGGTGCGGCTCGTACTGCCAGTCTGGATGGCCGGCGAGTTCGATCAGCTTGCGATCCGCCGCGGTCAAGGTGCCGAGCGCGTGGTAATACACCGCATTGCCGATATCCTGCGCGCTCAGTTCACTGCCTGGCGCTGGCGCGGGAAAGGCACTGTAGTACAGGCCGCGATCATCGTTCGAGAACACCGGCGCATAATATTTCGTATAGCGGATAACATCCGGCAGGTCGTGGCCGGTCGACAGGTCACGCAGGTGCCAGTCGGTCCAATCGGACCCAGAGACCGAAACGCCGTAGGCGATCAGCCTGCCGTCGTGGCTTGCGACGTAGCCGGTGACGACCAGGCTGCCGTCATTCGACAGCGCATTCGGATTGAGCGCGACGCCCGCACCGCCGGCAACGCCCGCAGCGCCCGCGCCGCCCGCAGCGCCCGCAGCGCCCGCAGCGCCCGCGACGTACAGCACGCTCTGGTTCTGCAGGCCGGTGTTGCGCGTATAGAAAGTGTGCCCCAGCGCCTGGAACGGCAATCCGAACCGCTCGAAGTTGTACAGTTGCGTAAGCCTGGAACGCAACTGAGCGCGATGTGGCAGGGCGTCAAGATAGTGCTGCGTGAGGGCCGACTCTGCGGCGACCCAGCCGCTCGTGGCGGCGGAATCGAGCTCCTCCAGTCCACGGTACGGGTCTGGCACGGCGGTGCCATGGTAGTCGTCGATCGTCGTCCCGCGCGGCGCGGGGGGATAGTCGAGAGCGCCAGCCAGCGGCGCGGCGAGCACCAGCATCGGCCACAGCACTGACAGTGCCGCGGCCACTGGGAATCTTGTCACGACGGAATTCCTGGTAGAGGATGCGGCGAATAGTGTGCCACAGCATGACCGCACCCCCACAATTCATAGGCCATCCACAATCCGCACGCCGCCCGGCATCACGCTCATCGCATCCACGACGCGTCTGCGTCCTGGGCGCCACCGGCACCATCGGTCGCGCGACTGTAGCGGCGCTACTCGAACGTGGCCACGAAGTGATATGCATCGTGCGCCGGCGTGCCGGCGTTGGCGGAGCGCTGGCGCCGGCCGACACCCAGAGGCTGCTCGGTGGTGCGCAATTGCGATTCGGCGATATCACCGACCCGGCGTCACTGGCTCGCGACGGTTTTCGCGGCGAACACTTCGATGCCCTGGTGTCGTGCCTGGCGTCACGCACCGGCGCTCCGGGCGATGCCTGGGCGATCGACTACCAGGCACACGTGCATGCACTGGAGGCGGCACGTGGCTCGGGGGTGTCGCAGGTGGTGCTGCTATCGGCAATCTGCGTTCAGAAACCGCTGCTTGCCTTCCAGCACGCGAAGCTGGCGTTCGAACAGCGGCTGGTCGCATCCGGGTTGAACTACACCATCGTGCGACCGACCGCGTTCTTCAAGTCGTTGTCGGGCCAGATCGAGCGCGTGAAGCGCGGCAAGCCGTTCCTGGTATTCGGCGACGGCACCCTGACAGCGTGCAAGCCGATCAGCGACACCGACCTTGCCGCCTACCTCGCCGAATGCCTGGACGATCCGCAGCGTCGTGATCGAATCCTGCCTATCGGCGGTCCCGGCGAGGCCATCACACCCCGGCAACAGGGCGAGCACCTGTTTGCACTGCTCGGGCGCCCGCCGCGCTTTCGGCAGGTGCCGGTTGCGATGATGGACGCCATCATCGGCGTGCTTGGTGCCGCCGGAAGACTCTCGCCGGCGCTGGCACAGAAGGCGGAGCTGGCACGCATCGGCCGCTACTACGCCACCGAATCGATGCTGGTGCTCGACCCGGAGACCGGCCGCTACGACGCAGCCGCCACGCCCTCGACCGGTTCCGAGACTCTGTTTGATTTCTATGCCGGCCTGGTGAATGGCGCCATTGCCCCTGAGCGCGGCGACCACGCGGTATTCTGAAGCTTGCCAGGCGATTGGCCTGAAGCCCCAGCCGATTGGCAAAAGCGCTTCGGTCGCTGTAGATTTCCCGCATGAAAGACTACAGCCTGGTCGGCCGCGAGGCGGCGCTGGCGGCGCAGCGCGGCCTGGCTCAGGCACGTGGCTACTGCTGCCCGATTCCCCGCGACCAGTTGCGGCGGCTGATGCAGCGGCGCGACGCACCGGCGCTGCGCGACACCTCGATCTGGCTTGGCGCGCTCTTGATCAGCGGCATGCTGGGAGTGCATTTCTGGGGCGGTTGGGCCGCGGTGCCCTGCTTTGCTGTCTATGGAACGCTGTATGGCTCCGCGGCCGACAGCCGCTGGCACGAATGCGGTCATCGCACCGCGTTCAGGACCGGCTGGCTGAACGCAGTCATCTACCAGATTGCCTGTTTCATGCTGCTTCGGGAGCCGACGCTGTGGCGCTGGAGTCATAATCGGCATCACACCGACACGCTGATCGTAGGGCGCGATCCGGAGATTGCCGTCCCACGTCCTCCCAACCTGATGCATCTCGCGCTGAATGTCTTTGCCTTGCGCTCAACGGCGACGTCGCTGCGCAAATTGGTCATGCACGCCGCCGGTCGCCTGGGCGCGGAGGAAGTCACGTTCATCCCGGGCAGGGAGCGTTGGAAGCTGCGCTGGGTCGCCCGCGCCTGGCTCGCCGTGTTCGCGGCCGTCACCGCCATTTGCGTTGCGACCCACTCGCTGCTACCTGCCATGCTGGTCGGGCTGCCGACGCTCTACGGTGCCTTCATGCTGCTGTTCTTCGGTCTGACGCAGCATGCAGGGCTCGCCGAGGATGCGCTCGATCATCGGCTCAACACGCGCACGATCTACATGAATCCGCTGTTCCGATTTCTATACCTGAACATGAACTATCACCTGGAACATCACATGTTCCCGATGGTGCCCTATCACGCGCTGCCGAAGCTGCATCAGTTCATCAAGGCCGACTGTCCGTCGCCCTACCCGAGCTGCTGGGCGGCATACCGGGAAATCATCCCCGCGCTGCTGCGCCAGCGCCAGGACCCGCAATGGCAAGTCATGCGGCCGCTGCCGAGCGCACCGCTAACGTCCTGACCACGCCGCGAACATACTGGGTCAGTGAAACCGCGGGTACGCTGGATATCCCGGGGAGCCCCAGTCTTGAACGCCAGCGTCGAATCTGGTGGCTGGCGGATCACATGCGCGCGTACGCCGGCGTCCGCGAGGTGGTGCCCGGTATGAATAACCTGACCGTCGAGCTCGATCCGGCAGCGCCGGCTCTCGAGAGCTTGCTGCAGCTCCTGCTGGCAGCCTGGGACAAGTCCGACGCCATCGGTTGGTCATCGCGGCAGATCGATATTCCCGTTCGCTATGGAGGCACGGCCGGCTGCGATCTCGACGAGGTGGCACGGCACACTGGCCTGTCGGTTGCGGACATCGTCCGGTTGCACAGCAGCGCTGAGTACACGGTGTACTTCCTGGGCTTCCAGCCCGGCTTCGCCTACCTTGGCGGCATGGACCCGCGGCTCACGACGCCGCGTCGCCAGCAGCCGCGCCCGGCCGTGCCCGCGGGTTCAGTGGCCATCGGCGGCCAGCAGACCGGCGTCTATCCGCAGGTGTCGCCTGGCGGTTGGCAGTTGATCGGCCATACGTCGCTGCGTTTGTTCAATTCCGCCCTCGATTCCCCGTCGCTGATGTTGCCCGGCGACACCGTGCGTTTCTTGAACCTCGGCGACGCTCCATGATCGCGATCCTCAAGCCCGCTGTGCAAACCAGCGTGCAGGACCTGGGGCGCGCGGGCCTGCGCCACCTGGGCGTCGGCCGGGCAGGCGCGATGGACCGGCTGTCGCTGACGGTTGGCAATTACCTGGTCGGGAATGCCGCGGGTGCGGCGGGCCTTGAATTCTGCGTAACGCCCGCTCGCATCCGCCTGGACGCAGACTGCGCCATCGCGCTCACCGGTGCCGATTGTTCTGCGCGGCTCGATGACGCGCCAATCGACATCGGCCGCCGCATCGCCGTAGCAGCTGGTCAGACGCTCGAACTTATGGCCGCGCGCTCGGGAATGCGCGCCTACCTTTGCGTCGCAGGCGGCATCGACGTACCGGAGGTGCTGGGCTCGCGAAGCACGGATCTGCAAGCGGCCATCGGTGGTCTTGATGGCCGCCTGCTGCGTCGCGGCGATGTGCTGATGATATCGCGACCCACGCCAACGCATTCTGCGGCCACGGATGCAGCCGCACCAACGCATGCGGCGGCACCGACGCATTCGGCGGCACCGACGCATTCGGCGGCACCGACGCATGCGGCAGCACCGACGCATGCAGCAGCCGCGGCCATCGACGATCCATCCGCCAGTGACCTGCCGCCGCAAATCGGAAACCTGATTCGGGTGCTGCCCGGGCCGGAATTCGACGACTTTGCAGCGGCGGCCCGCGATGTCCTGTTCAAGGCATCCTGGAAACTGACCAGCCAGAGCAACCGGATGGGATATCGGCTCGAAGGCCCGATGCTCGCCAGGCAGGGCACCGACGAACTGAGGTCGCACGCCGTATTCCCGGGTGTCATCCAGGTGCCGCCCAACGGTGCGCCGATTGTGCTGATGTCCGATGCGCAGGCTACCGGTGGTTACCCAAGGATCGGCTGCGTGATTGCCGCCGACCATTGGCGGCTTGCGCAGATCGCTCCGGGTAGGTCGATCCAGTTTGAGCCTTGCACACGCGCCGCCGCCCTGTCAGCGTTGCAGCAGCAGCAAGGCTATCTGCAGCGCTTGCAGCAGAGCCTGCGTGCGCATTGACCTCAATGCCGATCTGGGTGAGGGCTGCGGCAATGATGAGGCATTGCTCGACAGTGTGTCTTCCATCAATGTCGCCTGTGCATGGCATGCCGGCAGTGCGGACGACATGCTGGCGCTGGTGCGCGCAGCGCGCCGACGCAACATTGCCATCGGCGCGCATCCCGGCTTTCCGGACCGCGAAAATTTCGGCCGCCGCGAAATGAACCTGCCACTGCCCTCGGTGCGCGCCGGCCTGCTGTACCAGATTGGCGCGCTGGATGCGATGGTCCGGGCCGAGGGCGGCGAGCTGGCGCACGTGAAAGCGCACGGCGCACTCTACAACCAGGCCGCACGCGATCCGGAACTTGCCCAATGTATCGTGCGCGCGATCCGCGACTTCAATCCGCGGCTCAAGGTCATGGGGCTTGCCGGTAGCCTTTTCATACAAGCCGCGCGCGCCGAGGGCCTGATCGCACTCGAGGAAGGCTTTGCCGATCGCGGCTACACCGGGGATGGCCAGCTGGTCAAACGCGGCACGCCGGGCGCGCATATCGAGGATACGGGAGCGATGCTGGCGCAAGTGCTGTCTATGGTGAGGCACGGCACTGTCATTGCCCGGGACGGTGCCGTCTGCCGGCTCCACGTCGACACCATTTGCCTGCATGGCGACGCGCCACATGCGCTCGAATTTGCCACCGCGATCCGCGCCCAGCTGCGGCAGGAGGGCATCGACGTGGCGCCCTGCGCGGCACCCATGTAATCTCGCGTTATCGGCGAGCGCAACTCACTGAATTCCATATTAAATGTGACCGGTGGGCCGGCTGCAACGGGATACCGGTGGCGAGAATGTGTTCCCACCTTGGAGTCAAAACCAGCTTTCGACCCGTTTTCGACCCGTTCTTGACCAGCTTTCGACCCGTTCTTGACCCGTTTTCGACCCGTTTTCGACCAAACGCCGAATACCCCATCGATGCTGGCAGCTTCGGTCGGATCTTGCGTCCGCGACGCTTAGAATAGAGCTGAATAGAGCCGCCTAGAGCGCCTGGTTAGCACGTGTGGTGCAATGCCGTGGATGATTGGAAACCGACATGATTGAAGTCCAGGAAATCTATCCGTACCTGCGGGTTCACAATGCATCCGAGGCCATAGACTTCTACACACGCGCATTCGACGCGCAGGAGCTATTCCGCCTGACGGAACCCAGCGGTCGTATCGGACACGCCGAAATCAAGATCGGTCCGGCGACGATCATGCTGGCCGACGAGTATCCGGAGAAAGGCATCCGCGGGCCTCGCTCGCTCGGTGGCACCAGCTTTGCCCTTCACCTGCACGTGGCCGATGTGGATGCAACCTTTGCGAGGGCGGTCGACGCCGGCGCGGCGGTTCTACGCCCGCTGCAGGATCAGTTCTATGGTGAGCGCACGGCGACGGTGCGCGATCCGTTTGGTCACGAATGGCTGCTCGGCGGTCACCTGGAGACTCTGACACCGGAAGAAATGCAGCGTCGCTACACCGCGCTCTTTGAAAACGCGCCCTGACAGGTAGGAACGGCTGGCGTTCTATGCAGCCAACTTGTCGGGCAGCAATCGATCGTATTCCTTCTTGACCACTGCATAGCACTCGCACGTGCGCTTCACTGCAATAGTTACAATGTGCCTGTGTAGCTTATCCGCCAGATGGAATTCGATCCGTCGTCGGTGACGAGCAGCGAACCATCGTGGGCGACGGTGACTCCAACCGGCCTGCCCCAGACATGCCCGTTATCCAACGCGAAACCGGTCATGAAGTCCTCGTATGCGCCTGTTGCCTGTCCAGACTGGTCGAGCGGCACTCGAATCAACTCATAGCCGACCCGCACGGATCGATTCCAGGAACCATGCTCGGCCGCGAAAATGTCACCCCGATACTCGGCCGGAAACTGCTTGCCGTCATAGAATGTCAGTTCAAGTGATGCGTTGTGCGGATTGAGCAGCACATCGGGTGTCACGACCTTATCCCTGAGTTCCGGATGCTTGCCCTGGTGCCGTGGGTCCTGATGCTTGCCCATGTACCACCAGGGCCAGCCGTAGAAGCCGCCCTCCTGCACACGAGTAATATAGTCGGGCACCAGATCGTCACCCAGCGCGTCGCGTTCGTTGACCGAACACCACAGCGCCCCGGTCATTGGCTGGATTGCCATCCCCACACAATTGCGGATGCCCGAGGCGAACACCCGCAGTGCTGAACCGTCTGGATTGAACTCCAGCACGTCGGCGCGGTTCTTTTCTTCCGGGCTCGTATCCGGATCGTTGACATTCGAAGCCGAGCCGACCGACACGTATAATTTGCTGCCATCGGGCGTGAACTGCAGGTCGCGCGTCCAGTGACCGCCGCCAGCCGGCAGGTCTGCGATGTGTTCGGCCGGACCCCGTGCTCCCAGATCGCCATTCTTGTAGGGAAAGCGCACCACCGAATTGGTGTTGCCGACATAAACCCATTGCGGATCGGGGCCTGTCGGATAGAAGTTGATCCCGAACGGTCGGTTCAGCCCTGTGGCGAACGTGGCTGACTGTTGCGCTCTGCCATCGGCAGTGATGCCGCGAAACACGCGGATTTCCCCCAGGTTGCTCTCCGCCACGAAGACATCACCGTTCGGCGCTGTACGTATGAGCCGGGGCTGATCGAGTCCGGATGCATACAGTTGCACCCTGAAACCGGCGGGAACTTTCGGCCACGCTCGCTGCGGCCGCGGCACGAGATCCGGGCCGTTGCCAGCCGATTTCGTCGACAGCGGAGCGGGCAGATCCGACAGCGTGATCCTGCGAACCGTGCCGGGCTTCTCAAAGCGATAGTCGGTAAACGGAGCCTTCGGCGGGGGTACGTCTCGCTCGGGTGCGGCACTGTCGACGCTCAGCTGCGCGGCGCCCGGCTTTGCAGGCCCAAGGTCCCTGAGGTAATTGACGATCTCCCAGCGCTGCTTCTCGGGCAGCGACTGCCATGCGGGCATGCCATTGTCCGCGTCACCCCTGGTGATGAACCAGAACAGTTCACCATCACTGGCGCCCTGCGCCTTCTCGCCGGCCAGGGAAGGTATGAGTCCTGAGCCGTCTGCCGAAGCGCCATGGCAGGCGACGCAATAGCGTTGAAACGCCGCCTTTCCCGACGCCTTGTTCTGGCCCGCGTAGGGGTTCTTCTGGATCCTCGCCGCAGCCGGCGCGTCGTGGAAACTCCCGGTCTGCGCTGACGCCGCGGCGTCCAGCAGGAATCCCAGCAGGAGAGACAGGGCCAGGTTCCTCCCAAACTTTGCACGACAAAGTGACGACATATTCGCGTATAAACCCAAAACCTGTCCCCCAGGTCAAATGAGAGTACTGGAGATCATGTTATGCGCGCCAGCGCGTTGGTATGGTTGTTGTTCCCCGGTCTCGCACACGCTGCCGGAAGCGGCGAGTACCTGGTCCAGAAGCAGTTTACGCTAGGCGGCACTGGCGGCTGGGATTACCTGACGATCGATTCAACAGGGAACCGCCTGTTCATCGCTCGCTCCGACCGGGTTCTGGTAGTGAATACGCGGGACGGTTCAC
>Ga0116229_10012620_pt1 | contig 12128 bp, 9 predicted proteins | sample S1TSphgellanicum_3_FD_87313 | JGI IMG/M metagenome (GOLD analysis project Ga0116229, IMG submission 87313) | Host-associated microbial communities from peat moss isolated from Minnesota, USA - S1T2_Fc - Sphagnum magellanicum MG | ecosystem: Host-associated > Plants > Peat moss > Unclassified...
ACCGCGGTCGATAGTGCGATCATGGTGATCGATGCCGCCAAGGGGATTGAGGCGCAGACCCGCAAGCTGTTCGAGGTCTGCCGGCTGCGCGACGTGCCGATCATCACCTTCGTCAATAAGCTCGACCGCGAGGGGCGCGACCCGTTCGATCTCATGAGCGAGATCGAGGATCAGCTGGCGCTGGAAGTCACGCCGGCCAGTTGGCCGATCGGGATGGGGCGCGATTTCCGCGGCACCTATGACATTCAGCATGATGCGCTGCTGCTGTTCGGCCGCGGCGATGGCGACCGGGTAACCGAGCCGCTGCGCGTCAACGGACTCGATGATCCCAAACTGGCCGCCAGCCTGCCGTCCGACGCGGTCGCGCGGCTGCGCGATGATATCGAAATGGTGCGCGGCCTCTGCCCGCCTTTCTCGATCGACGCCTATCGCGCCGGGACCCAGACGCCGGTATTCTTCGGCAGCGCGGTCAATAATTTCGGCGTGCGCGAATTGCTGAACGGCGTCGGTCAGCTCGCCCCACCGCCGCGGCCGCAGCCGGCCGAGCCGCGCTTCATCGCGCCGGACGAGGAGAAGGTTGCGGGCTTTGTGTTCAAGGTGCAGGCCAATATGGACCCGCAGCATCGCGACCGCGTCGCCTTCATGCGGCTATCGGCGGGACGCTTTACCCGCGGCATGAAGCTGAAGCATGTGCGCACCGGCCGGATGATGGCGGTATCGGCACCGGTGCTGTTTCTGGCGCGCGACCGAAATTTGGCGGAAGAGGCCTTCCCCGGCGACATTATCGGCATTCCCAACCATGGCGCGCTGCGCATCGGCGACACGCTGACCGAGGGCGAGGATCTCAAAGTCACCGGCATCCCGAATTTCGCACCGGAAATCCTGCGCCGCGTCCGGCTCGACGACCCGATGAAGTCAAAACATCTGCGCCGCGCGCTGGAACAGATGGCCGATGAAGGCATCACCCGGATCTTCAAGCCGCTGATCGGCACGGATTGGGTGGTGGGCGTCGTCGGACCGCTCCAGATCGAGGTGCTGGCCGAGCGGATCCGCACCGAATACGACCTCAAGATGCATTTCGAGGCAGCACCCTATGAGACCGCCCGCTGGGTCTCGGCGACCGACAAGCTCATGCTGAAACGCTTCGTCGAAGAGAACCGCAGCGCCATCGCCGACGACCATGACGGCGCGCCGGTCTATATGGCGCGCAATAGCTGGGAGCTTAACCGCGTCGTCCGCGACTGGCCCGATGTGCGGTTTCATACGACGCGGGAACAGGCATAAGTATGCGCGCGCCCCGTCGGCGCTCCAAGTAATGTACATAGGGTAGAAACTTTCTCTTTCCCTCCCCTTGATGGGGAGGGTGGCGCGCAAGCGACGGGTGGGGTGGTGCCCCAGCCGCTGCTCATGCAAGCTCATTCCGGCGCCTCAACCCTAGCGGCGACATTCCCCCACCCGTCGCTCCGCGCCACCCTCCCCACAAGGGGGAGGGAAAGCAAATGGCGATTCCTCACGTCCCTGTCTGCGATGACTCCACCGCACGCAGCAGCGGCTCGTCGGCCGCGGTGCGACTGGCCCGGAGCGCTTCGGCGGCTATTTTGAGTTTGCGGTAGGATCGAATACTGAACGGGAAGGTCAGGAGATATCCGCCTCCGACCAGCAGGAGCGTCGCCCACGGCTCCGTCAGCACGAACGCGGCGAGCACGCCCACCACCAGCATCAGCGGCAGCACGTAATCGGCCGGCACACGCAGCCTTTTGCCGGAGAAGGTCGGCACGCGGCTGACCATCAGCCCAGCGACCAGCAGCGTGGTCACCGCACAGACGTAAGGCGAGTGAAAAAAACTGCCGCCGAACTCGAACGTAGCCACCAGCGGAATCATCGCGAGACCCGCCGCCGCCGGCGCCGGGACACCGGTGAAAAAATTATAGGCATAGGACGGCGGATCGGGGATGCCGATCTGGGTATTAAAGCGCGCGAGCCGCAAGGCCGAGCACACACAGAATAGCAGCACGATCGCCCAGCCGATGCCGCCGATCGAATTCATCGTCCAGATATAGAGCATGAGCGCCGGTGCCGCCCCGAAACAGACGAAATCCGACAGCGAGTCGAGCTGCGCGCCGAAACTGGAACTCGCTTTTAACAGTCTGGCGACGCGCCCATCCAGCCCATCAAGCCCGCCCGCGACGAAGATCGCGATGACCGCCGCCTCGAACTTGCCGTTGAGCGCGTAGCGGATCGCGGTCATGCCGGCGCAAAGCGCCAGCAGCGTGATCACGTTCGGCAGCATGCGGTTCAGCGACAGGCCGGCGATCGGCCGCAGCCGTGGCGCCCGCCGCGATCGGAAACTACGCGGCCGTTTCATCGAATCACCCCCTTGCGGCTCGGTTCGCTCGACTGGGCGTCGGCGAGCACGGTTTCACCGCCGAGCACACGCTGTCCTTCGATCACGGTCACCGGCCAATGCGGCGGCAGATAGAGGTCGGTACGGCTGCCGAACCGGATCAAGCCGAACCGCTCGCCAGCCGCGATGATCCGGCCGGGCGTGACGTGGCAGACGATGCGCCGCGCGACGAAGCCGGCAATCTGCACCACGGCAAGTTCAGGCCCGTCGACCGTCTTCAGCCGGATCGCCATCCGTTCGTTGAGCTCGGACGCCTTATCGACGCTGGCGTTCAGGAACTGGCCCTTGTGGTAGCGCGTATCGACGACGACGCCATCCATCGGCATACGGTTGATATGGACATCGAAGACATTGAGGAAAATCCCGATCCGCTGCATCGGCTGATCGCCCATGCCGAGCTCCCGCGGCGGGACGGCCGGGCCGATCGACACGACCAGCCCATCGGCCGGGCTGATCACCAGCCCCGGCCGGGTCGGCGTCACGCGCGGCGGATCGCGGAAGAAATAGATGCACCACAGGCTGAGGAACACGCCGATCCAGCCCAGCGGCTCTGCCAGCAGAAACAGGATCAACGTCACGGCAATAAAGATCGCGATGAATTTCCAGCCGTCGCGATGGATCGGGTGGAGGACGTGCTTCAGCACCTATTTAATCTCCTAAGGCTGCACCGCAGGATAGAGCGCAGCGACGTCGGCCTTGAGTGCCGCGCGAGTCGCAGCTTTCGAATATAACATATGACCGCCTAAATAGGTCTTCACCGTAATTCGATCGCGCCCGACCGGCAAATGATCGACCAGCCACCGGTTGGACTCGAACGGCACCACCAGATCGAAATAGCCGCCCGCAATAAAGACCTTGAGCGACGGGTCGATCGCGAGCAGCCGGCGGAGATCATCGGTTGCGTCCGGCATCGGCGAGCCGTCGCTGCCCCATTCCCATTTCGAGTTAACGTCCATCGCCAGCAGCTTGTAAGTGAGCTCTGTCCGATAGCCGAGGACATCCGCGGCATAGCCGACAAAGGCCGAGCCGTAGGCGCGCGAGAACCCGTCAAGCACCGGGTCGTTGCCGCCGTCGCTGCCCTCGGGGAACGGGTCGAGGATCGTGAGCGAGGCATCATACATGCTCATCAGCCGGCCATCCTGGCTCAGCACATCATGCGACGTCGCATCGATCCGGCCGCGCTCTTTCTCGACCACCGACTCCGGCACGCCGGTCAACTCGGCAAGCTTCTGATAGAAGCTCTTGGCGGCATCGCCCTCCGGCATCGGGCCAACTTCAGTCGACAAATACGGCCCCAGCGCGAATTTATAGGCATCCTCGACAGCAGAAGCCGCGAATTCCTGATGCCGTTCCAGGGATCCGGCCGCCAAACTCGGCAGCACGAAAGCGTTTTGCAGCGGGTTATCCCCTGATGCGCCGATCGAGATGGCCGGCGAGATCATCACAATGCCGTCGAGAATCACGCCCTGCTGGCTTTGCAGTTCGCGCGTCACCTTGATCGACCGGATCCCGCCATAGCTCTCGCCAACCAGATATTTCGGTGAGGCGGACCGGCCATTCTTGCCGAGCCAGAGTGCCACGACCTTGGCAAAGGCCTGCGCATCCTGCTTTACGCCCCAAAATTCATGCGGCGCGTCGGCTGCTTTGGCGGGACGGCTCCAGCCGGTGCCGATCGCATCAATGAACACCATATCCGTGAAACCGAGCCAGGTGTCGGGATTATCCTTGAGCCGCCCGGCCGCACCATCGGCCGGATTACCCGACGGAAATTCCAGCGCCGACGGCCCGGCCGCCCCCAGATGCAAATAGGCCGACGCCGCGCCGGGCCCGCCATTAAAAAAGAAACTAACCGGCCGGTTCGCCGCGGGCACGCCCTGAAGCGTGTAGGCGACATAAAACACCAGCGCCGACCGCTCGCCCTTCTCATCGCGCAGCGGCAAGGTCCCGGCCGTCGCGGTATAGCTCAGCCGCTGATTATCAAGCTGCAGCTTATGCTGCGTCACAGAGTCGGCGGGCAGCAGCGAGAGGATGGCATTATCGTCCTTCTCGGATTTCTCCTGCGGCTTCTCGGCAGCCGGCTTGGGCGCCTCATCGGCCAGCACCGGCAGGGTTACCATCCAACCGGCCAACGCCAGAAGTACCGCCGCCTGCAACCCGCATCGCATCATTGACCATCACCCGACTGTCTTACCGGCAAGGACCCTAGCGCAGATGGGCTGGGCCGGTCACGTGCGGCGTATGATCTCTGTCGAAACGGATATGGTGGCATAACTCAATCTGTCGCTGGAGGCGGCACTAGATACATTACGAATTTGGATTGAGTCGCAAGATCCTCCTCCGCAAAGCGGGGGAGGGGGACCGCGCGAAGCGGGGTGGAGGGGGCGTTTCACGGTCGGATCCGGTGCTTGCCCCCTCCACCATGCTGCGCATGGTCCCCCTCCCCCGCTTCGCAGGGGAGGAATTTTCGGTAAGCGTCTCTCGCGATAATTGGTGCTCGATCTGACGGCGTAGTCTGGCTTACTGTCTCCGGCAGTTGACTCTGCCGGAGACTCCCATGAGCGCCGTGCTGCCCTATCGCACGATGGCCTATAACAATGCCTGGGCCAATTATCGGCTGCTCAGCGCCGCCGCCGGCCTGTCGCAGGACGAGTTCGTGGCGCCGCGAATCGGGTTCTTCCCGAGTCTCCGCGCGACGTTCAATCATATCCTGACCGTTGACTGGTTCTATGTGGATGCGATGGAGGGCGGCACGCTTGGTCCTGCGGCCTTTGCCGATGAGGAACCGTGCAAGACGCTCCCCGCGCTCCAGACGGCGCAGCAGGATATCGACCGGCGTCTGATCGCCGTCGTCGATCCACTGCGCGATGCGGATCTCGGCCGGATCGTCAATGTCTATCGCGGCGAGACCATCCAGCATGAACGGCTCGACCGGTTGCTGCTGCATCTCTTGCAGCATCAGATCCATCATCGCGGTCAGGCCCATGCGATGCTGAGCGGCACGTCCGTCGCGCCGCCGCAGCTTGACGAATTTTTCTGCGCCGGTGAAGCAGCGTTGCGCGCGCCGGAATTCGCCGCACTGGGTTGGACCGAAACGCGCATCTGGCAGGAATAGCCCCCGCAGAAAGCTTCGCGCCGGACCGATTTCTCGATTACCATACGATGATGATCGAGAAACCATACCTGCTCTTTCTCGGCGATGCCGCCGACCGGCTCGCGGCCAAGACTGCGATCGGGATCGCCTATTGGCGGAAAGCCGACTGTGTCGGGCAGCTCCGGTTAGAGGGCTGTGCCGCTGATACCGGCCTTGATGATCTGTCTATTGATGCCGCGGCGGCGAAGGGTGGAAGGACACTGGTGATCGGCGTCGCCAATCGCGGCGGCGTGGTGTCGCCCGAGTGGATCCCGACGTTGCGGCATGCGCTGGAGCGGGGTCTCGATCTCGCCAACGGGCTGCATCAGCGCTTAACCGAAATCCCCGAACTGGCCGCGGCGGCGCAGCGCTTAGGCCGGCAATTGATCGATGTGCGGCACCCGGACCGACGCTTTCCGATCGCGACCGGCAAGCCGCGCACGGGCAAGCGGCTGCTGACCGTCGGTACGGATTGTTCGGTCGGCAAGATGTTTACCAGCCTCGCGATCGAGGCGGAGCTGAAGCGCCGCGGCCAGGATGCGGATTTCCGGGCAACCGGTCAGACCGGCATCCTGATCGCCGGTGACGGCGTGCCGGTCGATGCGGTGGTCGCCGATTTCATCGCCGGCTCGGTCGAGTCGCTGGCGCCGGATGCCGCACCGGACCATTGGGATCTGATCGAGGGGCAGGGCTCGCTGTTCCATCCGTCCTATGCCGGCGTCAGTCTCGGGCTGCTGCATGGTGCGCAAGCACAGGCGCTGGTGCTGTGCCATGAGGCCGGACGCCAGCATATGCGCGGGTTGCCGCATTATCCGGTGCCCTCGATCACCGACTGCCTATCGTACAATCTGGCCGCTGCGCGTCTAACCAGCCCGGATGTCCGCGCTGTCGCGATCAGCCTGAATACTGCCAGCTTGCCGGACGAGACCGCGCAGCGGACCATCGCTGACATTGAAGCCGAAACCGGGCTAGCGTGCGTCGATCCGGTGCGCTATGGCGTCGCGCGATTGGTTGACCGGCTGATGGAGCAATTCTCATGACCCTCGGTTCCGTGCTGCACCCGCCCGACCGGCCGCAGCTGACCGCCCGGCATGATGTCTTCCCGCTGGAAAAATCCTTCATCATCGCCCGCGGCGCCAAGACCGAGGCGCATGTGGTGACCGTCGAAATTCTGGAAGGCTCAAAGCGCGGTCGCGGCGAATGTGTTCCTTACGCGCGCTATGGCGAGACGATCGAGAGCGTCCTTGCCCAAATCGAACAGGTTGCCCCCTCGATCGAGACCGGCATGGTCAATCGGCGCGGGCTGCAAAAGGCTTTACCGGCCGGCGCCGCCCGCAATGCGATTGATTGCGCGCTGTGGGATTTCGATGCGAAGCGCACACAAACATCCGTTTGGCAGATGGCAGGCCTCGATTGGCCGAAGCGGCTGACGACCGCCTATACGCTCAGCCTCGGATCGCCAGAGGCGATGGCCGCCGCGGCGCTCGAGGAGGCGCATCGGCCGCTGCTTAAACTAAAGCTGGGCGGCCTCACCGATATGGAATGCGTGGCGGCGGTTCGCGCGGCATTGCCCAAGGTGCGCCTCATCGTCGATGCCAATGAGGGCTGGAGCGTCGATCAACTGGCCGCCTATATGCCGCAACTGCGCGATGCCGGCGTGGAGTTGATCGAACAGCCCTTGCCAGCGGCGATCGATGAAGCGCTTGCCCATCTCCCGCACCTTGTACCGATCTGTGCGGACGAATCCTGCCACGTGATCGGCGATCTGCAATCGATTGTTGGCCGTTATGATGCGATCAATATCAAGCTCGACAAGAGTGGCGGGTTTTCCCACGGGCTGGAGCTGCTGGAGACGGCGCGCGAGATGGGCCTCAAAATCATGGTCGGCTGCATGTGCGCCTCGTCGCTCTCGATCGCCCCGGCCGTCCTGCTCGCGCAAAGTGCCGACTGGGTCGATCTCGACGCGCCTCTACTGCTGGCCCGCGACCGGCAACCGGGTCTGCGCTATGACGGCAGTGTGGTCTATCCGGCGAATGTCGGGCTTTGGGGGTGAGTTAAGGTAATCCTCCCCTGCGCAGCGGGGGAGTGTACACATCTCGCCGAAGTTAAGGGCGCAGCAATTTTTAAGTGCCGTAACATCCTCTTTCTCTCCCCTTGATGGGGAGGGTGGCGCGCCAGCGACGGGTGGGGTGGGGCCGTAGCCGCCCCTCGTACAGATCAAGGCCCGTAGCTCAACCCCCGCGGCAACATTCCCCCACCCGTCGCTCCGCGCCACCCTCCCCACAAGGGGGAGGGAGAGGGAATTGCTGGATTGCCCGCCGATTCCGATGGTGGACGAGATATGTACACTCCCTAGCCGCTTTGCGGGGGAGGATTTCACTACCTCACATCAGCAGCAGCCGATAGACCAGCGCGTCTTCCAGCGCACGATAGGAGGCGTCGATCACGTTTGCGGCGACCCCGACCGTACACCATTCGCGATCATCGGCATCGCGGCTTTCAATCATGACCCGCGTGACCGCCCGCGTCCCGTCTTCGGGCGTAAGGATGCGGACCTTGTAATCCGTCAGGCGCACGCCGTTGAGCGCCGGATAGACCGGTTCGAGCGCGCGGCGGAGCGCGGTGTCCAGCGCATCGACCGGACCGTTGCCGCGGGCGACCACGATTGAGGGATTGCCGTCGATCTCAAGCTCGACCGTCGCCTCGGACAAGGTTTCCGCCGTCCCGTCCGCGGCGAGCCGCCGCTCATCGACCACCCGGAACCCGGTGACCCGGAAAAACTCCCGGAAATTGGCGCCGAGATGCGCGCGCGCCAGCAGTTCGAAGCTGGCGGCCGCGCCATCATAGGCAAAACCGACCGATTCCCGTGATTTGACCAGATCGACCAGACTGCCGATTCTTGCATCCTGCGGGTCGACCACAATGCCGAGTTCGCCCAGCCGGACCAGCATATTCGCACGGCCGGCCTGATCCGACACGATGATATGGCGGCGATTGCCGATTTTTTCCGGCTCCAGATGCTCATAGCTCCGCGCATCCTTGGCCACGGCCGAGGCATGCAGCCCGCCTTTGTGCGCGAACGCATGATCGCCGACATAGGGCGCGCGCGGGTTGGAAGCGCGATTCAGCCGCTCGTCGAGCAGCCGCGATACCGAGGTCAGGCGCGTAAGACCAGCCTCAGTAACCCCCAGCTGATAGCCGAGCTTCAGCATCAAGGTCGGGATCAGCGTGATCAGATTGGCATTGCCGCAGCGCTCGCCGAGACCATTCAGCGTGCCCTGGATCTGACGCGCGCCTGCGCGAACCGCCGCGAGACTGTTGGCGACCGCGTTGCCGGTATCGTCATGGGTATGGATGCCGAGCCGCTCGCCACCCAACACGTCGGCAACCTCGCCGACGATCCGCTCGATTTCATGCGGCAGCGTCCCGCCATTGGTATCGCACAGCACCAGCCAGCGCGCGCCGGACGCGGAAGCCGCCTTCAGGCAATCGATTGCAAAACCCGGATTGGCCTTGTAGCCGTCGAAGAAATGCTCCGCATCGAACAAGGCCTCGCGATCCTGCTCGACCAGATAGGCGATCGACTGGCCGATCATATCGATATTCTCGGCCAGCGTGACGCCCAGCGCCTCGCGCACATGAAAATCCCAGCTTTTGCCGACAATACAAATCGCCGGTGTGCCGGGTGCCAGCACGTTCTTTAGACCCGGATCGTCCGACACGGCGCGACCCGGACGTCGGGTCATGCCAAAGGCCGAGAAGCGCGCCTGAGTGAGCTTCGGCAGATCGCTGAACAAGGCTGAATCGGACGGGTTCGCCCCCGGCCATCCCGCCTCAATATAGTCGATGCCGAGCCGGTCCAGCGCATCGGCGACGATTTTCTTGTCAGCCAGCGAGAAATCGACGCCTTGGGTCTGGGCGCCATCGCGCAATGTCGTGTCGTAGAGATAGATCCGCGTCATCACACCGCCTCCCGAGCCGCACCCAAATCGGCAAGCTCGGCGACCAGCACCCGCTCGACCGGCACCATCTGGCGCATCCCCTCGGCGATGATATCGGCCGCGACCCGATCAAGACCCAGCACATGGATGTCGACAGCCATGACATCACCGGCACCGATCACCCGCGCCTGGACCGATGACGGCACAAGGTTACGCTGGGCAAACCGCTCAATCAGGCGGGGCAGTGTTCCAGGATGAACATCGGCACGAACAGAAAAACAGACGGTCTTTGCGTTAGGACGGAAATTGTCCGTAGACATGGTAGAACTCCCTAGCGGCATCACTGCAAAACTCATCGACCCGATCCTCCACGAGAATCGGGTGACTAATTCGCAGACCCGCTGGGGGCCGAGGCGTCGCGACATTCATGGATTAATTCACTACAGACAGCGGAATGACTCGTCAATCGACGAGTCGATTGCAGTCACAGGATCGTCATATTTCGACTTCATCTCGATTGGACCCGAATTTCCGTGTCACCCCCGCGTTTTACGGGTTCCGTTTTATGTCTCACATACGGTAGTAGCAGCGCGGGGTTCAAAAGCGAATATTGGAGCGGTCGCGATGGCGCTGATCTGGCAGCAACCGATCTCGGGTTGGCCGTCACGGTTGCGGCCCAATTTATGGGACGCGGCCGCGCTGCCCATCGTGCTGGGGCTGGTGGCGCTGCTCGCCTATGGCAGCCAGCAGGCCGAGGCGCCGTTCCATGTCGGCGACCAGCTGCCGATCTCGCTCGATCCCAGCGCGCTGCCGCTCTATGCCGGTCGCACGGTGCTGCGTATGGGCGTGGCGCTGGTCGCGTCGCTGATCTTCAGCCTCGCCTATGCAGCGCTCGCCTCCAAGAGCCGGCAAGCCGAGAAAATCCTGATCCCGGTCCTGGATATCCTGCAATCGGTTCCGGTGTTCGGGTTCGAGGCGATTGCCGTGATGCCGTTTATCGCGTTGTTCCCGGGCCAATTGCTGGGCGTTGAATGCGCATCGATCTTTGCGATCTTCACCAGTCAGGCCTGGAACATGACGTTCAGCCTGTATCAAAGCTTTCGGACCGTGCCGGGCGAGCTCAACGAAGCGGCGCGCATGTACCAATTGACGCCGTTCCAGACCTTCTGGCGGCTCGAAGTGCCGCACGCCATGCCGGCGCTCGTGTGGAACATCATGATGTCGGTGTCGGGCGGCTGGTTCATGGTCGTGCTCTCCGAAGCGATCACCGTCAATGGCGCGCCGATCCTGCTGCCGGGCATCGGATCCTATATCAGCGAAGCCATCGCGCACCGTGACCTGCCGGCGATCTTCTATGCGATCATCACGATGCTGATCGTGATCCTGATGTCGGATCAGCTGCTATTCCGCCCCCTGCTCGCCTGGTCGCAGAAATACAAGAACGAGCTGAGCGGCGGCGAGGAAATGGAGCGGCCCTGGTTCCTCATCATGCTGCAGCATGCGCGGCTGTTCGATCTGGGTGGCAGCCTGATCCGCGCGATTCTCGATCTTAGCGCCCGCCTCGTGGCCCTCGTCGTGCCGCGGCGCCCCGCCAAGCCGATCGATAACCGCGAAACACCCTGGTTCATCGATTGGGGCGTGAATATTGTCTTCGGCGGCATTGCGATCTTTGCCGCTTGGAATGTCGTGCGCTACATCACCGATGCGGTGCCGCTTGACGAGATTCTGCACACGGTCGTCCTGGGCGGCTTTACCGCAATCCGGGTGATGGTGCTGATCGCGATTGCCTCCATCATCTGGGTTCCGATCGGCGTCTGGGTTGGGCTGCGGCCGCGCCTCGCCCGGCAGGTGCAGCCGATCATTCAGTTTCTGGCTGCCTTCCCGGCCAATCTGCTGTTTCCGATCTTCGTGCTCGCGATCGTGACCTATCATCTCAATGTTGAGATCTGGGTGAGCCCGCTCATGATCCTCGGTACCCAATGGTACATTCTGTTCAATGTCATTGGCGGGGCGATGGCGATCCCCGACGAGCTCCATTATGCCGCGCAGAATCTGCGGGTCGGCGGGTTGCTGTGGTGGCGCCGGGTGATTATTCCCGGCATCTTCCCCGCCTATGTCACCGGCGCCTTGACCGCAGCGGGCGGCTCGTGGAATGCGGCGGTCGTGGCGGAAGTGGTCAAATGGGGCGACACAACACTGACCGCCTCCGGGATCGGCGCCTACATCAAGGATAATACCGACACTGGCGATTTCCCGCGTGTGGCGCTCGGCGTCGGCATGCTGTGCCTCTATGTCATTCTGTTCAACCGGCTGCTCTGGCGGCGGCTTTATAATCTCGCGGCTGAGAAGCTGCGGCTCGACTGACGCGGAAGAGAAGGATCTGATCCATGGGTAGCGAAACCATGATGCGCGCCAGCGGCGTCACGAAAATCTTCCGCGGCGGCGGCGCTGGCCGGCCGGTGCTGGAGGATGTCGAGTTTACGCTGAAGGACGGCGAAATCGTCGCCTGTCTCGGCAAATCGGGCTCCGGCAAATCGACCTTCCTGCGGATTCTCGCCGGTCTCATTCCGGCAACCCATGGCGATGTCGTCTATAAGGACCGTCCGGTCACCGGCCCGGTGCCGGGGGTCGGCATGGTGTTCCAGAGCTTCGC
>Ga0116229_10012621_pt1 | contig 12127 bp, 9 predicted proteins | sample S1TSphgellanicum_3_FD_87313 | JGI IMG/M metagenome (GOLD analysis project Ga0116229, IMG submission 87313) | Host-associated microbial communities from peat moss isolated from Minnesota, USA - S1T2_Fc - Sphagnum magellanicum MG | ecosystem: Host-associated > Plants > Peat moss > Unclassified...
AATTTTTTTTTTTAAAATTATTTGATTATTATTTTTTTTAAAACCCCTCTTTCTTTCTAGGAAAAAAAAAAAATAGGGGGACAACCATTTTTTTTTTAAAAAAAATAAAAAAAAAAAAAAAAACAATGATACCTATGGTCCGCTGGAATCGAATCGTAGAAGGAGCGCCATCCCCGGCCATGCAATTAACCCTCCAACGAAAAAGCAACCGCCTCCTCGACGGTTTTACTCACTGCCAACTGGGTAGATAGTGGATACCAGCGTTTTTTTCTCTGGCTAAATTTAGTGCAAAATGGGGTTTAGGGTTTAGGGTAATAGCCAGTTAGTTTTTTGGGTTTTTTTAGTCTCCAGAGTTTGATTATTTTATTTAAAAATAATTAAAAAATCCTCCACATTTCTCTATTGGGTTTTAGCATTATAAAATAATTGTAACCAAAATTTTGAAGTATTATTTTTAAATAATTTATTTTCATACCTGTTTTATAGCCAAATTTAATTAAATATTTTTCTGGATGACCTCCAGTTTTGGCTATGTCACCAAAAAATTAATTAATTAAAAATTTCCTGGTGAGTACGAGTGTTTTTTTTTATTATTATTAATTTTTAAATTTTCAAAAAAATTGTTATGTTGCTCAAGTGGTGATCATCCATAAGAATATTTTAAGCCAAATTTGGAGATTAAAAATATGAAAGTAGAAAAATCCTAAGCACCCTTTCATGTTGTAAGCCGTAGAGATGATTTTTGGAGATTTTTGGAGATTTTTTTTTTAAAAAAAATTCCCGCCCCCAAGCAGTGAATTTGTGACAGAAAATTCCCTTTTTTTCAAAACAGTTTTCGCAAAATGGAGAAAATTCGCCACCAAAAATGAAAAAAAATCACTGGAAAGGTGCCTACCTACCTACCTCTTTTCACCCATCAGTCCAACCCAACAGGTTCCAGAGTTGACGTGGTTGGCGCAGTTGGATCCTGCCTTGATCACATCATTAATTACGCAACAAAAGGCCTGAGGCAGTTAATGCTGGAGCAGAGATCGGACGATTGGCATCTAACCTAAGCAGAGAATCGACGACGACGCACGCACGACGCGTGGTGCAGGGGTTGACGTTCTTGACAGTAAAGACAGACAGTGTGTGCGGGCGAGGGGGGTGGGGGGTAGGCGCATGTTTTGGTGCGAGAATTTCTCGCCGATTGCGCCGTCGCAAAAGCCAATCACGAAAGCAATTTCCAGTTGCCTCCATGTTTTTCCCCTCCTTCTTCCTGGTCTAGAGTCCACACTTGCAAGCACAATTTGGCTCTAATCTCATCACAACACAACGGCAGGCCAGCAGGCACTGAGGAGGAGGACGAAGACGACGACGACGCAAGCAAAACCAAACAGGCATGGGACGAGCTCCGTGTTGCGACAAGGTTGGTTTGAAGAAGGGGGCTTGGACGCCAGAAGAGGATCAGAAACTGCTGGCTTATATCCAGAGCCATGGCCACGGTAGCTGGCGAGCGCTTCCCAAACAAGCGGGTATGTTTGTAATACATCATGTTTGCTGCATGTGTACACACACACACAGTCCGTCTTTTTTCTCTATGCACTAGTTATGTGGTAGCCTCCATATTTCTCTCTCTCATCAGCCGCAGATCTTCTCTCCAGTGCTCTACTTTTCCAACTTTTGAGGAGTTCGTTTTGTTTTGTTTTGTTTTGTGTGTGTGTTTTGTCCCGTATAGCACCGTTAGGGACAGAAAGATGCACGAGACCTGAATGTAGCTAGATGCAGCAGACAAGCAGAGGAAGATAATAAAAAAAGGTGTCGGAGAACGTTATCGTAAGGGGCGCGGCTTGTGGTTGAACATGATTTGATGTCTAATTTTGTGAATGTTCTTTTGGTGCGTGTTCTGTCAATGATGCAAAGATTCGCAATGGTTTGTGTCGGTCGTCGGCTGAAGGAAGAAAGAGAATAATACATATATGTATGTATGTATGGATTTTCATATAACTGACTGACGTGTGCAGGTCTTCTTAGATGCGGGAAGAGTTGTCGCTTGAGATGGACAAACTACCTGCGCCCTGACATTAAGCGTGGCCGCTTCTCCCTGGAGGAAGAGCAAGTAATCAGTCGTCTGCATGCCATCCTCGGGAACAGGTGAGAGCGAGGAGTCATGACCTCTCTGGACACTACGAACTTCTTTGCTACAAGATTTAGAGCAAGGAATTTGGAGCTTTAGTCTAATTCCTGCTCGAATGTAGAGCGGTTTGCGGAATTTCAGTCCTCTGACTGTCGTAAACCCTTACATTCTCTTGTATACTCCTTCTCTCAGATGAGACCAAGGACCTTATAGCTCTAATGGCATCTTTCCACTACACGACTATGATCACAACAGCTTTTCATTATGTTTTTCCAGCTACTTGTGTTCTCAAAGTCATCTCACAGCTCTAGCGGTCAAGCATTGAACCAATTGCAGGAGCTGTGAATGCTGTGAGTGAAATTGAAACTCGCCTAAAAAGGAGTTATGTCATTGTTTCAATGAGAACATGTGTTTCCAGAGTTCCTGACATGGTTAATTACATATTTTCAACTCACTTGCAGCTCTCCGATGGAAAGTGACTGTTCTTGTAGTAACAAGAAACAGGACCTTAGGGCAGTGGCTTTCCATTAAGATGTTCAACTCACTTGTAGCTCTCCAATGGAAAGTGACTGTTCTTGTAGTAGCAAGAAACAAGACCTTAGGGCAGTGGCTTTCCATTAAGATGTTCTGATGACAGCATACTGTGTGTAACTGTAATCATAACAGCCTAATGGAAAGAGACCCTAGGTTTGCTGTTGTTGTATGATTTTGGAACCAATTTTGGACTCTAATTTTGCAGCAGAGATTGTCTCCTTTGGAGGTTTCTTGTTGAGAGTTGATCATGAGTTTTGGATGATTTTGTGGTTGTGGAGCTCCATTAACAGCTCAACATTCTGAGCTGCTGACGTAGTCCAACATTTTGTACACTGAAGTACAAGGCTGCACATGAGTATTAATTTGGTAAATTGACTTTTGCAGATGGTCAGCTATAGCTACACACTTGCCAGGGCGCACAGACAATGAAATCAAGAATTACTGGAACACACACCTTAAGAAGCGGATGAATATGCAGACGCAAGGCATCAGGGACCCAGCTATGTCAACAACACACACTAAGACAAGTATTGAGACTTTGGATCTCGTTCTTGACAGCCCGGACATGAAGCCCTCGAATTCATCAAAGCTCAGCCATATGTCACAGTGGGACAGTGCACGCTTGGAAGCTGAAGTGCGACTTTCCCATGATTCCCAGCTCAAAATGCAGGTGGTCCTCCTATATACATATATACACCCAGAACATCATTGCTCTTGCTTTTTACCTAGATTGTGTCTGCTGGGATTCTGAGCTGACTTCAATGTGTAGTGGTGGCTTTCACTCTGCTTCTTCTCTGCCTTTTCAAGAGAGTTTGCAAAATCCTGTTCCTCTCAACTCTTGGTTCTGACATGATTCTGCAGAGAGTCCATAGCTAGGGCTGTTTCTTTTGCTTTGGCTACTTGTCAGGCATGTTTGCTTTCCACCTGCATGACCAAGAGAGGCTGGAACTTATGTTCTCAGTGGGAAGCAAGCAGGGAAGAGGCTCTCCTATCAGTGGCTTCTGCTGGGTGTTTCTGATTAGACTAAATGTTTCAGTTTCTCCCTTCTGTCAATATCTTTGTGATGTATTTATTGATCTTCTGTTGCAGGTTTGTGTGCTTTTTATTATCTCGCTTTGGTCAGGCTAAATCTGCAGTCTCTCAGTATGAAGAACTTCAGCGTTTTTTTAAATGCAGGGAGCTAATTATCTGAATTTGAGATCCAGCTGCTTGGATCCAAATTCTTTGCTGCACCTCTGCTCAAATACTTTTGTGCATTCATGGTAAAATAAGGTTGTTGAATCCTTCCCACAAGACTATAACATAGTGAAAACCATGCTGGCAGCCCCAAGATTTCCTGTTGACAGCAGCTTCCAATTTTTTTTTGCAGGATTGTGAGTCATTGTTGGGAAGGATGCAAGGACTGATGTGTCCAAAGATCCACAATTCTTTGGCCACTCACCAGGCTACATCTCCAGACTGCAAGGAACCATTGAGCCAGAGAGGTGTGCAAATGTTCCAGAGTCCTGAAGCAGCTTCATCCCAACTGTTGAACAATTGTTGGAAACCAACATCATTTCGGAGCCATGAAGGAGTGGATCACATATCGCCTACTTCCACAATCTGCTCCCTTGAAGGTCAACACTCCTCGCCTAGTCCTGCGGGCTTAGAGGCTCACACTGGTTATGTGAAGCCTGAGCATTTCATTCTCAAATTGCTTCTGCAGAACTCATCCAGTTCTCAAATTTCACACAAGCAGAGTTCTGGGCTCATGCATGGAACAGCAATCAATGGTCCCAATCAGTATCCTTGGCAGCAGAACCAGTCTGAAATCAAGGTTGAAGAGATGAAGCTCCTCAATGCAGCAAGTCCTGGATCTTTGGGATTGATCTCAACAGAAGGTCAGCAGCCTCTCAGTCTGAGGTCATCCTCAAGCCCTCAGCCTACCAGTAGTGTCATCTCCAAAAGTTCATGGGATTTTCCCAGTATGGGAATCCCACCTGAGCTTCTCCTGGACTTCAGGGATCGCACCAACACTACCTGTGTGACCCAGAAAAACTCCACTGCCTTGGGCACTTGGTCTGAGCTTGGAGGCTTGGATTGCAAAGATTACTGGACCAACATGTTGCAGCTTGTTGGCCCTCCTTGCAACCAGCCGAATGCCACTGTACCCACCGTAACTAAATGGTGAACACTGATCAAGCTGCCACAGGCATCAAAAGCTCATGTTCAGCTTTCATCAGTCGTGAGCTTGGAGCTCTAGTCTAAGCAGCAGCAGCTCTGCCCACTGAGTTCCATGAACACATTGTCGAGCTTCTGGTCTTTGTGAGCTTCAGAACTTCCCCAATAAATTCAGACCAGCATGTGATCACTGAAGGTTGCAGATGCATTTGTTGGCCCAGCTGAGGCCCATCTCTGCAACAAAACATTTTTTTCCCACCAGCAGCCAAACACCCAGGAGATGTGCATTTATTTTCATGGAGGTCAGTGAGAAGATTTCAAAATTTGAGTAAAGAATTAATAGCACTAGTATGGTTATGTCAAACCAAGATCTGGAATCAAAGTAATTTACAATTCATGGTTGGTGGTTCAGCTGAGGTGGGCAAGATGAAATAGGAAACTTGTATAGGCAATTGCAATTTATGGATTGGCAAAAGTGAGGAAGCCCCACCAATTTAATAGTTGCACACATTGTGAAGCATGTCAGAGGGATTGTAGACTAGGGGGGCTCCTGATTACTGATCTTGAGACAATTGTACAGCACAATATCACACAGCAAAGAGAGGCCACCATTCAACCGACATGGAGTTATGAGTTTTGTAACATGATACTCAAGAAGGTGCAAGGTGCTTCACAAATTCAGGATGTGTAGGTTTGAGCTTTGTTGCATCAAGACAATGTAATCTCTCTGTGTATACAATGATTCTGGGGACCCAAATGAATTGCTGACAATAAGTGCAACCAATTCTTTCAATAGCAAAGTTCATGATGCGTGCAATTTATAGTGCACCTCATTTTGAAAGGTATTTTGGACCCTCATCTAAAGGCCTTAGGGACCAATTTAAAGCTTTTGACCAATAAGATTGCTTGAATTCATTGGTCCCTGGACCTTGGACCCTCGTCTAAAGTCACCCTAAGTGCCCATCAACTCTGCCTCAGGCTAGCAGTTATTTCAGGAATGCCCTGCTCCTTAAGTGTTACCCTGCACATATGGACTTGTTGGTTTCATCCACCTGTTTAGAGCACAAAGAATTCAAAACAACCATAAATGTGGGCTTATTTTCTGTTCTTCTATCTTTCAATGCATAGCACCTAGTTAACTTATGCTTGAGGGCTTTCTCCAAAAACACCCAAGAGCAGGACCAAATTCACCCATAATTTTTGGTTTTGATTTAAATGAATTTTCAATGAAGATTTTGTTCAATATTCAATAACTTCTCCACCATATGCCAAAAATTTGTGAAGCCAAGTCAGTGCACCACTACTAATCAAGGGCTTTCCAATTGTACTAAGAGTGTGGCAAGAGGTGCCATGATGTGGGAGATCTCAACATGACAAATAAGCAAAACAAACAAACTACCTTCCATCTTACATAGATAGTATCCTCCATCTCTAAAGTTGTATGCACCACATCCTTGCAATTATTCATTCTATGTGCATGGCATCCCAATTGTGCTTCAAACAAAAGACCCTAAGAGGAAGAAACACATGATCATCCATTCATACATGAAATCATGCAATACATCACATTCAAAAGCATGAGTGCATTCTCATACCAATCATGCCATTGGGCCTTGCACTATTATTATCAAAACAAAGTATGGACAATAAAGTTATCTGCAAAGTCAATAAAACCCAAGAGCAAAATTGTGAGCTTACTTGAAATTGAGAACCACAATCAAAATGCAACATTTCGATTGGGACAAATGAAAGAAGAGGAAACTTGATTTCCTCTTCAACTTAGGATGCCTTGAGTGTCCTCTTTTCTTGTGTTTTGTGTTTTACCATTGTCTATCTAGGGACCTTCCTACCTTATGTATCCCATAAGGACTACTTCAAGGATTACACAAAGCCTACCTAGGGATTACTTAAAGGGCTACCTAAAGTTGATTCATATGCAAGAAGGGGCTACATAGGTCTACATAAGGGGCTATTTAGGATAAGAACTATCAAAAGTCTACATAGAGAGCAACATAAGACCTATTTAAAATGCTACCTAAGGCCTACCTAGGTTGTGGGATAGCTAAATATTATTGATTAAAGGGTTTATTTTAAAGTCATGGCCCACCTAAAAGTTATTTAAGGAAACACCTAGAGACTTACTTAAGTTATCGAATACCTAAGGATTATTTAGGAGATTACATCAAACATATTTATGGGACTAGTTAAGAATTCTTAAGTTAGGGGATACTTACTAAAGGCTACCTAAAGCCAACTCATTGTGCAAGAGGGGTTTACATAGGGCCAATGTAGGGGCTACTTAAGGATTACCAAAGGGTTACCTAGTGGTCTACCTAAGGTGAACTCATAATCATTTATCTAAATCTTATGTAATTTTTAAAATAATCTTTAGGTATCCCATAATTTAGGTAGGTCCTTAGGTAGCACTCTAAGTTGTCCTTATGTAACCCCCCATGTTGGCTTTTGATAGTTTTTATCTTCAATAGTTCTTAAATAGGCCCTAGGTAGCTCCTAACATAAATAGCCCCCTTAGTGGTTCCATAGATAAACCATAGGTAGCCTTTAGATAGGTCCTAAGTTAGTTAACCCCTTAATCTATGCAGCAATAACCTAGGTAGATGTATAAATGTGGTTAAAAATATAAACTATGGTGACCACTTGGGGGTATTCATCCTTAATTCTGAAATTTTGAGGAACAATCCTCGTTTTGGTGAATTTTATGGATAGTTCAAATGGGAGGACAAATGTGTATATGAGACCCCAAATGAGGATTACATTATCAATAATTTTAATAGCCACAATTATAACTAACATATTTTGAAACTACACCAATTTAAACATTTATTATGTAAGTGCATTAGTTCGCTAAATAATTGATAAATATATATATTTTTAAAGTCCTCACCCCAAATCATGCAAGGTCATAAAGAATGGATCTTCATTTCACAATGTGCTTCACACATATGACTTTATTTCCCATGTGAAAGACCAACATCCAACTTATATTAAAACCTAAAGGTGCAAACGGGATTACTGTAAAAAAGGACTACATGTCTTTTTTGCCAAATTTTTTTTTCATATGAATGAATTTTGGGAAAAAAAATTATAACTTGTTATACTAAATGCTTATAGTTGTCTAAGTACATGACGTTTTTTTTCATCATCATTTTTTAATAAATATGAATTTTTTAAAGTGTCTTGATTCTTGTAAATTCAGTGTTTCGTCTTTAAAATGATAATTTTCAAATCATAATCAATTTTTTTTTTACATTATTATGTTTTCTTGTATGATAAACTACAACTTTTCTTGACACATCATGTACATTTTACTCCATTTATGTGTGACAAAGGACTTTTGAAGTTTTAAAATTCTGGATCAATTTTGAAAAGTTCTTTGAATTTTAAAAGTTTTACAATTCCACATATATTAGGGTATGGGTGTTTTTTTAATGTGGTTAATAGGTCTTTATCCTCTTAATTTTTTCCCCATCAAATGTGATTTATTATATGAGTCCTTTTGGTAGTCTTTTGCAAAGTTGATTCATGTCTGACGCGTTTTTGTTCATTTTTAAATGTCCTAAATCAAAACTTAAAACTTAAAATTTCATCAAATAGATTTTTGGTTTGAATTCCTTAACATTTATATGAATGAAAAAACAATAACTTACCATGATTACCATGGCTTTAAATGGCAAAACATAAATATTTATCAAATTTTGATTTTTTTTCTTTGTAATCTGACACATTTTTTGGTTCGTTCGATTATGACTGCACCCCTAAACCCTTTCCTCCACTATTGGTGTACGTAGCCATGATTCATTTTGATGTCAAAATGTTATACACCAACAAAAACTTGAAACGTTGAAATGTGATGTTTGGGCCACATAAGGGGCATGCCCCATATCCTTCATTTGGCACGACTTCAAAGCAAACCATACTAAACAAAACAAATCATAGGTTGTTTGAATGACTATTACAAATAAATTCAACATTCTTTTCTTTTAATGGTTTGGAGGAGTGTTGGCCAATTGTTCCTTTTTGAAAGAACTTTTAGTCTTGGCTTTGACATTTAAAAATGTTTTGGTAACTTCAAGTGTATGTTTGAGCCCAATTCTTCAAATTTATAAAGTTGTAATTTTTAATTTTGGTAATTTTATCAAATTCAAGAACCTTTGGGCTTAATTTTAAAACATGGTCAAGTTCCATGTACACATTATGCATTCCCCAAAAGCTGGAAATTTTATTATTACAAAGTTTTCCAACAAGTTTAAAATTGAAATTTATGAAGGTACCAAGTTTTACAACAAATTAAAATTGATCACCTACCTTTGAAGTTTAACCTGCTTGCCACCATTTCAACAAAAATTCAATGCATTTATATTAAAATTTTGAACATATTTTCAAGGGTTTATTTTCAAAATTTTGGTCTTAAATCTAGTTCTAGCAAAGAGTTAATTCCTTGATGTGATCCTTGTGGCAATTCCATCAAATGAGTGACATGTGTTGGGTTCGGTCCAGGTCACAAGAACTAAAACCCCCAAGTTTAACATGGTTCCTTGGGAGGGTTGTTCTTCTTAAATTTAAAAAATACACAAATAAAAACATAAGGTGTCATGTATTAGTTGTTAAATAAGAATCACAATTTAATTAGCTCCACAATAGAATTATATTTATTTTGAAACCTAATTGATGATTAACATCAAGTGTGTTTTAATCCTCAATATTAAAAAATAGAAAAAAAATCCTACATATTCAATATTTTATGTATTAATTGTTAGTAGGTTCACTTATTAAGTTAGTACAACTAATATTAGTAATTAATTCAATTAATAATACTAATTGATTGTTTTGCATTTGCTTAACATATAGTGAAAACTATAACATGAACATGGGATAACTTTCATTGATTGATATTAGAAATAGTTGTATGCATGCCCCCAAATGTTGATGTGTTGGTTATAAGCTTTTACTACTCCATTGCCATGCAAAATGGACACCCTTGTGTTGAGAAATCTACATGCATTAAAATTGCCATGTGTGCTTTGAAGTGCTACTCTTATGTATTTTCATATATGGACTAAAATAACATTTCTAGATGTTGGAAGATTTTTATGTTTGACATCTAAATAGTAATTTTCTTTTTAATATTCAATGGTAATCATTTGTGAAAAAATATATATGAAATGAAGTTGGATTATGTTCATTAAAAAATTTGTGTTGATGAGTTTTGAATAATTTATCAACTCATATGTTCATTCCTTTTGCAATAGTTTGATCCAATAAAAAAATCTCAAATTTGCAATGTGGTCATACTATATATGCACTTGGATTGCTTCCATGAAATGGATGCCCATGTTTAGTGAATCACCAACTTTGGATACTTTATAGGTATGTTTTCCTTTCATACATTGGTTCTATATTTGAAAGGAGAATTTACATTATGGGCTTATGGTATCAAGCTTCAACGATATAAGGTCACAAATCAGGTGATTTTTGTTTTCAAAAGATGCAAACCAATGGAAATTTGTAATAGTGTTTTTGATAGTGTTGTCCTTGTATGTACACTATGGTTGTTGATACTATGGCCTGTGGTATCAAAATTCAAGGTGTGTGTGTGTGTGTATAAATTTACAATGGAAAATATGTGCATATTAGAAAATAGCTTGTAATAATAGGGTGGGAAAAAAAAATCCGTCATTTAATACACCCTAAACAACACCTTGTTTGACATAGGTGGTGTAAAACTTTAACATTTAATGTCTCCCCCAAAGCATGAATCCAAAGCAAGGAAGCAACCAATGTTTATTTGCCATGAGGTCAAACATTTGTTGCCAAAAGTCTTTAATTTATCAATGATTAGATCTAAATGCACATCAATGTTTTGGAATTAAATTTTTTTTGTTTCTATTGGATTGATACAATTGAGGAACATGAAAAAAATTTATGTTATCATTCACATTAGTAAGTAATTATACAATAATAATAAACAAGCTATGCAAACTATGCTCATAACTTATTGGAGAAAATATTGAAGTTATTTGTTAACAAATTGAGCACATGCTTTTAAGATCAAAATTGAACCATGTGTTGTCAATGTGCTTTTGTGCCTTCTCAACTACCACATGCCTTATAATAAAACCATGTCCACTCCTATTTTTCATGATGGGATACTAAAAGTTCAAAAATTTAATCATTGAACAACAAAAACATAACCACTTGAAGTAATATTGGAAAGTGACATAAATTTTATCAAATTTTCAATCCATTTTTACAAAGCTACCCAAGTTCTAAAATCATATTAAAAAACCAATTACATATTTTTTTCATTTTCATTCTTTCCTTTGTACGATATGAAGCAACACAACTACCACCACAATCTTCAAATAACATCTTGTATTTGGGATCATTCCGACTAATATGTTTAATGCTACCGAAAGGGTTGTTTTCTACAAAAGTGGGAACATTGAGTCTTGAAGATTGAAGAGCCTCCACGTAAGGCAGAACATCTCCCAACAAATAATTATTTTTATTTCCAATAAAGTTATTGAATGTCTCGTCGCCATGATGTTCTCCTGAAACATAACCGACATCATGTATCATTGAAACTTGTTAAACGGGCATATAAGAGGCACTAAATGTGTGACCAGCTTTGACATCCACTTCCTGGACTAGGGAAAAATCGATATTTATATCCAAAACATAGAAATCATCTAATGCACAAACAGTTGTGCCCTCAACCCAATCCTTGGCATCTTGAGGATATTTTTTTGAAACATGATCAATTTCATCTATTCCCGAAACATGAATCGAAATTATTTTTGGGTCCAACTCAAAACCAATAAGAACTGCCTTGCCAAATTGTTTGAGTTTGTCCTTGCTTGTGTTAAAATCTCACGGAGCTTTCATGGTTTCATTCACATTCGTAACTTGATTTTCCTAAACATGGATGACATTCACTTTTTTGAAAACTAAAACATGAACCTCTAAAACTTGGATATTCAAAACTTGAACCTTTGAAACTTGGACCTCCAAAGTTTCAATGTCCAAAACTTGAAGTTTCGAAGCTTGAACTTTTAAATGTTGACCTTTGAAAGTTGCAAATTCTTCATATGAAAGAGATGATGGTCTCTCACTGGTAAAACATTGTTAAGGATCATTGAAACTTGAGGTGTGATTTCTAAAACACGATGATTTGTTGGTGAGACATGTTTCAAGGTATTTACATCTACCATATCCACATCTGCTTTCACATCCTTTAGGTTATGCTCTATTTTGGATGTTTTTATGATGTGAATTTCTTGTTTTTTGACTTGCTAT
>Ga0116229_10012622_pt1 | contig 12125 bp, 9 predicted proteins | sample S1TSphgellanicum_3_FD_87313 | JGI IMG/M metagenome (GOLD analysis project Ga0116229, IMG submission 87313) | Host-associated microbial communities from peat moss isolated from Minnesota, USA - S1T2_Fc - Sphagnum magellanicum MG | ecosystem: Host-associated > Plants > Peat moss > Unclassified...
GATTATCATTATTATGAGAAGGTTTATTTTATTTTCTGGTAATTTTCAGATACAAAAGCTTAAAGTACTTATTTTATAGGCCTTTCGGGTTTTCTTAGTGCCATTCGGTTCTGAGCGTCCCAACACTTTGGCGGTCTTGTTGAGTGACAAGCCCCTGAGGGGGTGACACGCAAACTCAAAAGCTTACAGGATAAGCCTTTAAAGGCAATAAGCTTTAAAAAGATGGAATTCGTTGAACGGCAAAGTTTAACCAAAAATGAGTTTTCTAGCCTTTGCTTATTGAGAATGGGTTCAATAACCGCCAAATTCCCACTGTATCTTTTTATGTGATGGCATACTCTATTCCTTACCGAACAAGGGTTTGAGAGCACTTGTCACCCCTCCAGGACAAGCCCATGCGCTCACTGAGTTCTTCCAGGGTGAAGCGATCGCCTGCATTCTCGTCTAACTCTGCCTGGATTTTAGCTGATTGAAACTTGTTCCACGTCCCTATTCTTCGGCGGTTACCTAATTTAGACCAAGCAAGTTGGGTGCATCCCATTTTCGTAAATTTGTAGTGCGAGCATCTTGCTCGCTTGTAGTCTAAGTGAGCAAGATGCTCACACTACTGATGATTTTTTTGCAAAACTGGGATGCACCCAGCAAGTTTCTGAAGATATGTCTTAAATTAAGTTCAACGTTCTGGAGAAAGGCGTGCGTATGGTGGTAGGCGAACAGGTAAAAATTCATTCCGAGAGAATTGATGATATTCCCACTTACGGCAATTTTCAGGTAAATAGACCACAGCAAGAGGTCGTACCCTACGGTAACGCCTAAAGGCGAAAGCCATGACAAAGGGTGTGATTCATTTATGTGAAAGCTGCTGTGATTATAACCTGCATTGGAACTGTTTTTTTATCAATTAGATACAAAAAAAATACTACTTTTTGTGATTTATTTAGCTAATTGTTTTTCTTAAATGTTAAATTCCAAACATTTAATTTACTTGTAATACCTTTAAAATCTCATATCCATAAAAAAAATACATAAAACATTCTCTAATAAAGTTGAGATTAAGTTTTTTGATGATTAGTAAAAAAATCGTTACGCTAAAAGTGAGGTCTTAAAAAAGTCAAACAAGTGGTAGTGATTTTTGCTCATAGTATTAAAAAATGCTGACACAGTATACAGGAATTAGGAAATTTATTGAACCCAAAACCATCGCTAGAAATTCAAGCAAATTCCACTTATTTAGCTACAACAAAGCTGACACTTAAATAACCGGATTTCGCCGCGTAGATAGAAATGAATTCCGTTTATTTATACAGCAAATTGCTCTAAAAGCTAGACACAAAGCCTTTTTTATTCCTGACTCCTGACTTAGGTACAGTAGACATACTGAGGAAAACACTATGCTTAAGTATCTTCCGTCTTTAAACGATCATAATTTACCGTATCCCGACACGGTTCATCCGATCATCGTACACTTCGTGATTGCGATGGTGTTATTTGCCTTTATCTGTGATGTTGTTGGCTATCTGACTCATAACTCCCGTTTATTTGAGGTGAGTTGGTGGAATATGTTTTTCGCCACGATTTCTATCTTCATCGCGATTATTTTTGGTCAGATTGAAGCAGGTATAGCAGAACCTTACAACGCGGTTGAGCCAGTGCTGAATTTTCATACATTGCTTGGCTGGTCGCTTTCAGGAATTATCACTGCCATTACAGCTTGGCGCTATGTGATCCGTTCCCGCAACCCCCTGAGTGTACCGATTCCTTACCTCGGAGTAGGATTGCTTTTAACTTGTCTGGTATTTCTACAAGTTTATCTTGGAGACGAACTGGTTTGGGTATATGGACTGCATACTGTGCCAGTTGTTGAAGCAATCAAGGAGGGTGTTTTGCGATGAATTCTGAACTGATTGACCAGTTGAAAGCACAACTTGGCGCTAACGGACTGCCCTACCCGATCCCCATCCACCCAAACTTAGTCCATCTCACCTTGGGCCTGTTCATTGTGGGGATTGGCTTTGATCTTGTTGGTGTACTATTCCCACTAGAAAAACCAATCTTTAAATTTTTGGCGATCGCCGCCGTTCGTTCCAACTTCTTTGATGTTGGTTGGTACAACATGCTGGCTTCAGCAATCATCACGTTTTTCACAGTTGCGGCTGGCTTTTACGAAATCATGTTGGCAAACCCACCAGCGAATGTGAAGAGTGCTTGGGGATTGCAGGCGATGGAGACAATGCTTTGGCATGGTGCGGGTGGTGTCTTCCTATTAGCGCTGATTGTTGCCATGACCGTATGGAGAGGATTTCAGCGCTACCTTTGGCGCAAGCATACAAGCCAACAAGTGCAGTGGAGTTATCTGCTAACGGGGCTATTGATCATGTTCCTCATGTACGTCCACGGAACACTGGGAGCACAACTTGCTGCCGAGTTTGGGGTACACAACACCGCTGATAGTCTGCTGCGATTGGGTAAAAACCCCAACTTGCTGCTGAGATAATTCATACAACTAACCACTAATCAATTTTATGAAAATCCGGCAAATTGTGATCTTGATGGCGATCGCGATCGCCCTAATTGCCGCCAGCCTTTGGATGGGACAGCAAGCGTACTCTTGGTTCCCGCCACAAGCAGCAGCAGAATCCAAGCTGATTGATGAACTATTTAGCTTTCTAGTGACATTAGGCACATTCATCTTCCTTGGGGTGACTGGAACCTTGACGTATTCAGTTCTTTTTCAACGGGCAAGTAAGTATGACACCAGCGATGGGCCCCCAATTGAGGGCAATGTCACCCTAGAAATCGTCTGGACGGCAATCCCAATCCTATTAGTTTTTTGGATTGCTAGTTACAGCTACAACGTCTATGCACAAATGGCAATTCAGGGTCCGATGGAGATGGTACACCTCCACATGCCAATGGGAATGGAATCGGCGAATGCTGCACCAATGTCCCAGACGAAACCCGTCGAAAAAATCGAAGTTCTTGCTAAGCAGTGGGCTTGGGTCTTCCGCTACCCAGACCAAGATGTTACTAGTACTGAATTGCACGTACCAGCCAATCAGCGCGTTCGTCTGGCACTGCAATCAGAGGACGTGATCCACGGCTTCTATATACCTGCCTTCCGGCTCAAGCAAGACATCATTCCCAACCAAACTATTGACTTTGAGTTCACTCCAATCCGCATTGGTAAATATCGCCTGACCGATTCTCAATATAGCGGTACTTACTTCGCTACAATGCAGGCGGATGTGGTTGTTGAGTCGCCTCAAGACTACAATCAATGGCTTGCCAAGGTAAAAACCTACCACCGAGTTCCGGCTTACAATCAGGCAGCAAGTGAGTATTTCCAGACATCAGAGACAGATAAAGTATTTAAAACTGGCTATCCCACAGTTGCACCAGCAGTGCCTCCTCTAGTCAATTATTCTGGTAAAAAGGAAAGTCATTCATGACCAATATTCATGTCGAAGACATCAACATTGCCAGAGAGAAACCTCACCACGAACCCCCAGCAGGCTGGCAACAATACTTCAGCTTTAGCACTGACCATAAAGTTATTGGTATTCAATACCTCGTTACCTCTTTTATTTTCTTTCTGATTGGCGGTATATTCGCTATGGTCATTCGGGCGGAACTGATAACGCCTGAGTCAGATCTCGTTAATCGCACTGTTTACAATGCAATGTTCACCATGCACGGCACTGTGATGCTGTTCCTGTGGACATTCCCATCTTTAGTTGGTCTTGCCAACTACCTTGTGCCATTGATGATTGGAGCCCGAGATATGGCGTTTCCGCGCATGAATGCGGTTGCTTTTTGGATGGTGCCAGTGGTCGGGATTTTGCTGATGGGAAGTTTCTTTCTCCCAGATGGTCCGGCTCAAGCGGGCTGGTGGTCTTACCCACCAGTCAGTCTCCAGAATCCAACAGGTCACTTAATCAATGGTCAAGTCCTCTGGCTTCTATCTGTGGCAATATCGGGGGTGTCCTCAATTATGGGGGCAGTCAACTTTGTCACAACAATTGTGCGGATGCGGGCACCAGGGATGACGTTTTTCCGAATGCCTTTGTTTGTCTGGGCGGTATTGAGTGCCCAGATTATCCAACTGTTTGGATTGCCTGCACTGACAGCGGGTGCAGTGATGCTGCTATTCGACCTCACTGTTGGCACTAGCTTTTTTGACCCCGCCAAGGGAGGCAATCCGATTTTCTTCCAGCACTATTTCTGGTTCTACTCGCACCCTGCCGTTTACGTGATCATCCTACCCGTCTTCGGCATTTTTTCCGAAATCTTTCCTGTCTATGCTCGCAAACCCCTGTTTGGCTATAAAGTAGTCGCCATCTCATCTCTCCTCATTGCTGGAGTCAGCGCTCTTGTTTGGGTACACCATATGTATGCTAGTGGGACACCAGGGTGGATGCGGATTATCTTCATGCTCTCTACAATGTGCGTTTCCGTACCTACAGGGATTAAAGTGTTTGCCTGGACTGCAACCATTTGGGGAGGTAAGCTACGCCTCAATACCCCGATGTTGTTCGCGCTGGGGGGATTGGTAATGTTTGTGTTTGCAGGCATCACCGGGATTATGCTCTCTTCTGTTCCGGTTGATATTCACGTCAACAATACTTACTTCGTAGTAGGTCACTTTCACTATGTCCTCTACGGTACAGTGACGATGGGCATATATGCCGCTATCTACCACTGGTTCCCGAAAATGACTGGGCGGATGTACTACGAGAGTTTAGGCAAGTTGCACTTCTTTTTAGCATTCATCGGCACTAACCTTAACTTTTTGCCAATGCATCCGTTGGGATTGCAAGGGATGTTACGTCGAGTCTCCTCCTACGACCCGCAGTATACATTCTGGAATGTTATTGCCAGTATCGGAGGATTTTTACTAGGAATGTCTACTCTACCCTTCATCTTGAACATGATTGGTTCCTGGATGGAGGGCAAAAAAGCGCCTGATAATCCTTGGCGGGCAATTGGACTGGAGTGGCTGGTTTCCTCCCCACCCCCAGTGGAGAACTTTGAGGAAATTCCCGTCGTTATTTCCGAACCCTACGGCTACGGCAAGTCTGAACCAAGTTGTTGACGGTTGACTGTCAACCGCCAACCGCCAACCGTCAACCGCCAACCGTCAACCCTCAACACAATTATGGACAGTACTATCAATTCCCATCATGCTGCCGAACATACCCACGATGAAGAAGGCAACAGCATGTTTGGCTTTGTTGTGTTTCTACTTTCTGAGAGCGTCATTTTCCTCAGTTTTTTCATCGGATATATTGCCTACAAATTAACGACTCCTAACTGGCTACCACCTGGTGTTTCAGGACTGGAAATTAAAGAACCTGCAATCAACACAGTGATTCTTGTTTCTAGTAGCTTTGTCATCTACTTGGCAGAACGCGCTCTCGGTCGTCATCACCTGATGAGATTTCGTCTGTTTCTGTTAGCGACGATGGCGATGGGAACCTATTTTCTGCTCGGACAGGCAACTGAATGGAGTCACCTCTCCTTTGGTTTTACCTCAGGCGTATTTGGTGGGATGTTCTACCTGCTCACAGGTTTCCACGGTCTGCACGTTTTTACAGGCATCTTGTTGCAGATGATTATTTTTGCTCGCTCTTTCATTCCGGGTAACTACAATTCAAGTCACTTTGGCGTTAATGCAACTTCTTTATTCTGGCACTTTGTTGATGTAATCTGGATTATTTTGTTTGTCCTTCTCTATATTTGGCAGTGAGGAAACTTTAAATGATTATCGATGACCAGTACTATGACTTGATTATCGTTGGCACAGGTGCAGGTGGGGGTACGTTAGCAGCCAAACTTGCACCGACGGGTAAAAAGATTCTAATCTTAGAACGCGGCGGCTTCTTGCCTAAAGAAGATGACAACTGGAGTGCCAAGGAAGTCTTTGTTCAAGAGCGCTATCACACTACAGAACAATGGTATGACAGTGCAGGTGACCCGTTTCGCCCTCAAACCAACTACTGGGTTGGTGGCAATACTAAGGTATATGGTGCGGCTTTGCTGAGAATGCGGGAACGAGATTTTGAGGAGGTCAAACATCAGGATGGCATTTCTCCAGAGTGGTCCATCAAATACCAGGACTTTGAACCTTACTACACCCAAGCAGAAAAGCTCTACTACGTTCATGGTCAACAGGGAGACGACCCAACAGAGCCTTCTCGGAGTGAAGTGTATCCCTATCCGGCTGTCAGTCACGAAGCGCGAATGCAGAAAATTTGTGATGCTATCTCTAAACAAGGGCTACATCCTTTTCATCTGCCTTTAGGGCTGAAGCTAAATGAGGACGATCTAAATCAGAGTGATTGCGTCCGCTGCAAAACCTGTGATGGATTTCCCTGCAAAATTGATGCTAAAGCTGATGCTGAGGTGGAGGGAATTATCCCAGCCCTGAAATACCCCAACGTCACGCTTTTAACTCAAGCCAAAGTAGGGCGTTTGTACACCAGTCCGTCCGGTACTGAGGTAAAGGCTGTCGATGCAGAAATTGGCGGACAATCCTATCTATTTTTTGGCGATATTGTGGTGCTCTCTTGTGGTGCGGTGAACTCGGCAGCGTTGTTGTTGCGATCGGCAAATGAAAAGCACCCTAACGGACTTGCCAATAGTTCCGATTTGGTGGGACGCAATCTCATGAAACACTTGATGACGGCAATGGTACAGCTGGGACCGACACTCAACTCTACGGTGTTTCCTAAGACGATTTGCGTCCATGATTTTTACTGGGGAGACTCGGAGTTTCCCTACCCAATGGGTCACATCCAGAACACTGGTCACATTCTCCAGGACATGATTCCCGTAGCTGCACCGCCTTTGCTGTCTCTTTTGACGAAATTGATGCCAGGATTTGGATTGCAGCAGATGGCGAACCGTTTAGTTGGTTGGTGGTTGCAGACAGAAGATTTGCCTAATTTTAACAATCGGGTGCGGAATGTGGGTTCTAATCTGTATTTAGATTACACACCTAATAACACCGAGGCCCATGATCGCCTGATTTATCGCTGGATGGATGTGCTGAAAACAGTAGACCGAACCGCAGAAAACGCGGTGTTTCCAAAGGGCATTTACCCTTATAGCGAGATGCCCACTCCAGTAGTAGCACATCAGTCCGGCACTTGTCGCTTTGGGGAAAATCCGACAACATCTGTTCTTGACCTGAATTGCCGCACCCATGATGTAGACAATCTCTATGTTGTGGATGGTAGTTTCTTCCCGTCAAGTTCTGGGGTCAGTCCTGCTTTGACGATTATTGCGAATGCCCTACGAGTTGGAGAGCATCTGATTGGAAGGTTGAAGTAGGCGAAGAAACTCAAGATTGAGATCCAACTTCGTTCCAAGCCACAGGGAATGCTCTGTATGATCTACTAGATCATTGCCCGTCTCGGGATGCACTAAAATATCCAACCCCTCACGATTAAGCATTAACCATGGGACGACCGTACCAAACTGATCCGGTAAGAATGCAACTTGATACATCGCTTTTGGGTGTGGACCGATAGGCTTGTCATGCCATCGTCCAAGTCGCACGTCAAACCTAGTCCCTAATCCTTCGCGTACACGCGCCGCCACGTCACGACTCGCGGTATCGAAGTAGATATGAGTGTGAAAACCAGTGATCCTAATAGTGTCTTCTTTCATTGCTTTTATCTCAACTTTTCGCTCTCAACTCTAATTTAACCGCTTAGTAGAGTGGCTTGTTCATCCTTAGCGCGAACAGTCGATGCACCATTAATTTGCGATCGCTCCTGATTTTAGACGACAAGAACCACAATGGCACTTCTAGAATGACGGTTCTACAAGCATTTTAGCTTTCCGTCCTGATGTAGTGGTGCTAGATAAAGCCGCGATCACTTCGGAACCGTTGTGGCAGGATGAGCCTGTGATCACGTTGGGAACTTCCGTCAAACTTGTCGTGGAAGTAGTCAGCACTAACTGGCAAAATGACTACGCACGAAAAGTAGAAGACTACAGCACAATAGACATCCCGGAGTACTGGATCGTGGATTACTTGGGCTTAGGGGGTCGGGATTATATTGGCAATCCAAAGCAACCAACAATATCGATTTACCTATTAGCAGCTAGTAGAAATCAGTACCAAAAGCCTGCTCAATTTCGGGGCAGCGACCACATTATCTCCCCTACGTTCAAGGAGTTCCAGGTAACGGCTGAACAGATCTTTGCTACTGTTAATTGATGGTCACGTCGGCAATTTTCACCCATCAGCGCGGCAATGAATGCAGTTGCATAATATCAGCCTTTAGCTCGGATCTCGCGGTTCTGGGCTTAAATTTGAGCCACATTGAGGTTGAGCCCAACGAGCCTAGTAGATGCGCCCCCACGTCAGAGTATAGAACTGAGAACCTTGGTTTCTATCAGTCTTGACGTCTGCCTGCATACTAACGTTGCTATATGGTTGTCCATATCTGCTGCATACGCCACTTCCTTTAACTCTGGAAACAAGAGCAAAGAAGTGGCTTAATTTTTATTGTTGCTACAACATCGTAGCTTTGTAAAGATACTTTACAATACATCTCTGAAAAATGGACTTGTATTTTTAAAGGGACTATGAGATATTAATACTGTGAAAGTACGGTAAACCGATTGGTGAATAGTATTACTACTGATGTAAATACATGCAAATCTAATCATTCAAATGGGGATGACCAAAAAAGAGAGCTTTCTAGCTTTCTAGCAGGGAAAGAAAAAGGTACAAGCCCCTAAATTTATTTATGGAGAAAAAGAAATATGCATTGCGCTTTGGCGCAAGCGCGAGAAATGCTGCTTCCTTATTAAATCCCCTAATTTTAATTATGGGGATTCCCCCTGCTAGAAAGCTCCCGCTTAAAAACTTTTAAGCGCAGCACTGAAGACGCCAAGCATTATAAAGATAAAAGAAGGTACCTGCCTAGAAAGCTAAACCGAAGTCGTAAACCAACTGTCTGCTGTTGCTACGATTCAGGGCCGTAAAATACTCACTCCACAAAATGTGAGAGGCAGTAAAATCCTCCGTTGACTAAAAATTCAAGCTCGCTGCTCATCCCAAAGTCTACAAAAAACATAATCACTCTTAACCTGTGAGGATACATTTATGGATCTTATTTCGATGGGTCGCAAAGCTAATCGTCCGGTTCATATAATTGGCTTTGCCATCAGTGGTTTGACTGCTGCCGTGCTGACAGGAGGATTTTCAATTCAAGGTTCTGCAGTGTATGGAGATGCACCTCCTAAGACCGATATCATTTACACAGAAAGTAATATTGCAACTGAGAATGGGAATACGATTCTTGGCTTTCAGCACGATGCTGATGGTAATCTAACACCACTACCCTCTTTTCCTGTCCCTACTGGGGGTACAGGTTTTATCGGCGCAGGTGGGATCACCGACCAAAATGTGATCTCTGACCCAAAACGTACCCGGCTTTTTGCTGTGAATGAGGGCTCAAACTCGATCTCTGTGTTCGACATTAGAAAAGATGGCAGTCTTTCTCCTGTGGAGGGTTCTCCATTCCCCAGTGGTGGGGTAAATCCAGTCAGCCTGGGTCTGGCGAAGGATGTACTATACGTGGCCAATAGGAACAAAGATAGTCAAAATCCAACTCAAGATGTCAGCGGTTCTTTCCCGAACTATACGGCATTTCGTGTGACGCCTAAAGGCAAACTAATTCCCATTCCCGGATCTACCATTTCAGGTCCTACAGATTCTAGACCAACTCAAACCCTGATCTCTAAAGACCAACATTTACTATTCGGTCTGGATCGAGGAGTTGGCGAACTCCGGTCTTTTCAAATTCGCAAGGACGGTCGTTTACGCGAGAGCCCAAATTCACCACAACCCGTACCTGCATCAGAATTCTCAGGTGTTCCACAGTCCCTAGCGCTAGGTCCAGGTACTCCACAGGCAACTGGACTAGGACTTCAAGTTCATCCCAAATTACCAATCTTATATGTTGGATTTTTTACCATTGATAGACTAGCAGTTTACTCCTTCGATAAAGTAACCGGCGAACTGACCTTCCTTAAAACCGTACCTAATTCAGGTGAGTTAGTCTGCTGGTTTACTACTAATAAAGCTGGAACTCGTTTATACACGAGTAATCCTGGTGATAACAGTGTTAGTGTTTACGATATCGAGCGAGATCCGACCACACCAGTAGAAATCCAAAATGTAAAACTCAAAGGTAGTGGTGGTAGTGCGAGCCTCACTCTTGACCGAACAGAATCATTTCTGGAAGTGCTTGGGCAAGGTCATCCACCTAATGTAGCTGACGGGAATGTGTTGAATGTGCTAAAGGTGAACCCAAAAGACGGCACTGTTAGTGAGGTCTCTTCCTCACCCGTGTCACTCCCATCAGTTGATAATAGTGTCCCCCTAGGAATTGTTTCTAAATAGAAACCGAGGTTATACCAATTTTGTCTGAAGTTGCATAGAATCATAAAGCTAAAACTTTTGCGTTGCAAGCTTTTCAGCCCTTTATTGTTTCATGTATCTTCACAATTAATATGAAGTGCCATTTCTAAAGTCCTGGACAATCTCTAGCTATCTTGGCTATTTATACACTACGGCCTTCTCTCTGAAAATTTTCTATGGAGATAAAGCCGAAGAATTTGAAACAGATGTCACAGAAGCATTACTAGCTGTTGAGCCTTCTGGAAACTTTACAGAAGAACTCAAAGCAACAATCCATGTGATTTGGAAGTATTAGTTTCAATCGTTTCATGTTGGGAGACTGAGATGACAATAACGACTGACCATGATATTAGTGCTCGCGAGGCGCTACGCTTACTCGGTCCCGATCCCGATAACTGGGTGCCTGATCGCCCAGGCATTGACCACAACGTCACCTTAGTGGGTGGCAGCGGTACAGGTACCACCTTTGCATTTGCGCTACGGCGTGCTGGCATTGGTCGCGTGACGGTCATCGATGCTGCCGACGATGAGACTCAAGCTGGTGTGTGGCTGACGCGAGCGCGGATGCACAAGTTACGTACTCCGAAGAACCTCCCTGGTCCTGAGTTGGGTATACCAGCACTGTCGTTTCAGGGCTGGTATGAAGCAAGATATGGTACTGATAGGTATGCGGCGCTCGACCGTATCCCAAGATTAGCATGGGCTGAGTACCTCAGATGGTATCGAAACTTCCTAAATATCCCGGTTCGATATCGGACTCGGCTTGTGCGTATTGAACCATCTGAAGGCTTCTTTCGCCTGCACCTTGAGGTGAACGGTGTTACCCAGGTGGAAACCACTCGCAAGATCATCTTTGGCAACGGAGTGGTTGGGGCTGGCGGGTCATACATACCTTCGGTACTAACAGATGGTCTACCTCGCACGCTATATGCACACACTGCTGATCAGATTGACTTTGCTGCATTGCGTAATAAGACAGTTGCAGTACTAGGTGCTGCAGCTTCAGCTTTTGATGCGGCAGCAGTAGCGCTTGAATCAGGAGCAAAGGCTGTACACCTATTTGCACGGCGATCGCAGATCTCGTCACTGCCAGTGATTCGTGTGCGCGGATATCCTGGTGCCTACTACAACTATCCCCAATTGCCTGATGCAGCGAGGTGGTTCCAAGCTTGGCGCTTTCGCCAGGCTGGTTCCACGCCACCAGTGGATGCTATTGAGCGGGTACTTGTGTTCGACGATAACTTCTACCTGCACCTATCTGCTCCTTGGAAAGCTGCCCATGAGCAAGACGGTCGTATTATCGCACAGGTGAACGACGATGTTTTTGAATTTGATTTCGCGATCGCTGGCACTGGTTACTTCGTCGATCCTGCGGCACGTCCTGAATTAGCTGATTTTGCACACCACATTGCTCGCTGGCGCGATCGCTATGAGCCGCCATCCAATCAGCAAGATGACGAACTGGGGGCGCACCCATACCTGGGGAACGGTCATCAATACCAAGAAAAGGTGCCTGGTAATGCACCTTATTTGAAGGACATTCATGTATACAATTCGTCAGCTCATATCTTGCACCTGGAAATAGTAATGTCAATTCCATGACTAAGTGCCAAAGGTCGAAGGCGTTCAATATCGAGTAATAATAAAGACAGGACTAAATGAGGTAGAAAAGTAGAAAGTGCCA
>Ga0116229_10012623_pt1 | contig 12125 bp, 7 predicted proteins | sample S1TSphgellanicum_3_FD_87313 | JGI IMG/M metagenome (GOLD analysis project Ga0116229, IMG submission 87313) | Host-associated microbial communities from peat moss isolated from Minnesota, USA - S1T2_Fc - Sphagnum magellanicum MG | ecosystem: Host-associated > Plants > Peat moss > Unclassified...
ATTGATGTAACCAATAGGATGAAATTTCTAATAGTTGCATCATAGTTGTGAAAATGACCAAAATAGTTGAAAGTTGGTCTTGTAATTGCAAATATTTTCAAATCTAGTCGCAAACGACTATAAATCGCATGTAGTCGTACATTGAATGGTTACATTTTGGCTGATTTCTATTAGTGCTTCTAACTCCCCCAAGCACAAACAATTATAAAAAAATTATCAAAATGCAATTACAAGTTACTTGTTCTAACTTGTTGCAACCTTTTTATACACAAACAATAACTTGCAACAAGAACAATTGCAAAATATGATGTTTCTGTTAACAAAAGTCGCTCAATATATTTAAAGGTCTAAAAGCCAAATACTTTGGAAATTTTATTTTTGATTACAATTTTTTTAAATTATTATTATTATTACATTTCATTTTTTATTAGAATTAATTATATATTAATATATATAATTACAATTCTATTATGCTTAAATTATCATATAATAAATTAATTATATGAAATATATTTATCGATTTTAAATTATTTTTATAATTAAAACTTATATTAATTCTTAAATTGACACATGTCGCCTACATGTTGAATAATGAGAAAAAAACAACAATAAGCTTGACTGGTTTGTCATTGTCTATAGTGCATCAACACAAGAAAGACAACAATGAACGAATCTTGCTTGTTGTCATTTACAACTAATCAAAACAAGTGAAGACAATGATGAGCCTAGCCAGCTTGTCATCTTTTGTGGCAATGCAACCAAAAAAATAAATGACAAGCATGGCCAACTTGTTGTTGTTTGCATCGTCTCAATAAAACGACATCATAAAAATAAAAAAAGATGACAATGATGAGCCTAGGCTCATTGTTGTCTTCTGTGGAATTTGCAAAAAAGGAAAAGAACAATGAGCCCAAGTTTATTGTCGTTTTTTGCAACTCAACAAAAAGCAACAAAAAATGATGACAAGCCTAGGCTCATTGTCATCTTCTATGGAATCTGCAAAGAAAGAAGATGATGACAAGCCAAGCTCATTGTCATTTTCCAAGCACATCAACAAAAAACAACAAAGACACAACAAGCTTAACTCCTCATCATATTCTAGAAGACATCAAGTACAAACACCAAAAGACGACGACAAGCTAGCTTTTGTCATCATCTTCTACAATACAACAAAATAAAAAAAGGATAGCAACACACCCTAAACCATGTAAAGTTTGCAAAGAAAGTGGAGTTTGTTGTTCTATACCAAACCAAATGAATTTACAAAGAAATACGAAACATACCTGAAGTAGAGAATTTTTTTTGGCGAATTTTTGCACCATGGTGAAAAAAAAGGCATGTGAAAAGACTACTTGAGTCAAGATTGTGTATGAGGTACAAAAGTTCAAGCTTGCAAACTCTCAAGTTTTTTCATTTTGAGTTTGTAAATCAAATGTGCATGTTTTTTATGTTTTACATATGTGAAGGAAGTGTGAGTTTTGATTGCAAGTCGATTGTCTTTCTTGTGTGTACATGTTTGTTGTTTGTCTACACCTTGTGCCTTTTAGTAGCTTGTGCCCTTGAATTACACATGTTAATTATGGCACCTCTAAAACCCCCATCGGGCTTCAAATTCCAGTTTTTTTTTCTACACCCCCCTCCCCATTGCCTATTGTCAATTTGAAGCTTATCAATGTCGAAACACTCAGTGCCTCACCCAATAATGATCCTCCAAAAACTTTGTCGAAGGGGAAACACAAGGCTTTTAACAATGTTGTCCTTGAAATTGATTTTACAAGCCCTATAAAACAAGGTGAATGCAATGAACCAAAGCAGAAAAAATGAAAGTTGGAGTGGGAGGTGAATCATGTGTTTTAAAAACACTAGGTTGCAAGGTTTTGTTAATCCTAACCCATATGTGGGGTGAACAAGAAAATGAAGATGGTAATAAGGTGTAAGGTTTGTTTTGTTGTTGAAGGGAGGGAGAAGCTTTTAATGCATAAACTTGATTATTTGGTGAAGCATTCTAGGATGAAAATATGCATAGTTGCAAAGCTTGGATTTATTATTGGATAGTGGTATGTATGCAAAACAACATACGCAAGGATACATTTCTATAGGGTTGTAGATAAAATAACTACTGACAATTTCGCATCACTCATTGTTTGGAGTTTAGTGGACTGTGGAGGATTGAGTGTAACTAACATTGCTAACAAACTAGTCTACTTTGGAATAGACAAAATTACTGTCTTTCACAGTGTGAGAAGTGGGGTGATGACCTAGCTGATGCAAAAGTACATTCCATTTGTGAGCGATGTCCATTGTATGGCACACCGCATTAATCTTGTTGTTCAGACGTTGAACACTTTGAGTTTGGTCTCTAAGATTGAGTTTCTATACGTGTCCATGTACAACTATTTTTGCCATAGCCTTAAGCTCCATCTTGAAACTACAAAACTTGTTGAATTATTGTAGTTGAAAGGCAACAAAATTTTGAATAACATCAAGACACATTGGATTTCCATGCTTTCGTTTTCCAAACACGTCTCGAGCGAGTGTAAGCCACCAATTGTCAAGATGGTTGAAGACAATTCAACCATTAACACTACTAGAACAAATTACAAATTATTTTGTGATGTGGAGATGTTTTAAAGGGTTACATGTGTGATGCCCTTATTGGACGCAATGCAATGTTTTACTAACTTTGCCTAGGGTCGCCAAATGTTTATTTGTGATTTCATCTCTACTATGAAATTTTGTGAAGTGGACCTTCACACTATGTATTGCAATCTTGAAAAAAGGTTTTCACCTCCACACTTTTTTTTTCCCTTGATCTTGTCCTGCATAGTTCCAATTCCTTGTGTTTCACATGTTGGACAGAACCTATATCCCACATTGATTATGTTACTTTATTTCTTTAAATCAAAAAAGTATGTTTCATGTGATTAATGCAAAAATTGGGGCGAGAAACATGGTTGATAAGGAAGTTGGGTTCAATCTATAAAAGCTATGAAGCAACAATGTTCTGAAGTTGTTGCAGGGTTGATTATTGAGTTGGAAAAGTGTTCTCCTACTCAAGAATTGTTTAGTGTAACTAGGATGATCTACCCCTAGTATTGGCATGCTCCAAAAGTTGAAATTACTTTTCCAAGCCACATGGCCATTTTGCAAGCCCATTTCGTGTATAAAAACCAATTAAGTGGTTTTGGTATGTTTGTTGGGCTTGTCATAAATCCTGTGATTTTTTATCAATAGTTTACCATTTTCAAGTTGATAATGTTGAATCATTATCAAGATGCCAAGTTACTTCAAAATGATGTGAACCTGACCACATGGTTATGGGAGAGGATTGGAATTAGTGGGATTTTAAAACGGAGACTCTTTAAGTGGTTTAAAATGACCAAGTTTTGCATTGTTCTAGTGTTGGGCGATGTGGAGGATGAACATACCTTCTCAAACCTTGCATTCATGAAAACAAAGCTCCAAAATCAGTTGACTACACATTTGGACCTTGTTCTCCACATGTATGCTCAAACATTTTATACTTTATAAACTTTCCCATTCAATACCACGATTATTGATTTGAATGACAACCAATTATGTGCTATGGGGTGATGGTTTAAATCCTATCCAATTTGCCATCTATTGTGGGTTTGTTAGTGACTTTATAAGCTAAAGGTAACATGTATACATGCAACAAGCATTAGGCAACATAAGGACTTTACCTATAGTAAGTAGTAGCCAACATATAAGGCTTAGACACTTACATTTGTTTTGCTAGTTTCATACTAGTTTTGTATCAAACTATGGAAGAAAAATATTGGGCCTTGGATGGCCATATTTTGCAAATGGGAAACCTTAATCATAATGTTTGTTTTATGTGCTTCATCAAAATCCAAATCTACCCTAATTTTCAAATATGCGCCTAGTTGCTAGTATGAGTAAGTGAAGCCTAGTTTTAACTTTTCCCTGCAAATTTAATTTCTACTTTTATGCATATAATCTAACTAAGTTTGATACAGGTAGTGCATGAGCTACATTGGGTAGGATCCATAAATCAACTTGTTTTTTTTTTTTTAAAATAAAAATTAGACATAGGATAATCAATCAAGGTATCATATTTTGACTTATTTTATCAAATTGGTCCTCAATAAGGTAGTTACAAATGTCTTAACAATCAATTTTCATATCTAGTTTTCATAATTCAAATTTCAATTTTATATCATTTATGAAAAAAATTGGATAGTAAAAGAACTTGCATAAAGAATGATGAAAATGTTACACATTTTTTTCTATAATAAATCATATGTCCAAATTTTCACACCCTTTCAAATCTTCTTTCAAATGCTTCTATTTGTGCACTAGTTTCAATTAGTTCCACTAAATTAAAGAATGTTTACAAAAAATCTTAGGATCATGGTGGCCAATTTGTGTTCACAAAAAAATAATTTATCTAAGTTATCTGATTACAAACAACATTTTTAAAGATTTATAAGTATTTTTGCCCAAAAAAACCCATTCCATTTCAATTTGTGAACTAACTATGCCTAAGATCCAATGGGCAATAATCACATTATAGGAAATATAGATTCATGATTCTCCCACCATTGAAAATGATATATTCTTCAATTATGGCCTTGGTTTGTTAAAGGCCAATAAATGAAGACACTAAACATAGGTTCTTGAACCTAGGATTTAACATCAAAGACAACATGTTATGAACCTTCTTTCCTCATTTAAAAAAAAAAAAAAAATCTAAAACATCACAAACCTCTTTTCTAATCATGTTAAAGGCCAAACAACCTAACTCAAAAGCAACAATGGAATCCTCTTCCATAAATTATTAAACCTAAAATTCATGTTTTTTTATATTCAATTTCAAACAAATGGAAATGGTAGAATTTAAAACATCACTTAACAACCAATGACCTTTGGATTGATTAAAAACATAAGCATACACAATAGGGGGGAGGCCATTAACAATGATTTGAAAAATTTACCATGTCAAAAGAAGAGGCACTCGTGTAGTCATCTTAACATAAATCTACATACCATAACATAAACCAATTACTTTTCAAACTTGCAATGCATGTTGGCAAATTTGCAAAAGAGAAAAAAAATTGTTAAAACTTACTAATAATTGAAACTAATTACAAAAACTATAATATATATATTTCAAATTACAACAATACATCAAATTAAGAAGTTACCTTGATTTCATTAAAATTTTCAACTTCTTTGGGGTCAAACCAAATTCAACACATGCCTTATTCCACTTTTGACAACCTTTCCCATATGTTTTGAGCAAGCTTATACATTTTTATAAATATCCTTATGTTGTCTTAATAGAAACATATGTCAAAGTTTTTACAAACTTTTTTGTCCATTGTAGCATATTGATAGGCCTTGGAAAATGCATGCCCAAAGCAAATGCCTTGATAACTTTCCTCTAAACTTAAATTATCACAACTTATAACTATTTTTAATGTAACAATCATTGTGTTTAAGTTAGATTTTTCATCTTTCACATAAATAATAATCTTCTTTTTCAAGTTATACTTTTTGAATATTTCAATCAAGTTTTTGGCCAAAGTCTTCTTAGAAATATTTGCAATTTCAAAAAGACCAAGTGTAACATGTTTTGGTTGCCAATCCCCTTTCAAAAAATTAATCATAAAGGCAAATACGTCATGAGCACCTTTTGACATCCAAAGATCAAAGCTCGATGTTGCAAAATTACATTCCTCCAAACTAGTAAAACATATAACTATTTAAGTTTTTTCATCAATTCAAGAAACATTTGTTATGAAAACTATTTTTTGGAACAAAAAAAATCTTAGACACAAATGTAAACATAAGTATTTCATTCATAGACTTTCCACAAATTGCATGGGCAGATGAATTTTAATAATCAACAAGCCCATATCCTTAAAAAAAATAATTCTATTGCATATGATCTTTTTAGAAAAGATCTTTAACAACAACAAAATTAACAATTGCATTGCTAGAAGGATTTGGTTTTTTTTGGTAGGTTGTTTCTCCACTTTTCTTTTAAAGAATTGTTCATTTTTTCCTTAAACATTTTTGCAATGATAGAATGGTCTACATTTACATATTTTTTCAATGTTTTTATTCGATTTGTTATATTGTATAAGATTAGACCTTTCCTTGTTTCAATTTTAGGGTTACACGCCAAAACTACACAATTGTAACAAAGAATACATCTCATAATTAAGGCATTTCACATCAACATTTTGTTATTTGTCACATAAACAAAAATCAACATAAATTTATACCATGTGATTTCTAAATTTTTTTTTGAACATATAATTTTTTGATATATATATTTCTTGACTTTCTGGATTTTGATTATTTTTTGTTTAAAGATTGGGGTTTATTTCACATTTTTGCAAGCATCCTTCTTCCATTACATCATTCATGAACATTTCACATGCATTTTCATTTATCATAATTCCATTTTCAAAAAATTAGGCCATTTTTTGTTTTCACAAAAGAATATAACACTCAAATGGAAAAGAAAACCCAAAAAAATGTAAAATAAACCAAAACACCAAAACCTACCTATAACTTAAAATGCAAGCATTCACAAACATATTTACAAATTACTAAAAAAAAATTCATTTTTTTCTTGCAAACTATGTAAATAAAAACTAGATGCGTTTTTATTAATGTAATCTCTTTGAAATTTCTTGAAAAAAAAACAACAAAGTTGTTATTAAACAACAGAAAAATCCATTAAAAATATAAAAATAAAACAATAAAACAAAATATGGAAAAATTCAAGTTCATTATTTTTTTAAGATTAAAAGAATGGAAAGATTCACCTTTGTTTTTGGTTGTTTCTAATTGTAGTGGAATTGGCATGGGTAGTACCTCACCATAACACATATATGCAACACAAGGGGAACAACAACAACACATGGGGTGAATGGTGATGGTGGATACTTAGTAGTAAGAGGAAAACAACAACATAATGGACTAACAACACACCATTTGCAAAACAATGGCACTATGGGTACGTAGTACTTCACCATAACACATGTAATGCAATCAGAGCAACAACTAACAATGCAAATTGAATAACAATAGTAACATAGGGGGAATGGTTATGGTGGACCTATACTTGGTAGCATGATGCAACAACCAACAATGTGAAGGAACAACAATAGCATCAACAACACAATGAAACAATATTAACAACAATAATAAAATGTGACAAATTAGTTAATAATGCAAAGGAATAACAATAACATGACAAAGTAGCACCAATAATGTGATGGAGGAGCAACATTATTTACAATATGATGAAATAACAACACCGAGAACATAATGGGGCAACACTAACAATGTGATGGAGTAGTAGTAGCTCTAGCAACATGATGGAACAACAAAAACACCAACAAGGTGATGAAGCAATTGCATTACCATCAATGTGACAAAATAACAACATCAACAATGTGATGGAACAACAACAACACCAACAATGCAATATAACAACAATAACACTAACAACGTGATGGGGCAACACAAATAATGTTGCAACGAAACAACATTAACATTAGCAATGTGATGGGGTAACACCAACAACACAATGGAGTGGTAGCACCATCAACAATGTAATGGACTAAGATGCTAACACTAACAATGCAAAGGAACAACGAGTGAAAAACATGGTAAATTATACACAAAAAGTAATGAAAGCAACAAAATCTTGGGGTCCTTAAATAAAATGACTAACAAATAGATGATTTTATGGGGATTATAAATTATTTTTTGGGTACATTATTTTTTAACTCTTGTTTATATGGACTTCAAAATCTAAATTGTTATAATCATGTTTTTTTAAACTATTTGCAAGTACTTCAATTGGACTTAAAATTTGTGGTAGTTTGAAAAATAAAGTTCAAGTATTTGAAAGTAGGTGAAATATTTTGCAAGTATTTGGTTTTTCTTTCAAACACCTCAATATTGATGTGGTGAACATTTTAATATATACTTTTTGGTTAATGAAGTTTGTTTTCATAGTTAAAATCATCTTTAACCCCTAAAAATTGACATAATTTTTGTGGATAATTTTGGGATTTTTTTTCAAGTCCAAATGATATGACACAAATTCCTTTGGCTAGAAGGATGTTAGAGATGCCCATGAAAAAAACTAGATTTTTTGTTTGTTTTGAAATCCTAGAGGAAGGTTTAAAGTTTGAAAGATTGTTTTTTTGGTGTTTTCAAGTAGAAAACAAGGTAACAAATATGTACAAAACATTTTACTTGCACCCCAACAAGAAAACAATGCAAGGGAACAAAAAGCCAAGAAAAACACGACAAACAAATTATAATTTAGATTATATAATGTTAAACCCACAAGGGGTTTTTGTATGTTAGGGTATTGCCTCCTCACTTTTGCCAGCTCTTCCCCATTAAAATAACTTAACCTAACTTAATCAAAACCTTAATTAATTTAATCTAACCTAAATTAATAAAAAAATATTTATAATTAATTGCCTTGAAAATAAGATTTTTCATACAATTGACTCAATTTAAAACATTAAAAAAAAATTAGTTTTCAACAATTAGGTTTTCATTTGGGTGAAAATTGTTGGTTTGTTTCTCAACCTAATTATCACCAAATGTGATACTTGTTATTTTTCATTGTGAAAACCGATTGGAGAATCGGTTTAAGAATTAAGGGTCCCAATGAGAACCACCCAACACTACATTTTACCATAATAAAGAGAGTAGCAAAGTCCTTAGGGATTGATGAATTCAAAATAAGGCTCAAGCTTGAAAATAAGTTTAACCAAATGAATCATTTATGACAACAAAATGGTAGAGCTTTTTATTTTTATCTTTAGTTTTTCAAAAAGACCTTTCATGTTTCATTACCACGTTATGGAGATGTTTTGATGTTTGATGTTGTCTTTTTTTCATTGACTAAATGCTCTTCTTTTCACATCTTTTGATCAATCATGAATTTTTACATAGTTGGTCATTTTTCTCCTCACATATGAAATGTTATTCTTGCATTTTGACTTCTTTCACAAAGATTGTGTGGTTTACTTTACCACTTTGGCTTATGGTGTGTTCACTTGGTTTTCCACTTGATTTGATTTGTTTCGCTATTTGACTTGATGTTTCAATAAAATGGTCTTTCGGGTTTCCTTGTACTTTCATGAACTAGTTAAAAAGGGAGTTAAAAAAAAGGTCCCATACACCAGTTGTAGGTCATAGGTTTTTTTGTGAAATGCGAGGTGTATGCATGTGGGTTATTCTCCATGAAGGAAGGAATGTTGTTAATGTGCATAAATTTAATACATGTTTTAAAGGATCCATCATGATCACCACAACATAAACATAAATGGTTGAAAAATGCAATGTCTATTGTGATTACATCGTGTAGTGCAACAAAACAACCTAGATATAAGAAATCGATTTGATCATTGACTTCCATGAATCCAAAATGTATTGCCCTCATACCCACCTTTTTTTTCTTTTTTCTTTGTTTGCTTTAGGTTTTTCAAAGTGCCCATGTTACTTGTGGGTTGTTGTTCTAATGTAGATTTTGTAAAATGAGTAAGGACAAGTTTGTGGTGAATATGGTTTGTTCTTAGTTAGAGCATTGCCACATTTATACCCACCAACATGTAGAAAACACAATAATAACCTATCATTAAGTGCATGGGATGGCCGATTTGGATTGTAGTTCTAAAAAAACTTTTTCCTTAAATAGGGATTAGGTATGGGTAGGATTGTAGGTCATAAACATTTTTTCCATAATCTTATAGACTTGGTAATTTCCATCCACCTATTGTGTACATAAAATTTACAATAGTCCATCAAATTTGCATTTGAGGACATCATCCCCTATGACATTTGGATACATGGAAAATGATTTGGTTTTTTATAAACCTTTATATCTTGGGCTCAAAACCATCTTCTGTTGTTCCGCTATAATTTTACTTCTACATTGTTAAAGGTTAAAGTTCATAGGTTGTATCTACATAATGTTTTGTGAACTAATGATGTAAGGGAAAATTTGCAATACTTACCCATGGTCATTCAATACACATTGGGCTTTAAGAATAATGTGTAATACCCACATATGAGTCACAAAATATGCATTGACATTTAACAAAAAATTACAATACCCACATACATGTCATGAAAGAAGTGCTAGTTTATTACCATCCTTCCAAAGCGCAATTGGAGGGTATGTAGGTACTACATTTTGGGACTATGTTTTCAACTAATAACCATGAATTTAAAATGGGGGCCAAAGCCATTACTTTAGTGCAATATTCGCATGTGGGTTACAAAATAGGTGCTAGTCTTGGGAACCCCAAACCATTTTGAATTTGATGATTTGAGATTGATGCGGTTATTGCATTTTCAAATTAAGTTATCACCCAATTACTTTTAACTAAAACAATGTGGTTTTCATAAGTCCTCATGTGTGGGTATTACATTGTACAAAACCATTCTAAAAATGTAATATCCACATCCCATGGTAAATCATACAAATGGAAAACAAAAGAGTTTTCCGACAATCAACTATGCTTTGAATTAAAAAGTTACAAATGAAAAAAACTAATGAGTGACAAAATTTAGCCTTAAAGTTTAAAGCTAATTAGCCCAAAAACAAACATAAAACCCTAAATAATCTTAATGGTAAATGCCATAAACCCAATAATTATACAAACATATCTAAATGCAAAAATAAATAAATTGGAGCAAGTGGGTAGGTAGGTAAGGGTGGGGTAAGTAGGTAAGTAGGTGGCTGGGTAGTTAGGTGGGTAGGGGGGGTTAATACATAAGTTTTGCCAAAAGTTAGAAGTTTAATTAGAAAGTAAAAAGGTTTTGCTAAAAAGTAAAGGTTTAGTTAGAAAGTTGAGAGGTTTTGTTAAAAAGTAGAGGTTTAGCTAAAAGGTTGAGAGGTTTTGCTAATATATAGAGGTTTAGCCAATAAGAGATATAAGTTTTGCCAAAAGTTAGAGGTTTAGTTAAAAAATAAAAATGTTTAATTTGAAAAGGAGATAATTAGTTAAGAAGAGATAGAGGTTTAATTGAGAAATTAAAATTTAGCCAAAAGGAGATAGAGGTTTTGTCAAAAAATAAAAGTTTAACCATGCAAATATAAAAGTTTTGCCAAAACATAAAAGTTTGTGAAAATAGAAGTTGTGTTCTGAGCTAAAAATTTAACTAGGAAAATATGAAATTTAATGAAGGATTAAAAATTAAACTAGGACAAAATAGAGGTTTTATCAAGAGCTAGAAGTCCAGAAGAAAAAAAAAAAAAGAAAAAAAAAAAGAGCAAAGGTAGGTAGATAGGGGATTGGCTAATAGTTGGTAGGTAAGGCCAAGATGTAAGTCAGCATGGTAGCTAGGTGGCAAGGTAGTATGGAGGTTAAGGTTGAAAAAAGCAGTCAAATTAGTAGAAAAAAAAAAAAGTTGACTGTGATACAATGTTGATTAATGTATGATGAGGAGGAGGATGAAAAAATTGCAGAGACCATCCTATGGATAGAATGGCCAACTGGTGCATTGGTGGGTGCTGATTGACTCTGGCAGGGTGAACGAACACCCACCTACTACTTTGACATTTTGTGAGCAAGGCTTCTTAGTGACAATATTAAGCCTCGAAAAGGAAGGTTTAGGGTCCCTTTAATGTGTTCACACTCATCCCTTTGATCCTTTGGGGTGTCCATGTACTATAATCTTCATATTGTAGCAAATGCACAGGGACACATGACGAAATAGATGACATCTTTGCATCCAGCATTGCAAAGAAAAGCTGATTTCCACGTGATTTGAGAATAATTACACTTTTCATATATACACGATTTGGGGGGGTCCTTACTTTTTTTTCTTCTCATGTTCCCTTGCTGGGTGTTTTTCTTTTATTTATTTATTTATTTATGAACCAATAATTATCACTTCAAAACATTTTTTCTTTTCTTTTTTTTAAAAAAAATCTCTGGTTCTCTGGACCGGGTGTTTTTCCTTTATTTATTTATTTTTGAACCAATAATTATCACTTTCAAAACATTTGACGGGTGGTTGGGAGGTGAAAGATTGTTTGCTACTTTTGTTCTTGAACATGGCAATTCACCAAATTTTGCTTACACTTA
>Ga0116229_10012624_pt1 | contig 12123 bp, 13 predicted proteins | sample S1TSphgellanicum_3_FD_87313 | JGI IMG/M metagenome (GOLD analysis project Ga0116229, IMG submission 87313) | Host-associated microbial communities from peat moss isolated from Minnesota, USA - S1T2_Fc - Sphagnum magellanicum MG | ecosystem: Host-associated > Plants > Peat moss > Unclassified...
AACGGCACCTTCACCAACGCCGAGCGCCGCATCTCGCCCGTGCGCAAGGTCATGCCGGCGCAGGCCGGCATGGAAGACTGGCAGGTCACGATGGCGCTCTCCAACGCCCTTGGCTATCCGATGAACTACGCCCATGCCAGCGAGATCATGGACGAGATCGCACGCCTGACGCCAACCTTCAGCGGTGTCAGCTACGCCAAGATCGACGAGCTTGGCAGCATCCAGTGGCCCTGCGATGCCATGGCACCGCTTGGCACACCGACGATGCACGTCGATCACTTTGTGCGCGGCAAGGGCCGCTTCATGCTGACCCGCTACGTCCCCAGCGACGAAAAGGTCACGCGCAAATTCCCGCTGCTATTGACCACCGGCCGCATCCTGTCGCAATACAACGTCGGCGCGCAGACGCGCCGCACCGAAAATGTCGCGTGGCACAGCGAGGACCGGATCGAACTGCATCCGCACGATGCCGAGCAGCGCGGTATCGATGAAGGCGACTGGGTCGGCATCGCGAGCCGCGCCGGCCAGACGGTGCTGCGCGCAAGCATCACCCAGCGCATGCAGCCTGGTGTTGTCTACACCACCTTCCATTTCCCCGAGTCGGGCGCCAATGTGATTACGACTGACAGCTCCGACTGGGCTACCAACTGTCCGGAATACAAGGTCACGGCGGTGCAGCTCGTCAAGGTTTCGCAACCCTCGGAGTGGCAGGAGCGCTATCGCGCGTTCTCCTTCGAGCAGGACCAGCTGCTCGCCCATCGCCTGCCGCGGGCCGTCCATGAAGCATGAGGACATGAGCGCAAACGCCCGCGGCGTGCCCGGTCTCGCGCACCTTGACGTGCTCTTGCGCGATGGCGAGCGCGAGGCGCACGCCGATGCCATTGCGGAAGAGGTTCCAATCGCGCTCGAGTACAACGGCGTGTCGCACGCGGTGATGTTCGCAACACCTAGCGACCTCGAGGATTTTGCGCGCGGCTTCACGCTCTCGGAAGGCATCGTCGCAACACCTTGGCAGATCTATGACGTCGAGATCGCCGAAGTCACGGCACGTGGCATCCGCGTTGCCATCGAGATCGCAAGCGAATGCTTTGCGCTTTTGAAGGATCGCAGGCGTGCCCTGACCGGGCGCACCGGCTGCGGCCTTTGCGGCACCGAAAGCCTCGAGCACGCCGTCCGAGCGCTGGCGCCGCTTGCGGGCGGCGTCACGATGCCAATTGCCACCATCATCGCGGCGCAAGAGGCGATGCACAAGCGCCAGGCCCTGATGCACGCCACCGGCGCCGTCCATGCCGCGGGTTTTGTTGACAGGGCGGGCCAACTCGTTGACGTGCGCGAGGACATCGGCCGCCACAATGCGCTTGACAAGCTCTTTGGTGCGCTGATCGCAAGGGGCGTCGATTTGACCGAAGGCGCAGCACTGATCACAAGCCGGGCCAGTTTCGAGATGGTGCAAAAGTCGGTCACGCTGGGCGTGCCGATCCTCGCTGCCGTGTCAGCGCCAACGGCCCTGGCGGTGCGCATCGCGCGCGAGGCCAATCTGACCTTGCTCGGTTTTGTGCGCGGCGGCCATTACTGCTGCTATAGCGTCCCCGCGCGGCTGCACGAGCACGCCCTGCGCTCCATCGTCCAGCAGGTACCGGCGTGAACGTCGACAACCTGGTTGGCATGGCCAACCGCATCGGCGAGTTTTTCGTGGCCTATCCCGACGCTTTCGAAGCCAGGCACGAGATCGCCGACCACCTCAAGCGCTTCTGGGAGCCCCGCATGCGCCGGGCCATCCTCGCGCACGTAAATACCCGGGAAGGCGCGGGCCTGCACCCGCTGGTTCTTGCCGCCATTCGCGAGCATCGCGACCTTCTGACGCCGGCCGATACCTCGCATCACCTAAAACCGTGACAGAAGAGGCAACCGCCGATGATGCGCTGTCGTTGCTGCTCTTTGGCCACGAACGGGATCTGCTTGGCAACCTGCGCCGGTTTCCGCTCATCGCGCGCTACAACCTCGATCGCCTTGGCCTTGCGATTTCGCTCGAGCAATGGCAGGCGCTCGACTACGCAACACGTCGCGAGATCGCGCTTTTCGAGCTTTCATCGCAGGAACAGACGCAACGCGCTCGCGTCAGGCTGCAAGGCATCGCCGTGAAGGCCTTCGGCGCGCCGCTCAAGGCCGTCGTGGCCGATCCCGCGCCCGCCGAATACGGCGTCGGCGCGGTTCTTCCCGAGCGCCTGGTGGTCGCGCTCGAAGAAGAATTTCTCGCCGTGCCGAGCGAGGCACAATGGCAGGCGTTCTCCGAGCTCTCGCGCTTCGGCCTGCTCAAGCTCTCCCGCCACGGTCATCGCAACCGCCGGCTGGAAGCACTGGTTTTCGACCTGCTCGGCTCACAGCATCTGGCAAAACCTAACGATACAGGGTCGGAAAGGTCGATTTGAGCGCTGCGATCTTGGGCAGGTCGTTGATCACGATATAGGGCTGCGTCGGATGTAGCGCGAGATAATCCTGGTGATACGACTCGGCCGGATAAAACCCGGTGAGCGCTGTCACCTGGGTCACGATCGGTGCCGAAAAAACGTGCGCCGCATCCAGTTGCGCGACATAAGCGCGCGCAATCTTGGCCTGCTCGGCGTCGGCAGCGAAGATCGCCGAACGATACTGGGTGCCGGTGTCTGGGCCCTGGCGGTTCAATTCGGTCGGGTTGGTGGCCACCGAGAAGAACACCTTGAGCAGCTGGCCATAGGTGATCTTCGAGGGGTCATACACGACCTTGACCGACTCGGCGTGGCCTGTGGTGCCGGTTGACACGGTCTCGTAATTGGCGGTGTTGCCGGCGCCCCCGGAGTAGCCCGAAGTCGCCGAGATGACGCCGTTGACGTGCGAGAACACGCCCTGGATGCCCCAGAAGCAGCCGCCCGCAATCACCGCGGTTGCGGTCTGGCCAGGCGCTGCGAGCGGCGCGTCGACCTTGGGATCGGGTAGCGGTGCACTTTGCCCCTCGGCGCCGGCGATGCCGCAGGCGCCACAGGCCAGGACAAGGCTGCCAAAGACCACGCGCGCGAAGCGTGCGCTGACGCTGTTCATGAGTCGTTCCACTTACGCCTCCTTCTGGAATTTGAGCGCGACTGAATTCATGCAATAACGAAGTCCGGTTGGCTTTGGGCCATCGTCAAAGACGTGGCCAAGATGCGCGTCGCAACGCGCGCACGACACCGCCGTGCGCACCATGCCGAACGTCTTGTCGGTGCCTTGCGTGATGTTTTCGCGGGCGATCGGTTGCCAAAAGCTCGGCCAGCCCGTGCCCGAGTCGAATTTGGTCGCCGAATCAAAGCACACGGTGTCGCAACAGATGCAGCTGTAGAGGCCCTTTTCATGAAAATTCCAGTACGGGCCGGTGTAGGCCACTTCGGTGCCGCTTTGGCGCGTGACCTGAAATGACGCCGTATCGAGCTGCGCGCGCCACTGTTCTTCGGTCTTTATCACCTTCGGTACCGAAACCGGCTTCAGGCGCACGCCCTGTTTGGTAAACGGCACGATGGTGACCATGACCGGTTGCGCAGGCGCCGCATCGGCAGCGCTAACCGGGGTCAGAAAACGCGGTACGAGTCCGCTTGCGCCGGCAAGGCTATAGGCGCTTGCAGCTCCAAGACGGGAAAAAAAACTGCGTCGGGATGCTTTTTTCGGCGTCGCGTCAGAAGTTGTCACAGTCAGGCTCTCAATGGATGGTGGGATTCGATGCCAAGGGGGTAGTCGCCCAAGGCGGCCTTACCTTACACGTTAATCGCAAGCAGGACTGATACGGCGAATTACGCCGATCGGAGCCAAAGCTTGGCAAAAATTGCCGCGGTGCGGCCCGGTTGCGACCCGACTTGCGAGCCTACTTGCGGCCGTTGTCGCGACCCCCGTCGAACATCGGATCGGGCCCATTTTCGGTCTTGAGCACCACGCCGTGTTCGTCAAAGGTGATGGTAAACAGCGAATGGTAGACGTCAAGTTCGCGATAACGGTAATCCCACACCAGATGGCCGCGAATGGTGCGGTGGGCGGCGGCAATGCCGAAATTGTCGAGCACGCTGTCTTTGGTCCAAACGCCAGGCACAATCCTGCCAAAGCGCGCGAGCGTGAGCACCTGCTCCGTACCTGTCACCGTGCCGCTGGCATCAAGAAATGCGGCGAAAGCACGATCGCCCATCGGCGCGGTCGAATAGATCAGGACTTCGCCGCTGTCGGATTGCGAATCCGCGGCCGGCTTGCCAAAGCGATCAAGCACCTCGGCGCGCGTCATGCCCGGGGCGATGTTGCTCGGATAGTTGGCGCAGCCGGCTAAAGCCACAGTGAAAATCCCGGCGAAGAGCCGGTTAGCGAGGCTGGGAACGGGCAAAGCCATGATTGATGCGGGCAGCAGTTTGGGCAGCGAAGTCAGGTGCTCTGCGTGAGACGCGGCCGGCTACACGGGGTTCCGCACGGGATGCAAAAGCATGGCTTTAGTCCAGCTGCGGCCTTGGCATTGCAGGCAAAAGGCGCTCAAGTGCACGTGCAACCTTGAGCAGCAGCGCATCCTCGTGCATGCCGGCTACGAGTTGCACGGCCACGGGCAGCCCGTCTTGCGAGAGCCCGGCCGGCAGCGAAATTGCCGGCTGCTGGCTGAGGTTAAACGGGTAGCTAAAGGGCGTCCAGCCCAGAAATGTCTTCGGGTCGTGCGAAAACGGCGCCTCGGTTGCGACCGCCTGCATCGCCGGCACGGCCACCGCTGGCGTCAGAAGCACGTCAAAGCGCTGATGGAATTCGCGCATGCGCCGGCCGAGCTCGATGCGCGCCATGCCCACCCGCGACAGGTCGACGGCGCTGTACTTCTGGCCCTGTGCCGCCTGCCAGCGAAACATCGGATCGAGCCGGTCGCGCTGCTCATCGCTTAGCGCCGCAAAAAGCGTCGCGGCACCAACAAACCAGAGCGTGCAGATCTCGTCAATCGGATCCTCAAAGCCCGGATCACATGCGCTCACTTCAGCGCCTGCCTGAGACAGCGCGTCAGCGGCACGGCGCGTCGCCTGGGCGACATCGCCATTGACCGTCGCATAGCCGAGATCGGCAGAATAGGCGACGCGCAAGCCGGCGATACTGTCGTCAAGCCCCTCTAGATAGTCACAGGGCGCATAAGGCAGCGAGAACCAGTCCCTGACGTCGGGCCGCGTGATGACGTTTAGCGCCATCGCGATGTCGGTAACCGAGCGTGCATGCGGCCCGACGTGCGAAAGCGAGCCAAAAGGCGATGCCGGCCAGGCGGGTACGCGCCCGAACGATGCCTTTAGCCCAACCACGCCACAAAAAGCCGAGGGAATGCGAACCGAGCCTGCGCCGTCAGTGCCAAGCGCAAGCGGGCCAAGGCCAGCGGCAACCGCGGCCGCAGCGCCACCGGAGCTGCCGCCTGGCGTCTTGTCGAGGTCGTAGGGGTTGCGCGAGATGCCGGTCAGAAAGCTGTCGGTGACCCCCTTGCAGCCGAATTCCGGCGTGGTCGTCTTGCCCAGAAGGATCGCCCCGGCTTCGCGCAGCCGTGCCACGGCGGGCGCGTCGAACTCCCAGGCCTGGTGCGTGGGGGTGGTGAGCGAGCCGCGCAAAGTCGGGGTGCCGCGCGTTAGGAGCAGGTCCTTGATCGATACCGGTATGCCATCGAGCGCATTGAGCGGGCGCCCCTCGCGCCAGCGCACATCCGAGGCCTGCGCGGCTTTTCTTGCCTCATCGGCCATGACCTCGCGATAGGCGTTGATGCGGGGATTGACGCGCTCAATGCGCGCAAGGATCGCTTCAAGCGCCGCCGAAGGCGTGGCCGTGCCCAAAGCATAGCGGCGGCTCAACTCGCTCGCCGACAGCGCGCTCAGATCATCCATGAAAAGACGCTCCCTTGAAAAAAAATGCCGCGGCCCGGTTCAATCAATCACGTCGGTTGTGCCGCCTTGGCGTCGGCGCTCGCCGCCTCGCGCAGCCGTTCCTGCACGCCGGCGAAGGCCAGCACGGTGCCCAGAAGCGCCAACGCGCATCCGAGCAGCACGTCACCGATGCGTTGCAGCAGGACATGGCTTGAGAATTGCGATCCCGACCAGATGTCAAGCGAGAGCATGACGAGCACCAGCATCAGGCCCGAATGCAGCCAGTAATTGCGCTTGATGAAATGCGGCACAAAATAGAGCAGGACGACGGCGATGGCGGCGATGATGCGGGCATCGCTAACCAGGCTTGTCATCACCAGTGTAATGAGGGCGCCAGCGAGCGTGCCGATGATGCGCTGGACGACGCGCAGGTAACTGCGATGGGCGTCAGACCACATCACCACCACGACCGAAGCCGTGACCCAGCTCGGATGGACGGCATCGATCATGCGCCCAAGCGCATAGCCCAGGCCCGCGGCAAAGACGTAGGCCAATACGAAGCGATAGAGATGCCAGCGTCCGGCGCGAAGCGTGAAGAGCGCTTCCTTCAGGCTCTTGAATTCGCCGATGCGCGCATCCGGCGCGATGACGTTCTCGATCAGGCGCAAGAGGGCCACCCAGGCAGCAACAGCGAGGGCGAGCTCGACCAGGCGTTTTGCGTCTGCGCCATGCACGAGCGACATGAACAGCGCGACAACCAGGGTGAAGCGACCCGCCGGCTGGTACGGCGGCCCGATCGACGAGGCCACGGCGGCAATCGCCGCAAGTCCGATGAACACCGCGCCAAGCGCGAGGGGATCAGCAGCCAGCACGAGGCCGGCAAGCGCACCCACGGTCATGCCACTCGAGGCGAGCGCGAGTGTCGCAAGGCGCAAGCGCAACGGGCCTTCGACGTCGGCGAGCGTCATGAAAACGGCAAGCGCCGGTGCGATCGCCAGCGCCTCGCGCAAATCGAACATCTGGCCGATGGCAAGTGCGCCCAGAACGCCTGCGATGGCGACGCAGCCGCGATGCCAGGGCGGCCCGGTGCCCTCGACCTTTAGCGCATCCGCGGTGTAATTGCGCAGGCGCAAAAGCGCCGGGCTTTGATCGCGATGATCGTCACCGTCCACGGAACTTTGCCGCGCGCTTTTCGACGAAGGCGGCGACCCCTTCCTTGGCATCTTCGCTGTTGGCCAGGCGCTTTTGGATCGGCACGAATTGCGCGATCGCAGCGTCTGCACCGTTTTTTACCGCGTCGAGCACGCTGGCACGCGTTGCGCGCACTGCAAGCGGCGCTTCGCGCGCGATGCGCTCGGCGATCAAGAGCGCGCAATCGAAGACCGCGTCAGGCGCAACCACTTTTTGCACGAGGCCCATGCGCAGGGCCTCGTCGGCATGAAACTCCTCGCCGGTGAGCAGGATCAGCATGGCATTGCCGATGCCGGCGCGCTCGGCGATGCGCACCGTGGCACCGCCGGTGGCCATGATGCCGCGCTTGACCTCGAGCTGGGCAAAGCGGCAGTCGCTGCCGGCAACGACGATGTCAGCAGCAAGCATGAGTTCGATGCCAAGCGTATAGGTGATGCCGCGCACCGCGGCAATCAGCGGCTTCTCGCGCCGCGGGCCAAGCAAACGCAAGTCGAAGGGATCGATCTGATCGGGCCCGATCGCCGACTCGCCCTTTTGCATCAGGGGTGCCATCGAAGGCAGGTCAAGGCCTGCCGTGAAATGGTCGCCAAGCGCATGAAGAACGCCGACCTCGACATCCTCGCGCGACTCGAGCGCCGTATAGGCGGCACCGAGTTCACGCATCATCTTGGGCGTAAAGCCATTGAGCTTGGCCGGGCGGTTAATGCCGATCAGCCAGACCTTGCCGCGTGCTTCACATACGATCTCACCTTCGACGTCGGACATTCGATCTCCCTGGCTAGCCGCTGTAGGCCTCTGTGACAAGACGGCGGAAAAGATCGCGCATCTCAAGGCGCTGGTTGGGCGCCTGCATGAGCCAGATCGCGTTCAGATCCATTGACGGGTCGATCCAGAACAGCGTGCCGGCAACGCCACTCCAATAGTAGTCGCCGCGATGGCCCAGGGGACCGTCCTTCTGGCGCACTGCAAAGCCAAGCCCGAATCCCGAGTCGGCTCCAGGCAGGTAATTCGGCCCGCGCTCGATCGTGCCGAGGTGGTCGCGTGTCATGGTCGAGATCGTTGCGGACGAGACCAGCCGCACGCCATTAAGCGCGCCGCGCCCGCGCAGGAGTTCGATGAAGCGCTGGTAGTCAGACAGGGTCGAAAACAGGCCGCCACCCCCCGAGCAGTAGCCCCTTAACTCCGTGCCGCGCAGTCGAATCGGCTCGCCCGAGTCGGGATCCTTCTGAAACGGCTCGGCAACGCGCGAAAGCTTGGCCTCGGGCACGAAAAAGGCGGTGTCGACCATGCCAAGCGGCGCAAAAATCCGTTCATCGAAAAATTCGCCCAGGCTTTGCTGCGTGAGGCGCTCGATCAAAACGCCCAGCACGTCGGTGGCCCGGCTGTACTCCCAGGTCGTGCCTGGCTCGAAGGCCAAGGGCGCCATGGCAAGGCGCCCAATCAGCTCGTCGCTTGAAATCGACCAGCTGTCGATATCGAGCGCGCGGTATTGCGCCTTGACCAGCGAGTCATTGAAAACGCCGTAGGTAAAGCCTGCGGTGTGTCGAAAAAGATCGCGAATCGAAGCCACCCTCGCCGCAGGTTGGCGCACGAGGGTTGCCGCGCCATGCGCATTGCGCACCTCGATGCCGACCTCAAGATGCGCGAACTCGGGAAAGACGCGGGTGATGGGATCATCAAGGGCGATGTCGCCCGCCTCGACGAGCATCATCGCCGCGAGCGCGGTGATCGGCTTGGTCATCGAGTAGATGCGAAAGATCGAATCGGCGCGCATCGGCGTGCCCGCTTCGGGCTGTTGCAGGCCGAACACGCCCTCGACTTCGATTTCGCCGTCGCGGCACACGCGCAGCACGACGCCCGGCAGGCGCCCGCAATCGACCAGCGCCTTTACTGCACCTAGCATCGGCTCGAAGGTGATCATCTGCAAAGCCCCCGCGGATACGCGGTTTTGCTGCAAACTGTCTGTTTGTCACCAACCCAAGCCGCCATGAAAGTCATCCTCTACACGTATTTCGCGACGCTATTCACCTTGTGCCTGCTGGATGCCATCTACCTTGGCGGCTTCGCCAAGAGCTTTTTCGACTCCCAGCTTGGGCCTGGCGTGCTCCTGAAAACACCCGTGATCCCGGCGGCTGCGGCGTTCTACCTGATCTATGCCGCGGGGATAGTTTACTTCCTCGCCTTGCCGATGGCGGGCTCGAGCAACTACGGGCACACGGCCATGCGCGGCGCGATTTTCGGCTTCATCGCCTACATGACCTACGACTTGACCAACATGGCGACGCTAAACGGATGGAACTGGACGATCGTCGCCGTCGATCTGACCTGGGGGTCGGTCGCGACCGCCCTGGGCACGCTCGCGGGCAGTTTCGTCGCCGGCGCGGCGAAGCGCTAGCCGCCACTCACGTAGTGCCAGTGGCCGTCCTTGATTTCGACCATGACGCGCGCGCGTTGATCAAGCCCGAGGTGATCGGTAGGGCTCATGTTGACCACGCCGTTGGTCGTGGGCAGATTGCGCGTGGCCTCAAGCGCGTCGCGAAGCGCCGCGCGAAATTCCGGCGTGCCGGGTTTGGCCTTCTGTAGTGCAAGCGGGATGGCACGCTCAAGGAGCAGGCCGCAATCCCAGGTATAGGAGGCAAACGCGGCAACGCTGCCGGCACCGTAGACCGCTTCGTAGCGCTTGACGAATTCGAGCGCGCTCTTTTTGACTGGATTGCCCTCCGGCAGTTGCGCCGCCACCATCACCGGGCCGGTCGGCAGGAATGTGCCGTCGCAGTCCTTGCCGCACACGCGCAGGAAGTCCGGGCTTGCGACGCCATGATTGTGGTAAATCCGGCCCTTGAAGCCGCGCTCGATCAAGGCCTTGACCGGCGTTGCCGCGGGCGTGCCCGATGCGCCGATGACGACCGCATCCGGTGCGGCGGCGACAATCTTCAGCACTTGCGCCGTGACGCTCGGGTCGCGACTGGAAAACGTTTCCTTGTCGACCATCTGGATATGACGCAGTTCGGAGAACTTGTTGATCTCGGTGTAGAACGATTCGCCAAGCGCGTCGGCAAAACCGATGAAGGCCACCGTCTTGACATTGTGGTTACTCATGTCTTCGGCGATCGCAGTCGCCATCATGGTGTCGGTTTGCGGCGTCTTGAACATCCAGGCGCGATTCGCATCCATCGGCTCGATGATGCGATTTGACGAGGCCAGGCTCAAGGCTGCCGTCTTGCCTTCGCCAAGCACGGGCAGCATGGCCAGTGAATTGGGCGTGGTGGTCGAGCCGATGATGACGTCGACCTTGTCGTCGCTGATCAGCTTTCTGGTGTTGGTCACGGCCGTGGTGGTGTCCGAGGCGTCATCAAGGATGATGTAGTCGACCTTCTGGCCAGCGATTTCCTTGGGCAGGAGCAGCACCGTGTTTTTTTCCGGGATGCCAAGCGAGGCGGCCGGCCCCGTCGACGAAATCGTCACGCCAACCTTGATCTGCGCAGCGGCGGGAGAACAAAGGGCAAAGACGAGCGCGAAAGCGGCCGCGCCAGCGGCAGCCAGGTGCTGCATGGGGCGGGATATCCTTGCCATCTGATGCTCCTCAATGATGCGGCTGCGCCACGCGCTGCCAAAGGTGGGCACAGCATGCAAAGGGCGCAAGACGCTGTCAAGACGGGGATTCCCCAGACGCGCCCTTTTTGCTCGCTACTCATTTCACCGCGTTTCTGGCACGCTAGGGGCATGCATGCAGACACGGCCACAAGCTTTGAGCTCGTCGATCTTCCCGAGGGCTTCTACGACGACCCGTATCCGACCTATCGTGCGTTGCGGGAAACAGATCCGGTGCACCGCTTTGCCGACGGCAGCGTGTTCCTGTCGCGCTATGCCGATGTCCTTGCCGTCTACAAGGACGTGCGCCGTTTCAGTTCTGACAAGACGCGCGAATTTTGGCCCAAGTTCGGCGATACGCCGCTCTACCAGCATCACACGACAAGCCTTGTCTTTAACGATCCGCCGCGCCACACGCGCGTGCGCCGCCTGTTGCTTGGCGCCTTGTCGCCAAAGGCGATCGAGATGATGCAGCCTGCGCTTTTGTCGTGGGTCGATACCTTGCTTGAGCGCCTGCCAGGCCAAGGCGAGATCGACCTGATCGAGCATTTTGCAGCGGCAATCCCGATCGAAGTGATCGGCAACCTGCTTGCCGTGCCGGAAGACGAGCGTGCCCCGCTAAGGCAATGGTCGCTTGCGATTCTCTCCGCCCTTGAACCCACGCTTGACGCGAAAAGCCAGGCGCTTGGCAACGCCGCGGTGGTGGAGTTTTGCGCCTACCTGCAAACCCTGATCGCAAGGCGCCGCGCACACCCCAGGGATGCGAAAAGCGATGTCCTGACGCGCCTGATCTTCGATGTCGACGAGGCCACCGGCGAGCCCCTGTCCGAGGCGGAGCTTCTGCATAACTGCATCTTTTTGCTCAACGCCGGGCACGAGACCACGACCAACCTGATTGGCAATGCACTGGTGGCGCTTGATGCCTGGCAAGACCAGCGCGAGAAGCTCGAAGGTGGCCAACACATCGCAAGCGCCATCGAGGAAGTGCTGCGCTTTGAGAGCTCGAACCAGCTTGGCAATCGCATGACGCGCGAAGAGGTCGACATCGGCGGCATCAATATCGCGGCCGGCACGCCGATCCATCTTGGCATCGGCGCGGCCAATCGTGACCCTGCGCAATTTGCCGATCCCGAACGCTTTGACGTGCTGCGCGAACCGAATCGCCATCTGGCCTTTGGCTCGGGCATCCACCAGTGCGCCGGCATGAACCTGGCGCGCCTTGAGGGGCGCGTGGCCCTTGAGCGCTTCTTGCAGCGCTTTCCGAATTACCGCGTCCTTGGCACGCCCGCGCGCAACCCGCGCGCGCGCTTTCGCGGCTTTGCACACGTTGCAGCGCGCCTTGACTGAGCAGCGCCTTGGCGCGGCTGAAAGCGATCAGCTGGCGTAGAGCTCCGGAAAAAAATGGCGCTCGGTCAATTCGATCAGGATGTGGATGATCTTGATGTGCTGCTCTTGCACGCGATCGGCAAAGCGGCCCCCTGGCGTG
>Ga0116229_10012625_pt1 | contig 12122 bp, 13 predicted proteins | sample S1TSphgellanicum_3_FD_87313 | JGI IMG/M metagenome (GOLD analysis project Ga0116229, IMG submission 87313) | Host-associated microbial communities from peat moss isolated from Minnesota, USA - S1T2_Fc - Sphagnum magellanicum MG | ecosystem: Host-associated > Plants > Peat moss > Unclassified...
TATGGCGCTACCGCAACTCGATTAAGTTAAGCAGTGGCGGAACTCTAGCAACTATTGCGGGCCAAAAACACGACCTTCCTCTCATAACTCCCATGACAAAGTTAGCAATTCTCGAGTATCCGGACCCCAGACTGCGGCAGACCGCGGAACCCGTGCAGGTCGTGGACGCCGAGGTGCGGCAGTTGGCGGACGACCTCTTGGAGACGATGTACGCGTCCAATGGGGTGGGCCTCGCCGCGACCCAGGTGGATGTCCATCGACGCGTGCTGGTCCTCGACGTGAGCGAATCACGCAATGAGCCGCGCGTGTTCATCAACCCCCGGCTGATTTCGGCTGAGGGTCTCGCGCCCGCCGAGGAGGGCTGTCTGTCCCTGCCCGGCATCTACGACAAGGTTGCGCGACCGACGCAGATTCGCGTCGCGGCGCTTGGGTCCGACGGTCAGCCGTTCGAACTCCAGGCCGACGGCCTGCTCGCGGTTTGCATTCAACATGAAATGGATCATCTCGAGGGCAAGCTGTTCGTCGATGGGCTCTCGGAATTGAAGCGTCAATTGATTCGCAAGCGCCTGCAAAAGGAGCGCCGCCAGCGTTCCGCGGTGAGCGAGACCCGCGCTACCGCACCGGCTTACTAAGTCTTGAGCGAGCCCTCAAGGTCGCTGCGCCTGGCGTTCGCCGGCACCCCGCCGTTCGCCGTACCGGCACTCGAGGCCTTGGCCGATCGCTTCGAGCTTGTCGCGGTCTTCACGCAACAGGATCGTCCCGCCGGTCGGGGTCGGGCGCTGCAGATGAGCGCCGTCAAACAACGAGCCGTCGAACTCGGCATCCCGGTGCATCAACCGGCGAGCTTCAAGTCCGCCGAGGCGCAGGATTTGTTGCGCGGCCTCGAGGTCGATGCCTTCGTCGTCGTGGCCTATGGGCTGATTTTGCCCGCCGCCGCGCTTAGCGCTCCGCGCTTGGGCTGCTTCAATATCCATGCGTCCTTGTTGCCGCGCTGGCGCGGCGCGGCGCCGATCCAGCGCGCGATCCTCGCCGGCGACCGGCGTACCGGCGTCACGATCATGCGCATGGAAGCGGGGCTCGACACAGGCCCGATGCTCGCCTCGGTCGCCGTGGACATCGATGCCCAAGACACGTCGAAGAGCTTGCATGACCGCTTGGCGCCGCTCGGCGCGGCGCTCGTCTGTGAGGTGCTCGAGGCCCTGGCGCGAGGTGAGGCCCGAGAGACGCCGCAGCCATCCGAGGGGGTGACCTACGCGGCCAAGATCGACAAGGCCGAGGCCTTGATCGATTGGCGTGAGGATGCGGCGGCGATCGCGCGCAAGGTGCATGCCTTCGACCCATGGCCGATCGCCGAGACTCGTTTGCACGGGACGCAGTTGCGCATCTGGGAGGCAGAGGTCGCTGCGCAAAGCGCGACCGGCGGTCCCGCGGCGCCCGGCAGCGTGCTTGCGGCCGGCTCGGCCGGGATCGATGTGTCCTGCGGCCGGGGCGTGCTGCGCATCCAACGCCTCCAACTGCCCGGCCGCAAGCCCCTGACGGCACAGCAATTTGCCAATGCCCAGCCGCTGCTGGGCGTGTCTTTGACGAGCGCATGAGCGCGGCTGCCGGTGCGCGCGCGCGGGCGGCTTACGTGCTGGCGCGCATCTTGACCGACGGCGTGACGCTCGATACGGCTCTGCACGATGCGCTCGCGAGCGCACCCGGCGATTTTGGACCGGCCGTGCGTTCCTTGAGTTACGGCGCGGTACGCGGCTATTACCGCCACGAGGCAATTCTCGCGAAGCTGCTATCGCAGCCTGTGCGCTCGCTCGATTGCTTGGTGCGGGCGATCCTGTCGGTGGCACTGTTTGAATTGGAAGACGCGTTGACGCCGGCCTATGCCGTGGTCGATGCCGCGGTCAAGACCGCGAAGGCGACCGATGCGCTGCGCGCGAGCGGGCTCATCAATGCCGTGCTGCGACGGTACTTGCGCGAGCGGGCGGCGATCGACACCGAGATCGCACGTAATCCGGTGACCCGCCATGCCTCCCCCGTCTGGCTCGCGGATCGGCTGCGCGCGGATTGGCCGGTGCGCTGGACGCAGCTGCTCGCCGCGGGCGATACGCAGGCGCCGATGTGGTTGCGCGTCAACAGCCGGACAGCGGGCAGTGCCGCGGACTATGTGCTGCGCCTGCAGGCCGCCGGAATTGCGGCGCGCGCCGAGCCCCGTGTGCCGTTCGCGGTGCTGCTCGATGCGCCCTGTGATGTGCAAGCCTTGCCCGGCTTCGGGCAAGGGGACGTATCGGTTCAAGATCTCGCGGCGCAGTGCGTGGCATTTCCCCTAGGCTTAGGGCCTGGGTTGCGAGTGCTCGACGCCTGCGCGGCGCCCGGCGGCAAGACCAGCCTGATCGCCGAACGCGAACCCGCGCTCGCGAAGCTGCTGGCCATCGATATCGATCCGCAGCGCGTGGGCCGCATCCGCGAGAATCTTCGCCGCGGTAATTTGGATGCGGAGCTGCTGGTCGGGGATGCCGGAACACCGGCGAGCTGGTGGGATGGCGTGCCGTTCGATCGCATTCTGCTCGACGCGCCTTGCTCTGCGCTGGGTGTGATCAGGCGTCATCCCGATATCCGGCTGCGTAAGTCGCCCGCCGAGATCGACAAATTACCGGATCTGCAGAGCCGCTTGCTGGCCGCGGCCTGGCGTTTGCTCGCGCCCGGTGGGCGCTTGATCTATGCGACTTGCACGGTCACGCACAGCGAAAATCGCGGTGTCTTGGCGCAGTTTCTCGCAGCGACCGCCGATGCGGCGATCATCCCTCCGGAAAGCTGGACCGATTGGCCCGGTTTCGGGCAGCCGGATGAGTTCGGGCGCCAGATTCTTCCCGGTGAGGCGGGTGCCGACGGCTTCTATTATGCTGCGATAAATAAACAATGAACGCCCTGCCGCGCCAGCTCTCGTCGATTCCGCAGGCCACGCTGCTGCGTGCGCGCGCCTGCGTCATTGCCTTGACGCTTGCGCTTGGTTCGCTCACGGGTGTCGCTTCGGCCGAAGGCCTCGACGGACGCTTCGAGGTGCGCTCGGCCGATCTCGAACTCAAGGACGGCGTCTATCAATTGAATGCGCGTCTCGAGTTACCGGTCGGCGACGCGGTGCGGCAGGGCTTGTCCGAGGGCGTACCCTTGAAACTCGAACTGACGCTCGACATCGAGCGAGTGCGTCAATTCCTGCCGAACTCGGGTGTCGCGGAGCTCACACAGCGCTACCATCTGCAGTACAACACCGTCAGCGCACGCTATATCTTGCGCAACGACAACAGCGGACAACAGGAATCGCTCCCGACCGTCGAGGCGGCTCTCGATCAGCTGTCCCAGGTTCGCGGTTTGCCGGTGCTCGATCAGGGCTTGCTGTCGCCGGGTCGCCGCTATGAGGCGAATGTGCGCGCGAAGATCGATTACGGCGCCGTGCCGCGCTCGGTGCGCCTGCTGATGTTCTGGGTCAACGAATGGCATCGCGAAAGCGATTGGTACACGTGGACACTGCAGCCTTAATACGCAAGTACGGCTCGACGGTGCTGGCCGGCCTCGGCATCGCGCTGTGGTTGGTGGCGCTTTATTTGCTGTCCTCCGCGGCACAGAATTCGGCGGCCTTCGAAGAGTGGCTGCCGTACATCGTCGTCATCAACGTCGCCGGGCTCCTGACGCTGTCGGTGCTGCTCATCGGCAAGTTGTTCCGGCTGCTGCGCGAGTACCGGCGGCACGCGCCCGGCTCGCGACTCAAGGCGCGCACCGTCGCGATTTTCAGCGCACTCGCCGTGGCGCCGATCTTGATCGTCTATTACTTCTCGCTGCAATTCTTGAACCGCGGCATCGACAGCTGGTTCGAGCTGGAAGTCAGCCAAGGCTTGAAGGATACGCGCGAACTGTCGCGTGCCGCGCTCGACGTCCGGGTACGAGAGTTTCTGCAGAATACGGAGGCGGTCGCGCGGTCGCTGTCGTCGCTGCCGGACTTCGATCTCGTGGGTCCGCTCGATCGCGCGCGGCGCGAGAGCACGGCCCTGGAATACACCGTGCTCGGTTCGCAGTCGCGCATTCTCGCGACCAGTTCCGATCGACCCATGGATGCCGTCCCCTGGCCGGCGACCGATGAAATGATGTTGCAGGTGCATCGCGGCCGCCCTTATGTGAGCTTGGATACGGATGCTCAGGGCGGTTACGTGATCCGCTCGGCCGCTCCCTTGAATGCCAATGGCAATCCAGGCGGCCGCGTCCTGATCGCGATGTATCCGGTGCCCGAACAACTCAGCGAACTGGCCGACACGGTGCAGCGTTCCTATACGCAGTACGCCACGCTCGTGCAGTTGCGTCAGCCCTTGAAGTCGACGTTCGTGCTGATCTTGACCTTCGTCGTGCTGCTCTCCTTGATCGCGGCGGTCTACGGCGCGTTCTTTGCGGCGAGCCGGCTCGTCAAGCCGGTGCAGGATCTGATCGCCGGCACGCGCGCGGTTGCGCGCGGCGATTACGACACGCAGCTGCCCCTGCCGTCGCGCGACGAACTCGGCTTTCTCGTGACCTCCTTCAACGACATGACCAAGCGTCTCGCGCGCGCACGCGTCGAAACGCGCCGCAGCCAGCAGGCCGTGGAGGCCGAGCGGGCCGGCCTCGCGGTGATTCTCGCGCGTTTGTCGACCGGCGTCGTCGCGCTGGAAGCCGACTTGACGGTCCGCACCGCCAATCAGGCGGCGAGCGCGATCCTGGGCGTCGATCTCGAGGGCGTGGTCGGCAAACGCTTCGATGAGGCGGCCAGCGACGGCGACCTTTACCTGCAGTTCTTGCGTGCGGTCAAAGCGCGGCTCGGCACGGAGAACATGGATTGGCGCGAGCAGATCGAATTGCTGTCCGACTCCGGCAAGCGTGTGCTCATGTGTGCCTGTACGACCCTGCCGAACGATGTCGGTGCGGCTTCAGGCGTCGTGCTGGTGTTTGACGACATCACGACGCTGCTGCAGGCGCAGCGCGATGCCGCCTGGGGCGAAGTGGCGCGGCGTCTCGCACACGAGATCAAGAATCCGCTCACGCCGATCCAGTTGTCCGCCGAGCGCATGCAGCGCAAGTTCCTGGGCAGCATGAACGCGCAGGACGCGCAAATCTTGGAACGAGCCACACACACGATCGTCGCGCAAGTCGACGCGATGAAGCAGATGGTCAACGCCTTCAGCGAATACGCGCGCGCGCCGGAATTGCAGTTCACGCGCTTTGATCTCAATCAGCTCATCACCGAGGTGGTCGATTTGTATCGCGCCCAGGACAGCAGTGCGGATCTCAAGCTGCAGCTCGATGCGTTTCTGCCCGAGATCTCGGCCGACCGGGTTCGAATCCGCCAGATCCTCAACAATCTCGTCACCAATTCTTTCGAGGCGCTCGAGGGGCGCGTGGGCGCCGGCATCGAGATCGAGACCCAGGTGGTCGAGGATGCGGGCAAGCCCGTCGTCGCCGTCGTGGTCACCGATAACGGTCCCGGGTTCCAGCGCGACTTGATCGGTACGGTGTTCGACCCCTATGTGACCAGCAAACCGAAGGGCACCGGCTTGGGTCTTGCAATTGTGAAGAAGATTGTCGAGGAACACGGCGGCCGCATCGAGGCGGATAATCGCCGGCACGGGGGCGCGCGCGTGCGCGTTCTGCTCCCCTTGGGCGACAGTGGCAGATTGCTCGGCACGCGCGAACCGCGCAAAGGCGAAAACAGGAGAGAACGGGTATGACCGCTTCAATACTGGTAGTGGACGACGAGGCCGATATTCGCGAGCTCCTGCAGGAGATTCTCTCCGAGGAAGGCTACGACGTCGAAGTTGCGGCGAACGCGACCGAGGCCCGCGCGGCGCGCGCGGCGCAGGCGCCGGATCTGGTGTTCCTCGACATCTGGATGCCCGACACCGACGGCATCACGCTGCTACGGGAGTGGTCGGCCATCGATGGCTACGACTGCCCGGTCGTCATGATGTCCGGTCACGGCACGGTCGAGACGGCGGTCGAGGCGACGCGACTGGGCGCGTTCGACTATGTCGAGAAACCGCTGTCGCTCACCAAGCTATTGAAGACCGTCGAGCGCGCGCTCGATGCCGGCAGGCGCAAGCGGCTGTCGAGCCGCATCCAGACGACCACGCTGGCGCTGCCCGTCGGCAAGGGCAAGGCGACGCAGGCCTTGCGCGAGCAGATCCAGCAGGTTGCGCCCAGCACGTCGGCCGTACTGCTGGTCGGCGAGGTCGGATCCGGCCGCGAGGCGTACGCGCGCTTGCTGCATGCGACGAGCGGCCGGGCCGCGAAGCCCTTCACGATGATCATTGCCGCGAGCTTGGGCGCCGATCCCGCGGCAGCTCTGTTCGGCAGCGAACGAGACGGCCGGATCGAGCAGGGGCTGCTCGAGACCGCGGCCGGCGGAACGCTGTTCATCAACGGCATCGAGGATCTCTCCCCAAGCGCGCAACGCATGCTCGTGGGCGCCATCGAAGAGGCGAGCTACACGCGCGTCGGCGGTCGGCAAAAGTTGCCCGTGGACGTGCGCTGGGTCAGTTCCGCGCAGCAGGATTTCGATCCCGCCGATCTGCCGGATTCCTTTCGCCGCGATCTGGTCGCGCATTTGAACGTGATCACGCTGCGCGTGCCGCCCTTGCGCGATTACGCCGAGGATGTGCCGGATCTGCTGCGCTACTACGTCGACCGAATGGTCGACGATCAGCATCTGCCCCTGCGGCGCTTCAGCGTTGCGGCTCAGAACCGGCTGCGCAATTACCCCTGGCCCGGCAATCTCGCCGAGCTCAAGAATCTCGTGCAGCGCGTCTTGATTCTCGGCGCCGGCGAAGAGATCCGGCTCGAGGAGGTCGAGCGCGAGCTCGCCGAGAAGCTCAACGTCGAAGAGCCGCTCGTCAAACAAGATTTATTGGCCCTGCCGCTGCGCGAAGCGCGCGAGCAGTTCGAACGCGCCTACCTGCAGCAGCAGCTGCTGCTCTGCAACGGAAAAGTCGGCCAGCTCGCCAAGCGAGTCGGCATGGAGCGCACGCACCTGTATCGCAAGCTGCGCGCGCTCGGCGTGGATTTCCGGCAGCTCGGCGAGGATTGAGTCGCGCGGGCGCACGAGTATCCTAGTCGATCACTCTGCAAAAACCGGGATTCGCCACGCGAAAACCCGGATCCGTCGCATTCGTTTGCGCTGTTGAAATACCGATTGCTCTAATCCCGCCAGCGCGCAGCAAACGCTGGGAGGGGCGCGGTCCAACTACAAGAACTCCGACCGGCGATCACGATTCGGGAAGTTCCAACATATATGGAGAGCAACATGAATTTCATTCGATCTTCGCTGCTGGCCGCCACGGCTGCAGTCGCGGGATTCGGGGCGTTGGGCGTGTCGGCACAAGTCGCAGGGCCGCCGACCGTCATCGCAACCGGTTTAGAGGGGCCGCGTGGCCTCAAGTTCGGTCCTGATGGGGACCTGTATGTCGCCGAGGCGGGGCTCGCCGGCACGAAAAGCACGGCGGGTATTTGCACGCAAGTGCAGAACCCCGGCCCGTATACCGGAGGACTTACGGCAAGAGTTTCGAAAGTCGGTCACGACGGCAAGCTGAAGACCGTCGCGTCGGGATTTCCCTCGGCGGTCAATCCGGGCGGTGTCCTCGGGGTGGCCGATATCGCTTTTCTGAACGGCAAATTGTATGCGCTCATATCGGGCGGCGGATGCTCGCATGGCAACCCGGACAATCCGAATGGCATTGCCGAAATCGACCAGAATACCGGCCGTTGGACCCTGATCGCCGACCTTAGCGCGTGGGTGAAAACTCATCCCGCCGCATTTCCCGGCAGCGATGATTTTGAGCCGGACGGCGTGCCGTATAGCTTGATCGCGCACGATGACCAGCTGTATATCGTCGAGGCCAATCATGGCCAGGTCATCTCGGTGACCCCGGACGGCTCTATCAAGCAGGTGATTGATATCTCCGCGTCTCAAGGGCATATCGTTCCCACCTCGATCGCCGAAAAGGACGGGCGCTTCTACGTCGGCAACTTGAACCTGTTCCCCGTCGATCCGCAGTGGGCTCGAGTATCGGTCGTCGCCGCAGAGGACCACTGGCCAACCTGGGGTCTGGCACCGGGTTTCGAACAGGATTACCACCGCCATCACATCGTCGACTCCAAGGCCGGCTTTACGACCGTGGTGGCGGTCGCCTTCGGGCCGCAGGATGGTTTGTTGTATGTACTCGAGCTCTCCGACGCCCCCGGTTATCCGAATCCTGGCGACGGAAAAGTGGTTCGTGTCTTGCGCAACGGACAAATCGAAGAAGTCGTCACCGGCCTCGTCGTGCCGACCGGACTGACCTTCGGACCCAACGGGAAACTGTATGTCTCCAACTTGGGCGCTGCACCCGGCGCTGCCGGGCAAATTCTGCGCTTTGATATCACACCGGGGTACTGAGTCCGGCAAGTCTGCGCGCGTGCTGTCAGGGCGACGGCACGCGCGCAAACTGACGGAGACCGACCCGCGAATGGGCGCGGACTGGATACCCAGCGTCTCGGGCAAGAAGGCATCGCATTTGCGCCCCACATCGTGCAGGGTGACCACCCTGGACTGGCAGTCGATCATCACTTAGATTGTCGGCTCTGGCGCCGGTCCTTGCCGAGACGCCCGCCAGGAGACAGGCAATAAGAAAGAGCAACTCGGGGGTGACACTCATGAACAAGTCCATGATCGCCGCATGCTGTGCTTTTGCCGTCGCGAGCCCTGCATTTGCCGACGCCAGCTAGCAAGAAACGACGCAAATCTCCGGCGGCCGAGCAGAAGATGAAGGATAGCGGCGCCGCCTCGCAAGACGCTGAAGGCGCACGTGACCGCGCTCGATGTGCCGGCCGACCAGGGGCCGAACACCGTGACCTACAGTTACGTGAGCGAAGTCTGGACCGCCCCGAAGCCCCCGGAAATGGCCGCTATCGATGAGTATTATGGACGCTATGGCGCGAAACTCATGAAAGGCGTGGACGTGGCGAGTCTCATGAAGTCCATGAAACCTGCGCTCGACGGGACTGCAATCAATCAATTATTCGCTTCGAATCCGTCCTTGGCGGGGTCGGTACAGGATTTCAGCAAGAAGATGGCCGAGGAGCAGGCCAAGATCACGGGCGTGCGGATCTTGGAGATCACGTGTCTCGGCGGTGAGGCGATGCCAACCGCAAGTGCGACACCACCTGCGCCCCCCGCGACCCGGCTCCGCCGCCGACAACCTAGGGCTCCCGCCGGCCTAAGCTTGGCCGATCGCGTGACTTCACCGCATGGCGCGCACGGGTGTCCCGTGTGCGCCATCGAACAGATGCGAGTAAACGAAATCTGCTTGAATTCCCCATGATCCAGACCGCCTATGTCAGTCGCGCCGCTGAGTCGATGCTGCAGGAGGACTTGCTGTCTTTGCTGCAGCAATGTCTCGCCAACAACGAGGCGAGCGGCGTCACGGGGATGTTGCTATACGGCAACGAGACCTTTCTGCAGGTTCTCGAGGGCGAAGAAGCCGTCCTCGATGTGGTCATCGACAAGATCCGCAAGGATCCGCGCCACTCAAAGATTCAGTTCTTATATCGAAAGCCGATCGACAAACGTCAATACGCGGATTGGAGCATGGGGTTCAAGCGTGTATCGGCGCAAGGATTGCAGGCTGTCGGCGGCTTGCCCGACTTCGGCTTCCAGGACTTCAACTTCGACTATTTGATCGAACATGAAGCCGTGGTCGAGACCTTGGTCGAACACTTCCGGGCGCCGCATTGGGACCCTTTGATACGCGAACTCGATGCGAAGGACAAAGTCATCGAGTACCTGAAGAAAGCGCTGACTCATACGCGTGGCTGCGTCGAGATTGCCACCTTCGTCCTGGAAAGCGTGGCCGTGGCCAGCCGCGACGGTCGTCTCAGTGAGGAGCAACTCAGGCTGTGCGAGTCCGCCCTCGATACGCTGCGTCGGGTCTAGCGCGGTCCGGCCGACGCTACCAAGGTATCTCCAGGCCGCGCCAGTCGAAGAAGCGACCGCTGGAACCCGCCGAGAGCTGGTCCACGACGCTCAACATGTGCTTGGCCGCATCGAGCGGGGTCTGAACCTTGAGTCCCGCGGTCGCGAATGGAGCCGAGAGCGGCGTAGCCACGGTGCCCGGATGCAGCGCGATACACAGGGCCTCGGGAGAGCGCCGGGCGAGCTCGATCGCGGCGGTACGCACGAGCTGATTGAGCGCGGCTTTGGACGCTCGATAGGCGTACCAGCCACCGAGCCGGTTATCGCCGATGCTGCCCACCCTGGCCGACAGGGTGACGAATGCCGACTTGCCGTATCGGGGCAACAAGGGCAGCACATGTTTCATCAATAACGCGGGGCCAATCGCATTGAGCGCGAAGGCGCGCGCAAGTTTGGCCGCATCCAGCTCGCGCCAGCTCTTTTCCGGCAGCTGGTTGGCATCGTGCAGGAAGCCGGTGGCGTCGATCGCAAGCCGCAAGTCACCGTGCGCCGCGGCGGATTGGGCTGCACCCGCGAGGCTCGCCTCATCGAGCAGGTTGATTGCAGGGGACGTCGCACGGCTGAAACCCAGCACGGCTTCATACCGCTTGCTCTCCGACAGGATCTTCAGCAAAGCGCTGCCGATACCGCCGCCGGCACCGAACACGATTGCCACACCGGCGCCGAATGTGGATGCGGATTGACCGCCTGGCTCGGAAGTGTTCATCCCTGGAGTCTAGTGTTTCTCGCGGCAAGTCGGGATCGCAACGCAGGGCAGGATCCCGAGATCGGCTGGGTCGTTCGATCAGTGGACGGGCGGTCTTTTCTTTCAATGTGGCATATCGCACCGAGAACCCGTGCGGATGCGCACATGCTTCTTGAATCGCCGCCAGGCGCCTATGCAACCGAGGTACCACCCATGACGAGACTAAGCAGTGAAGATCGACGGGCACTCAGCGACGGTCAATTCGCATTTCCGAATCAACGCAAGGAACCGCTGGAAAATGCTGCGCATGTGCGTAACGCGGTGGCCCGTTTCGATCAAGTAAAAGGCGTCAGCGACGCGGACCGCGATATCGCGTGGTCGCGAATCAGGGCTGCGGCCAAACTCCATGACGTGATCGTGCATGAATCGGATTGGCGCGATCTGCCGACCCGATCAGGCGGTTGACCTTGCCCTGCGCGCCGCTTCCTCTTCCTCCTCGAGGGTGAGGGCAGCCTCGGGATACGCCCGCAGTCGCGCCAGCTCAATGGGGTCGCCGCTCTGATCGGAGAATCCGTAAGTACCTTCTTCGATCTTGGCGAGCGCGCGCTCGATGCGGCGCCTCTGCTCGACGAGAGTTGCACTTACTGCGTCGTTGGTTTCAGTGATCGTCAAATCTTGCGCCAAGTCTTCGATCTCGTTTGCCTGGCCTGCGTCCGCGGCCGCCACCAGGTGATCCTCGTTGTCTTCGCTCTCCAGCATGCGGGCGAGCCGCGTCTGCTCGGCAATCAGCTTTTGACGTTGGCTCGCTATAAATGCAGCTTCAAGGCCGGTGGGGCGGCTGGTCATACAGAAAGCCTTGTTGAAATCGGGTACCGATGATCATAGACCGGACGGGACTTCGCCGCCAATTTGGCGTCGGCGCCGCGGTCCCGCCCGGTGGCCATCAACGTCTCGCAGCGATCAGGAGGGCTTGGTTGCGCCGTCGTGCTTGGATGCCTGGATCTTGCTGACGTCGGCCGCCGACTCGGTCGCCTGTGTCAAATGCCCGTGCGCCACCTGCGCGTGCGTCGCCGCCTGCTCCGCTTGGCCGGCGTCCAACGCTTTGGCCGCAGCGCGATGGTGATGGGCCGCCGCATCATGATGTTTGGCGGCCGACGTATGCTTCTCTGCCGCAGTTGCTTTATGTTCCATGCTCATTCCTTGGGTAATTGTTGGTTCGATTTACGCTTGCCCGAATTCGGAGGCGGAAGCGTAGTCCCGATCGCGAGGCAGCTCTGTTCGCTACGCCACCGAGTACGTCGGTGACAAGTCGGGAAGCCTCGCGCCCAACAGTTCCTTGAGCTCATCGCCCGAGATGGCCTCCCGCTCGAGCAGCCGCGCCGCCATGGCATCGAGGCGCGCGCGATTGGCGCTGAGCAA
>Ga0116229_10012626_pt1 | contig 12122 bp, 5 predicted proteins | sample S1TSphgellanicum_3_FD_87313 | JGI IMG/M metagenome (GOLD analysis project Ga0116229, IMG submission 87313) | Host-associated microbial communities from peat moss isolated from Minnesota, USA - S1T2_Fc - Sphagnum magellanicum MG | ecosystem: Host-associated > Plants > Peat moss > Unclassified...
GTTGGAGTCCCGGGACTTTGGACGGCCACAACTCCTCGCCCTGAGCTCGGATCGAGACGAGTTCCAAACCAAAGTTTTAGCTCTCGTCAAGAGCTTTCCAACGCCATGTCGCATTCTTTGAGGCGACGTCGGGAAGAGGTCGATTCCCGACTTTTAGTGGTCGGGAGTCAAACTGACAATTTGACTCCCGACCCTTCTTTTGCCTATAACTTGTGTTTCAGATGTCCAAATGAGCAATGCGAGCCCATTTTAAACATTTACGCTTCAAGAGCTTTCCAATGATATAAAGAACGCCATGAACCATTGTGTTTTGACCCCTACAATCACTCTCTGAAGTTTTGGGAATCCACCGGGACTCCATCTCCCAAGTGGGAGTTGCCTTGGGAGTGTGAGGGTTCACTCCTTCACACTTTCTAACACTCTCGGGAGTTTGTGATGTGACTCCCAAACTTCTTCTTGCCTTAACTCCCGGGCTTCCTCTTGGCCCGTAACCTTACAACCCTTTTGCCTTGGTCGCGAGCCCAAAGCTAGGGTTGCGACATTGTCGTTCTCAACATAGATAATTATTTTGCTTTTGCGACGTTTCAGATGGCCCGGCCGACTTTGTATGTTGCTTGGCACGCCGTTTTCTCTGTAGGCGACTACAACGTTCATGTGCAGATTCTGACGTGTCTTAATTAAATTTTGCTGGAACATCAATATGTGGAACAAGATTTTCCAAAGAGTCAGTTTGCTCGTCATTCTACTGAGCTTCTAGGTGTTGTCGAAGGGCCGCCAAAGCAACCAAAACATTACCATGCTGCGTAATGAGTGCACGCATACATTCTTGTATGTCTTCAGGTATTGTGGATAATATATGTTAAGTTTGTTGTTGATATTGATATCAAAATTTGGGGGCGGGGGTCTCTCTTGCACTCTTGTCTATTGGTGCCGTGTGTGTATGTATACAATTTTTTGGTGTATTTGTTACCCTACCTGTTAGCTAGACTATTTGTTTTATTTTACTTCAAACTCACCCTATTACGATTAGTCTCCCCCTTATTTACACAAAACATTCCTTATGGTGTGACCATAGAAAGTGGGTCAAACTTATCCAAATATATCTCCACGGACAGCCTCATCTTGGCCCACATCAATAACACAAAAACATTATCAGCTTTTTCGCAAAAAAATGAAATTCAAAATTGAAAAATTGAAATAGAAGTGATTTTGAGGGGAAAATTAGTAAATAGTAATACTATTTAAAAATTTGGATCACATAAGGTATCAATCTTTTTGAAAAATTTAGACTCATGAATTAACAATTTCATTGTCAAAGTAATACCAATGGTTACCAATTTGCTTGTGTTTTTTTTAAAATAATAAATTATGCATAAAGGTCAGTTTTCAAATACTCACCTTGCAAACCACTAGTTATATTGTCTAGGTAGGGTAGGTTATAGAGTTTTTTTATAAAAAAGTAATATGTATTTTTTGTCATAAACATGTTTTCTTTTTTTCCTATTTTTTTTCATAAACTTTTCATGATTGAGAGGAGAAAGGAAGAATAGGAAAGGCAAATGTTCGAAATGCTACACATGACAAGCCCTCCAAGCAAAGTCAGCCATTTTCGGTTGGAGTAAACTTCCCTAATTCACAAACATCTCAACTATTAAGAATCTAGAAACACACCAGGTCATCAACCCATAGCATCATTACCCATTGAAAAACAACAAAGTTATATCAGTTGGCACACTATGTCAAAGAATTTTACAAAGTTCCATAACATATTTGACACATCTATGATCACCTCTAGTCTAGATAAACAAATCTGCAAATTTTGTAACACATAATAAATATAGAATGCTACAGTTTTCAGACCACAGCAGAAAGAAAGAAACCTTTCAAACCATCCCAATCAAACCAAGAAAAAAATTCTTACTTGAAGACACCCCAAGTAAGTGAAACTTTGATCTTGCAAGTCCACCAAGTTAGAAATGTGCACTATTACTCAAAGTAAGGTACCATGTGCAAAGGATTGGAGTAACGACAAAGCTGCCAAATAAAAAAGGGAAAAACCCTATCAAAAATATTTCCAGACACTGAAAAAGGATCATCAAATAACACACATGAAGATCATTTGCACAACAGTTGAAGAAACCCACACTATTTATGGGCAAGCAAACTTTTGATATCTACTTTCATGTTTTTTCATCATCAACAACAATTCACTACCAAATTTTGAAGGAGGCCAAAACAAAGCTTCGTAAAAAGTGTGGCTTGATTCCGACCGGACAAAAAAAAGAACAAAAAAAAGAAAAAACTTAAGAAAATCTAATAGTCTTACCGTCCTCAATATCCACATCCAATAACTCTCGAGCAACTTCCTCTAGGTGCAACTGATCTTGATACTCCAGAAACTCTTCAAGATCAGCAAGCTTTTCAAAGTCTTTCGCAAATTAGACTTGCTCACCATCAAAACCAGCAAACTTCGAACTCATCCAAACTTTCCGGAAAGCAGGATTGGTGCATTACAAAATTGACCGAAAAAAAACAAAAAAACGCATTACATGTGGTCATGTGTAAATATTATTCATCATACATGGTGATTATTTATGCACCATCCAGCAAGCAAGCAGCACGTGGAGGATGATGATGTATCTAAATAGGGACATGGATGGAGGGCCATTCCTGGTTTATTTCCTTCCCATTCTTGGTGGGCAAAAAGTTGCAGTGTCAGACTCAGTAGAGGGATGGTGTGCAGCCGGCAACCTCAGATCTTCCAGGGTGTCGATTCGCATGGACGACCGGACGAATGGACAGAGGGATGACGGGATGGACGACCGGACAGATTCAGGGGAAGTTTCATTTCTCATCCTGACGTCCTTTACAATATATGATGATGTTCATTGCTTATATTTTCTCCAATAAAGTTGTAACTTTTTTGCAACTTCCATTTACATTTTTTTCAACCTAATTGCAACTATGTTGTAGTCAACCTTTCAACTCCATTTAATGGTATCCATTTTACACATGTCATCATTGTATAGGAACAACATGTTGGATAGGTTATTTTTTCAACTACTTTTCAATTGATCTTCATCATTTTCTTCAACTTAGTTCCCACTAAAAAAACTTGACCATTCCACTTTAGCTTGACTAGTTTCATTGCTACGTGGATGCACCATGTACACTATTAGTACAACCCTATGCCCTTGCCTAGTTACACCATAGTTAAACTTGCAACTTGATGTTTACTACAATTTGACTAATCTTGCACATGTGTGGATGTCCCATGTGTCATATCATTGTTGGTTGAACCCCAATTGGGCCTAATTACAACACAATTGAGTTTGTAACTTAAGCTTGATTATGGTACAATTGATCTTACAACTATGTAAATGCACCACGTGTCATTGTACTATTGGTTGAACTTGGTGCCCGGCCTAGTTGTAATAAAATTGAAATCCCAATTTGTTGTTGATGATGTCATGATTCGTTAATAGATGAAGTTCATCCATTGGGGGTTATAGTTGAAAACAATCTTTGACTATAATTGTGGGTGTCATTTTCAAGTGGAATGATTATAATTGGTTATTGGTGCGGTGCTAACACATGGTCGTCACTTCCGATTGTAATGTATTTTGTCACTTTTGACTTGTATTTGTTGATTGTTTTGGTGTGTAATTGCAAAAAAAAAGTTAAATTGGAAAAAAAAAAATTTGTAGTTGGAAGGGTCATTTTCAACTATAATTACAATTGAGGATGAATTGTAAGCATAATTGAAAATGAGGGGGTTTTCAACTAGTGTTTGACAATTTTCTTCATTTCAACATAAAGGTTCAACTTGCCTTCCTTGCTCTACAAATTGAACTTTTTGCCTTTTTAATTATTTTTTTTTGTAGGTCCATTATTCGCATTTGACCCAATTCATGGTGTGTCCTAACTTTTCACAAGTCAACCTTCTAGCTATCCGTAAGTTATCAACTTCAATGTAGCTAGGTGATGCAACTTTTGGTGTCATAAGACCTCCATTTCCAAGCAATGGAATTGTTGCATAAACTAGTTATGCAAAGACTGGGTTACAACACTACCTTTTTTATTTTTAATCACATCTTTTGGGTTGCTACACCTTTTTTGAATAACTCAATTGGAAGATTAAACAAATGTGGCATGTTTGATCAATGGGTGCTTGTAATTAGGATGTGCAATTCAAACCATACTACTTGCAAAAAAGACAAAATAATAAATAATATGAATATGAATATATTAGTTTTTACACTATGTTATAGCTATAAGGTCACATAGATAACATAACTAACTAAAAGTAGTCATGTTATGTAGTTGAAAGGCCACATAAATATCATAATTAATTAAATTTAATCATGCATGCATCACAAACTTAACATCTCATGATTTAGTAATGAAATTGTGTAAAATTTGTTCAATCATAATTTGTATGTTTCATGCATTAATATTGTGCATTAAAAACACATTTGAGACATGGATATATTAGAAGATGAAAAATCCGTCTGACATTCGTTCATTCATAGGTTCGTACTTCATTTATCAACACATTTATCCATGTGTCAAACTTATTTTCAATGCATGATATTCATGCAAAAATTGTACAAACTTATGAATGAACGAACTTCACACGATTTTCATTATTAATTCGTCACATGCTAAATTTGTGAGGTGTTATTTATGTGATTGCCTTTACAAGTGTGTTTACAATGTGCGTTTTTTTTACATATTACCCCATTTGTTTGATAGTGAGGTAGATGGTAATAACTATCTGTTGGGATCATTATGGCCTTGCTTGGTTAGATTTTTTGAATCACCTAAGACTTTAAGGTATGTTGATTCCCACCAACATGGGCAAATGCAAGTAACACTATGAAAAAATGGGGTGATTTGCAACTAGCCTTGCAATTGGGTTTTAAAGTTACAATGACCATTTGCAACTCATTATAATTCAACGTATTTCTATGGGTGTAAATGTATTAGACAAGTCCCATGAATTGCAATGGATGCAACTCACTGTATGTGAAACCATATACATATACAACATGTGCAACTTAATTACAACTATGTAAGAATAATTATTGTGCAATTCTAATGCAATTAGTTTGTAATTATAATATTGATCTCCACCTTCCATTATGATTGTTCATTGTATGTGGTTTTAGATTACAACATGTGGTGCAATTGAAAATTGCCACGTGGCATATTAATTGAATTTCGAGAAATAAAAATAAAAATATATTTAAATAATTAGTTAGGTCAATACATAGGCATAGGTAGGTAAGTAAAACTAAGTAGGTAGGACATACCTACATATCTAACCTACCTACCTACTCACTTACCTAGGAAGGTAGGTAAGTAAAACTAATTAAGTAGGACATACCTACATACTTACGTTACATACCTACATAATTAGGTAGGTGAGTTATAAAGTAGCCATGTAAATATTTTTTTTTAATTTCATGTTTTGCTTTTAAGGTTAAGCTTTTTTGAACTCATCCCAAATTGACACATGTATTTTAATGTGAGCACTCAAGAAAAAACACCTTGTTTATATAATTTGTGAGATGGGATTCAAAGAAAAAACATATGGGTTTAATATTTAACATATTGCACATTAGTTGCAACTTGGGTTGCAATTAGAAAAACAAAATTCCACATTATCTATGTTTTTCTAATTTTTTAATTGTACAATGAATTAGGTAATTACTTCATAAATATATATGTGAATTAATTATCTATAATCAATAATTTGATATAATAATTTGAATATTTTTTAATTATTTATTTTAATTCAAATAATTAATCATTTATTATTGAAATTAATCAAATTCAGTTAATTATTCAAATTGACTAAAAAGTTAATTACTTGAGGTAGACTAATTAATTCATATTGATTGAATCAACTAAATATTATTTAATATCTAATAAAATATTGAAAAAATCATTTCTAAATGTGAAATTAGGTAAAAGACATATTTATCAAATATTAATTATCTGAAGTTTTGGAATGATAATTAATTTTTTTGAAATAAATATTTGTATTAATTAATCTAATTTTGAAATATTATTAGGTTTTTATTTCTTATAAATTAATATTTCATTAAATTAATAAAATAAAAATATGAGCTAAATTGATTAATTCTGATTAATTATTACATATTAATTTATATGCAAAATTTTAAAAATTAATGGTAAAATATCTATTAAATATTTAAATATGAATTTATTAATAGTTGAATAACAATCACAAAATAGTGGAAAAGAAATAATTATACAATGACAACATAGTGGCACAATTAATTGTATAAATGGGAATAATGTTGATAACTAGTTACAAATGCCATATTTAATGGGTAGTGGAAATGCATACATGTGGCATGATCATATGTGTTAACAATTATACATTAGTTGCAATGTAGTTGCTAATTGGGTGTTACATTTAAACTAGTTGTAATGTAGTTATCACATGTAATTAAAGTTCAATTTGCCAAAAGGTCAAACATGATTGACTATGTTCGAATGTACAATAGATACATTACACTATATAGGTTTCCCATTTGAAACTAAATTGCAATTATTGTACAATTCCTTAATTTTTTGACATGGCATTTCATTTATTAATTGCATGTATTTCCATGCTCTAATTGTAGTGTAGTTGTATATTAATTGTTTTGGAGTTTTAACTACATGGTAATGTGGTTTTGGCAGAGAAGATTTTTCATAATGTAAGAAGACAAAATCCACATTGGAAATCCATCAATGTTTATGCATGGTCATCATCAATTAGGTGATTAACAATGACCCAAACTCAAACTTATTTCTATTCAATGCAATTTGTTTATAAGTTTTATAATTATACTAGAGTCTAGGTTGAAAGGTATAACTTATTGCAAATGCTTTTATTATTCTACTATAGTTTTTACAACTTTCAATGAGTGTTGAAAATAACAAGGCAAAGGAAAGACCATTATAGCAAAAGGTCATGACCTCTAGGGTAAACGCAAACTTGTTGCTAGTATTTGGTCAACTTTAAAGTCAATTGCACAAGAGTTAAGTGCCTCATGAATTCAAAATCTCAACCAAAGGTACATGTTGGATCTCCTATTATATTTAAATGGATGTAGTGGGATCTTGTTATCACCCTAAAAATGATATGACAATCATGAACATGTAATATTTTGACAAACAATATGTCACATTGCATTTTATTTGATGGGCACAACATTGGTTTAATGTCCGTGCACTAAATTTTGGATTCTGCCTTTTGTCAAAGCCATGAATTATTCAAGGTCTAAGATAGTCCATTGCTTTAGGTTAATGATTGTACATGTGTTAAAATTTAATCAACTATTTCTAGCTTGCATTTTTTTTGCAATATAAGAATAACAAGGCCATCATCTTCATTGACCAAGTTGGAGGAAAAGATTGTGCATATGGAAATTTTGTAAATTTTGGGGGTGATGTGGTTGTTCACCCCAATAGATCCATGGCAACAAATTGATTATTTATTTTGTTATTTCATGCATCATGCTTAAATCTTCCTTGCCATTTCTAGACATTGACCATGATCCCCCATTCACTATAATACAAGATGCAGTTACATACATAATCTTTTGGCCTTGGAAGTTAACCACTACATACATGCGGCAAGTCTTGAATTTGTAACCTTTATTCATACATTGGAAATTTTGTATATAGTCCTTCCAATTATAATGAAAGTTTTGATTTGGGTTGTAATTAAGTTTATGTGATTAATGGATGTAGAGAATGTGTGGCATTTTTGGATGCATTGCACTAAATAGTTATGACATGTTGATTTATTTTGGTGCATATTAGTTTGAGGATTTCTACATAAGATTAGTTAGTATTGGGGATGTATAAGGCTTGAAGGTTTTATAATTTTTATTTTGGGTTTATCATTGTGATTACAAATTGTCCCATGGGATTACCAGAATAAATTGGGGACTTTTTAATGAAATTGGTGTGTTGAATAATTTGGTTGTGGAAATCAATATAGACAATTTTATACATAATTATTTTTTATTGAAGTTTGTGAGAAAGGTTGCCAAATAGATGTGGGTATTAATTCATGTTGATTGAAATTTTGTATTAGGAATTGGGACAATTCCGAGAGGTCAATCAAATATTCGATAAGGTAGAAAGGGTGAAGAATGAGCTTTGAAATCTAATAATGGTTGGGTTGAAAGACTAAAGACCTAAATGGTGTAAATGAAAGTTTGATTTTCACATCATCTTCAATTTAATTTGGAACAATAGAAGATCAAAAGCAAGAGTGAAGAGATGTGTATGCATAATGGTCCAATAATTATTTTTATTATCTTATCTAGTGATGCACAATAATATTGGATCATGATATGGTGTATTTGAAATTTTAGTTTAGCACGTAGGGTAGTTGAGTTTTGGTTGGCCCCATTTTTGACCAATCATAGTAATCCAATTCTAAATTTTTATATTTAATGTATAACTTTGCTTTATGTGTACATTATCCAAGTTATGTATGTGTTTTACACCACCAATATATATTTGTTAGTTTAATAACAATTCATTTTTAGAATGTAGAACTCCAAATGAATGATGGTTGCATGATTGAAGAAAAAATGAAATCAAACAAACTTAATAATTACTTTAATATAAAATTAAAGTGAATATTTAACATTAAAAATACACATGTGGCACATGTGACAAAAAATAACAATATGCATGACTAAATTGTAGCACATGTGGCAGGTAAGAAACCATGTCATTCATGGCACATGTTTGGAATTAGTGACATTGAAATAGGCCCACTAACACCATGTTGTTATGTAGCAAACCACATCTTCTATGTCATGACTAAAATCAATCGTTTAAGAGTAGACACTAATGTCATGTTGGCATGGCCAATTCATATGCAAATAACAATTTTTGATATGATTTAAATTATTAATTGACCTAATCAAATTAGACATGCCTACTTTGGAAGGGGGTTCAAAATGGATAAAAGTACCCCATATAGCACATTTCAAACTCATAAACTCAACAATTTAATCATTATAGTCACAAAATGGGGGCTAAAAAACAAATGGTTTTGTAGTAATGCCATAACATAGGTGGCCTTAAGTGTCTCCTTAGGCAAGACATCACAAAAAATTTAGGCCACAATATGACAATATAAGTAGTCATGTCAAATACATTTACCATAGTTTATGTGGTTTAAACATGGATGTCATACATTTATCCATGTTTTTTAAACATGGATGCCATGCACATTGTTAGACATGGATGTTGTATGTTTATTTGTACTATCTAGATGTGGATGTTGTACATTTATTTGTATTATCTAGACATGAATTTCATGTGCATGATTAAACTATTTAAACAATAACCATCATCCATGTTTAAACAATACAAACCTATAAAAAAATGAATTTTGCATGATTATTATTATCAAATCGTGGCCCAAGAAGTTTGTGTTCTAGAGTCCTAAGTATCCTTTTAAATAGGCATTGTGTAGCCCCTTATGTAAGCTTTTGATAACCCCCATCTTAGATAGCTCCCTAGGTAGGCTTATGTAACCCCTTATTGCATTATGAGTTTGCCTTAGGTATCTCCTAACCTACAAAATCTTCAATTGACCATTTAGGTAAATTGTGTGTAATCCCTTGAGTTACCTTAAGGTATCCCATAATTTAGGTAAGCTCCCTAGGTAAAATACAAGCAAACCACATGAAATAAAAGGAAATTCAAATCATCTTAGTTTAAAGGAGGAAATTTGAGTTTCTTTCTTTGTTATTTCCCTTTGGCATGGTCTATTGCAACCCTAGCCTTGGGTTCACAATCAAGGCAAAGGCTTGCGAAGGTGTGGGCCAAGGATGAGCCCGAGAGTCACATTTCATACTCCTGGGAGTGCAAGAGAATGTGAGGGAATGAACCCCCACACTCCCAAATGAGCTCTCACTTTAGGAGTTAAAGTTCCAATGGAGTTTTGAATTTTTAGAAGGCGATTGCAGGGGTCAAAAATTGTTGGATTAAAATATTTTTTATATCATTGAAAATATTTTGAAACGTAGATGTTTAAAATGGGTTCACATGACCCATTTGGATACTTGAAACATAAGTTATGGCCAAAAGAAGGGCTGGAAGTCAAATTGCCAATTTAACTCCCGACCATTAAAAGTCACGAATCGCCCCTATTTCCTCACGTTCAGGTGGCGTGCCACATATCGTTGGAAAGCTTTCAACAAGGGCTACAACTTTGTTTTAGACCTCACTTCAATCGGAAGCTTTCACACAAAGTTATGGGCCTCTAAAGTCACGGGAGTCCCAATTTTGGGAATTTCACGACTCCCATTTGGGAATCTCGGGACAAAATGTCATTTGGGTGTCCCTCTACCCCCAAAGTGTTGCGAGCTAGGGAGCGTGCCCCAACTCCTTATTCTTCTATTGTTTTCACCTTAAACTTACATTTGAGTCTATAAAAAAGTAAGGGAGTGCGTCATGGTCCCATCCTACATTTTGATTATCATCCCCAATTATAGTGAAACCAAGTTTCTGTTCTCATGCTTTAATCTCTTCACATATGACTTTAATGATTTGACAAAATGAGGTGGCTAAAATTTTAATTTATTATTTCAATAAATTTTCAAATCTTTGGTTGAGTGTTGAACATGACACATTTGGGGATGTGAAGATTATTGATGCAATAAAAACATTTGTAAAGTGACCCCCTTTTGTGCCCTTCTTTCGTCCCTCAACCTCTTTTTCAACCTCAAAACATTATTATCCACAAAGTAATGAAAGGGATAAAACATCTTCGGGTGGACCATTAATAACCACCTCAAGGAATGGTTAAGGAACCAAAAACACACAAATCATTTTCATGGGCCTTTTATTTAAATGTTTATATATATATATATATATATCATGTTTATTAATTGCATGCACTAGTAGATGGCTTGAATTTTATTTTGGAAATTTAAAAAATTGGGATTTTAAAAAAAAATCTTAATTAAAATGGCCCCTTTAGAAATTGATAGCTTTAACTTTGGAAATTCATAACTAAATTATATTTATTCAATTAATTCTATAATAAAAATCTAAAAATAAAAGGACTTCCAAATTACCTCAAGAAAATAATTCCAATAAAATTCTCAATTCATGTTTCAAATTTGTGTTCCTAACCAAAAAGTTAAAGGAAAGGTGGCCATTTGTTACATTCCTAAAACTTTTTTTAAATGCAATGATTGGGAACATCAAAATACACAATATTATTGATATTATTAAAATTTCAAAATCTATGGAAGGAACTTAATAAATGTATTCATTAAAAAATAATTATGAGCAAATTATTTAAGGGTTTCCTATGATTTTTCAAAACTCAATGGGTTAATGAAAATCAAGGTGTGACATTCCTAGCGGTCCACCTAAGGACACTTTTGCCCGAAAATTTATTAAATATGGGTATAAAATGATGGAACTCATGATTAAATGCACAAGGTTCAAAAATATTTATCGTTGTAATACAAAAAATATATAAATGATTGGTTGAAAGCAATCAAGGAAAGTTTTTGGGTGGAACTCAAATTTGGTTTAATTTGGTGTTAATGTGAGTTTTAGTCTTTATTTAAGCCCAAATTACATTTTTCATTACTTTTTAAAATTCTCACCCCTTTTATGACCAAATAGGGGTGGTAGTAATGTTGTGTTTTCTTTAATTTGCATATATTTATAATATTTTTAAAAATCAAACATTATAGACATTATTGACAAATGTGTGTGTAGGTCAATAATTCAATTCACATTAAGGCCTTAAAAAATATGAACTAGGTCACCATACTTTTATGGCATTTCACCTTGGATGAAATCAGAATCATTCATGTGAATGATTAACTCAAATGGAAGCAATCCATTAAGGTCAATTTTTTGTAATATTGAAATATTATATTAATTTTGAATATAATTATGTACATTTTCATTAATTTATATAATGGATTGGAAGTATGTATCAAATTATTAAATGTATGTATGTTAAATTTATATAATTTTAATACATTATCATATATATTACATGTTCTAGTTTTTTTTTTTTTTTTTTTTTTTTTTTTTTATATAAA
>Ga0116229_10012630_pt1 | contig 12118 bp, 10 predicted proteins | sample S1TSphgellanicum_3_FD_87313 | JGI IMG/M metagenome (GOLD analysis project Ga0116229, IMG submission 87313) | Host-associated microbial communities from peat moss isolated from Minnesota, USA - S1T2_Fc - Sphagnum magellanicum MG | ecosystem: Host-associated > Plants > Peat moss > Unclassified...
GGCGCGTATGCGCGGAAAACGGCGTCTCGACCAAGCGGGTGGCGAAGCCGCGGGCCTCCGCCCAGGCCGCCGCGCTGCGGGTCTTGCGCCGCCCGACCCACCCCGGCTCGGTCAGCATCTGGACCGACAGGTTCTCCGGGCCAGCGTCGTCGAAGTCCTGCAGCACCAAGTCGAGGTCAGCGCCATCGCCGTAGGGCAGAAGGCCGACAACGGACAGGATCGCCTGGCCGAGGTTGCCGAGGCCGAGCAGCCACAGCGAGCGAGGCAGATAAGCGATATGGGCACTGTCGGGCTCCTCAGGACCCCAGGCGGAAACGGTCTTCAGCCGTCGACCAGCGCGCAGATCGCCCAGCACCGCGATGCGAAACGCCTCGCTGACGCCAAGGGCGCCGGCGAGCGCGCCGCTCACCTCATTCGCAGGTCGCATTGCCCCGTCCGGGGCCTTCGGCCCGACCGCGCCGCGCCAGCCGTCGGCGAAGCACGCCAGCACCGCCGGCACTGGCGGGCGAGATCCCACATGCAAGCGGAAGGCGTGCTCCGGCGCGGCCGTGGCGCGCAGGCCAAGCTTGGCGAGCGTCCGCCGCAAATCCCCGCGGGGCTCCAAGCGCAGGCCCGTTTCGATGCGCTCGTCCCCAGCCAGGAAGACGCCGCCGCGAAACATGCGCGCGCCGCAGCGCACGGCCGTCAAAAGCGCCGCTTGGCGCCACGGCTCTTCACCATCGCCATCGATTGACAGCGCCAAGGCGGCCTGTTCAAGCCGCGTCTGGGTAAGGTCGAAGTCCAGCGCGGGGTCGGCCGCGACCAGGAATTGCGCGGCCCGGTCATGCTCAAGGGCGATCCTCATCAGAAACCTCTCAAGTGAAAGAAGCGGCGGCCTTCGGCGGAGTGATCGCGCCAGCGCCGCCCGCCCAGATACTCGTAGAGGCCGATCTGGCCCGGCCCATAGGCGCGGTCGGCGAAGTGCGGGACGATCAGGCCCAGGTGACCGGCTTCCGGGATCATAGGGTTGGCCTGGTCGACGTCGCTTTGGCCATAGCCGCCAGGATGGGTATGGACGTCGGCGACCACGCTGAGGCCGGTCAGCTCACAGCGCCGCCAAACCTCGTCCATCCGCGACCCGTCGAACTCGATCCAGCCGCGCAGGCAGTTGGGGTCAACATCGTCATAGAGCAGATAGGATTCGACCCTTCGGGCCCCCTCGGGCGAACAGCGGCCCAGCAGGAAGGCGCCGCTCTCGCGATAGCCGCCGCGTTCACGCAGCTCGGCCAGCAGACGGATCCAGAGCGGCCGGGGACAGGAAAGCCGTGGCGTCGGACGCAGTCGACGCACGATAGTCGCGATCGTGGAGAAGACCATGGACGCACTCCAGGAAGGTGTTGATGGTGCTGTTGGGTCCCCACGCCAGGTCGGCATGGCGGTTGGGCCAGTGGCTCCGCGCGACCCGATCGATGGGGTGATAGAGGCAATCGCCGCAGCCTGAGCTGAAGGCCAGGACCACTTGACCGCTGGCCTGACGCGGGCGCAGCGCCAGCGGCAAGACGACATCCCGGGGGCCATCCCAGAGCGCGGCGGTCGGCGCGACCGCCTGATAGCCCCGGCAATCGATCCGCAGAAGGAAGGCTTTGGGCCCCTGGTCGCGCACAACCGCGCGTCACGCGCCTCTCGCGCAAGGTACTGATCGGCCTGGGATGCGTCTCTGCGCTCGCTGTCGCCGGCGCGCTGGGCTACGCGCTCCAGACCCGCAACAAGGCTACCGGTCCGGACAAGGAGCTGCTGAGCACCCAGAACCGACCCGCCGCCGAAGGCCTGTCGGGCTTGCCGAAAGACTACACTGGCCAGCCGCGCCAGGCGCCGCAGCTCGGGCCGCCGCTCCCCGGCGATCTGGGCCGCCCGATCCTGAACGCCGGCGCCACGGCGCCGAGCATTGGCGGTTCTTCTGCTTCCGCATCTTCCGCGCCCGACGCGGCGAAACAGAAGGCCGCGCAGGAAATCGACTCTGCGCGGGTTAGCCAGCTTTTTGCGCAAACCAATCGAAAGCTACAGACCGTCGGCGACGCCACCCCTGCCACGGCAGCCGCTGGGGTGACGAACGGCGCGACCCCGACGCCGCCGGTCGATAGCGGCTCCGCCCAGAACATGCAGGATCGCAAGAGCGCCTTCCTGAACGCCTCCACCGACCGGCGAACGATCAGCCCGGATCGACTCGATCCTGCGACGTCGCCCTATGTCGTGCAGGCGGGCGCGGTCATCCCGGCCGCCCTGATCACCAGCATTCGATCCGACCTACCAGGCCAGATCCGGTCGCGATACCGATCTCGCCATTCGCGACGTAGCAAAGCGAGGTGTTGCCGTCCGAGTCCGCCTCCGGATAGACCCAGGTTCTTCTATGGTTTCCAAGGTTGATCACCTTGTCGCCGTAGATGATCCCGTCATTGCCCATCGGCGGCGAAACTTTGGCGTAGCGACGATCGGCCAGTTCAGCGGCTTTGCGGGTCTCGCCCCGAAAATATTTCTGGACGAGCCGGTTGGTCAGCAGCGTACCGGCGGCGTCGCCGCGCAGCGGCGACAAGATCTGCCATTTGTCCGCAGCCGGGCCGGAGGACCAAAAGTTGAAATAGACATGGGTGCCACTGCGCGTGCCGCCGAGTGCAAGCTCGGAGAAAGACGCCTCGCGATCGGCCGGATCAATGCCGAGTTCCTCCGCCATGATCTGGGGAAGAAGGGATGCGAGATCAGAGGGGGACGACCACAGGCAGAGGCGCAGATGGTCTCCGTTATAGCCGGTGTAGAGGTGCGAAATGATCTCGTCGCTCGCGGGGCCTGAAGCTCGCCCGCTGAACAAGTCGGCAAGCTCGAGGTCCTTGCGGTCAGCGCCGCGCTGCCGGCTACCGACAGTCAACTCCGCATAACCAGGCGCGACCCTTGGCGTGCCTGGCGTGACGGTTTCAGGTGCGAGCAACGAGACGATATCGACGAACGGGCGACCCGCGCCGATTGGCGGCAACTGGCTGGGGTCGCCCACCAATATGATGCGGTCGACTGAACTCAACGCGTCAATGAGCGCTGCCAACTGCTCTTCGGTCAACATCGACGCCTCGTCGACGATCACTGTTTTTTGTCCTGAAGAGCGCTCCAGATCGCCAATCACATGGTAGCTTTGCGTCGCCTCGCGATATCGCCGTGGCCGCAAAAATTGTGCAAGAGTCTTTGCCGACATTCCGGTTTGCGTCTGCAGTCTGACGCGCGCCTTGCCTGTTGGCGCGAGCAGGAGCACGCCCGCATTCTTGATCGGGGCCGCCTGGCAGAGAAACCGTAGCAGGGTGGTTTTGCCGGTGCCGGCGGCACCGATCAGAACCGAAAGCCGAGACGCCGCAAGCTCGCGAAGCGCCGCCGCCTTTTCGTTGCGGCCCTGGTCCTCGAGCGACCCTTTTGGCGCGGATCCTGGGAGATTACTGTCGAGCGTGGCGCGCCAATCGACGGGAACGTCGAGGCGTTTGCCTTGCCGTACACGTTTGATGACCGTTCGCTCGATGAGCGTCCGTGCCGCCGCGAGGCGGTCAAGCTGGAATGCGGGGGCGCCATCATCGAGCGTGCAATGCTCGATCTGCGGCTTAAGGGCCTCGCCATGAATCTCGAAGTGATCGGTGGTTGCTGGAAGTGGAGGCTCGATGGCGAGACCCTTGACCGCGGCGAGGACCATGTCGCGACCCAGGAGCGTATGCCCGTCGTTGGCGGCCTCTTCGAGCGCCGAAAGGGTCGCTGCGCGCAGACGCCGGCCGTCGACCGGTCCCGTCATGGCCGACGGCACCGGCACCGGATGGGCGTCGAGCACGGCGGCTTGAGGGAAGACGGCCTGGTCGACTGTGCGGAAGGCAATCGGATCGACCTGTCCTCGATCGCATTCGAACAGCAAATAGGGATTAATGACGATCGCGTCGTCTGCGATCGGTTTGCCGAGATAGCTCAATTCCGCGGCGCTGCGCGCGGCTGGATCCCACCAGCGCGCTGCCTGCTCCGATGACAGATTGACCCTGGCCAGCAGCTTGGCCAGCGTCCGCCGTTTGGCGCCTGCGTTTGAATGCAGGTAGGTCCAGATATCCTTGAGCGCAGCAAGCTGGGGTACGAGATCACGCGGCGCCGTGGCCGGAGCCGCAACAAGCTTGCCGAGCGCAGTCCAAGTGTCGCCATTTTTGCCGGCGAGTGACCAGGCGTGCTGAGCGAGCTGATGGCCGTGCGGGACGCCGAGCGCCGTGAGAAGCGATCCTAGTCCAGGATACGGCCCGCGAAGCTCCCAAAGTTCGCCAAGTCGTTCATCTATCCATCTGAGCTGTGACCCCCAAGCGCCGCCGAAACGACGGCCGAAAGTCGCGAGCGCCTCCTTCATTGCCAGCAGCGCAGAGATCGCGGTGCCCTGCGAGACAAGCTCACTCGCGTAGGAGAATTCCGACCGATATTCAGGCGGCACGAAGGCGATGCAGTCGCTGATGTCGAGGGCCGGATCGGCCTCGGCCTGCTTGAGCAACTCGTGCAAGGGAAGGAGAACACCACCCGACCCGTCGGGGCGCAGGCTATGACAGACGCTTCGCTCCCACAGATAGGAGCGGATCGGGCTGGTGGCGCCGCTCTCGTAATCCCATTCGCGCAAGTCGCCGATCGACGTCACCTTGGCGGCCCCAACGATGATCCATTGATCATCGTCGAGCAGGGGCGTTCGCTTGGCGTAGAAGAAGACGAGACTCTCCTTCGGTTCGATGGCCGAGAAGAAGGCGTCTAGCAGGCCCTGCTGGTTGCGATGGCCTTGGATCCAGGGCCGATCGTGAAGCCAGTCGGGAGCGTCGGGTTCATATTCGGGATGTGAGTCGATGCCCCAGCGCTCGGCAAGAGCGTTGGCGTCGATCGAGCCCTTCTTCCATTTTTCACCCCATGCGCGGTCCTTCAGAAGCCAGCCGAAGGGGGTGGCGGCCGCTGAAAAGGCGGGATGAAGAAAGAGGGTGTCGCGGATATGCCGATGGTCATCGCTGGTTCGCGCATAGGCATGGCGGGCAAGACGATGCTGTGGTCTGGCCGACAGGAAGCTAACGCGCTCCGAAAAACATGGCGGCGCTTCGTCGTGCGGCACCGAATCGAGGAACTGCCCCGTGTGCCGCTCTTCTGTCTCGTCCCTCTTTGCGGCGCCGATGCGATTAAGCGCCAGGCAGCTCGAATTCTGCCTGGGCGCGCGACAGACGGTGCCGTCCCAACCGGCATCATGCCAAGGAACGCGCACCGACAAATGGCTGCGAGGCACGCGCGGCATGATTTTCGGCGTCGCCATGGTTTCCCCGATTTTCCCCTCCGTCTCTCGCTTTAGCGGGAGGCGTTTGGCAGCCTACTGCCTGCGCGTGTGATAGGCCATGGGATTGGGATAGGGATTCAATGTGCCGTCAATGTTCAAGCAATTTGCTCGAGATGCCTTAAGGATGAGGCTGCTAGATTCGTAGATGATCCCGCCGAGGCGCCAGCTAAAGATGCCGTTATGCTCGATAAAGGTCAGTATCGGCGCCCCGCTGCACCCGCCAAGCGCCCAATCGCTCGGAGTGGTCGGCCGGAGCCCCACGTCAAAGTCCTGCTCATGGTCAAACACCAGCGTGATGTCGGTGTCGCTGACGCCGCTTGCCACAGCCAGGGCGGTGTAGCCGAGCCAGTCTATCTCAACCAAGGAGTTTCCCCGATAGGGACGCATTTCCCTGCCGTCACCCGGAAATCCAACGAAGAAGATGCCCCGATCGACTTGGGGGGGTCCGGGCGGCCATGATTTCTGGCTTCCGGTGAGGATAGCTTTGCCATTGGCGTAGTTGGCAAGCTTGCCGATCTCATCTGCCTCGATCCGAAAGGTTGCTACGTCATAGGCGGAATCGGACGCGATACAGCGGCCGGCGAGGTCGAAGCGCAATTCGCCGAGGATACAGACGGCATCGGGATAGGACTGCCGGGCGACGAGAAAGCCTTGATAGACGTGGTTCGCCGTGACCAGAAACGGTCCAGTACCGCAATCCAGGATGAAGGCGGACCCGCTGTCGATGATCCAAGGTTTGCGATCCCGGGCAGTGATCCAGCAGATCGGCATCACGTATTTTGCGGCGGTCTCCATCAACGCCTTGGCCAAACCGCCACGCATGAGCCGGATTGCCTCGTCCTTCGAGGGTTGGCTGATCGCTGTCATCGATGTCGCCAGGTTGGTGAGACGTCAGCCCAGATCATCATGGCGCCTGGTTAGCGCGAAACTCGCCTAGGCACTTCTCAACCTCCCGATCGCACTTGCCCTCGGGGTCGTCGAGCCACTCCTGCCATTCGGCGCTTTGCATCAGGTCAGGAACCGAGGGCTCACGCCGGTCCGGATCGTCAAGTCCTTTCGCATACTGCTTGCGCACAAAGGGTGCCGAAAGGGTGGGAGGGATCGGCACGCGGGCGTGCGGATTATGATGGAGGTCGATCACCAGGTCCGACCCGGACGGTTGGCGCAAGACCGCAACCGCGCTGATGGAGGTATTGTTGCGGCTCGTCAGCGTCGCCCTCTTGCCGTGCCGCATTCCCAAACACCGTGGCTCATGTGCCGGGTCGCTGGAAACCTCGAAGTGCAAGGTCTCCCGGCCGAACATCGCTTGGGTGACGTGGACCCGCTCCAGATGGCATCCAGCGGTAGTATCGAAGAAGCACACCACTGTGGGAAATCCGCGATACGAGAATTTCCGCAACTGTGCGGCCGAATCCTTGATGGATTGGCGGAGCCGCACGCCGGGGTCAATCCAGCGCAAGGACGGCTTGCCGGACAGCAACTCATGCATCATAGCCACGTCAGCGGGTGTCTCGGCGAGTTCCTTGATCTCGACGAAACACAGGTGCGGTATCACCCTCATGACGTAGTCGGGCCGCTTATGGCCCTGCGCCTTCGCCTCGCGGACACGCCGATACTCGATGCCTTGGATCTGGCACCAATGCTCGAAAGCGAGTTCGGACGCGGTGAGAGTGGTGCTCATGGCTGGTAGGCGGCCTCGGCCTTCATGATGGATTCTGGAATGAGGTGGCGACTGGGCTGCCGCCAGGCAAGATCGTATGTAGCGTGGCCGCGAGGCGGGAGCACAACGTGTCCGCACTCGCATCGTGGTGGACACCATGTGGACACCACGGCGGAAAAGCGAAAGGCCGCCTCGCGGCGGCCTTCTCATAACGCTCTGATTTCCTTGAGGAAATCTGGAGCGGGCGAAGGGATTCGAACCCTCGACCCCAACCTTGGCAAGGTTGTGCTCTACCACTGAGCTACGCCCGCTCGGCGTCCGGCGGGCGAATGGCCACGCCGCGAGGGGCGCTTTAAAGCAGAGGGGGTTGGTCTTTGCAAGCGGGTCAGCGGCCCAGGCGCACCGATTTTAGGCGTCGCTTGTTGATATGGTCGGCGGGGGCGGGTCCCATCTCCTCTGGGAGTTCGCCTTTGAAATAGTAGCGTTGCCAGGCTTCGCGCATGGCTTCGGGGTCGCGGCGGCCCAGGCGCGCATTGAAGTCGTCGCGCTGGCGGCGCCAGGCGTCGTATTGGTGGCGCAGCTCGACGTTGGAGTTCAGCGAGCGCTGAACGGGCTGGACCTGGTCCATCGCCATATGGGGGACGAGGCTGATAAAGCAGAACGGCTCCCCCTTTTCGAAGCGCACGCGGCCGGGCCGCGTGAAGATCCAGTTCATGGTGAAGGGAAACGGCAGCCAGTCCGTCTCGACGAGGCCGACCAGGGGCTGGATGCCATCCTTGGGCAGGTTGGGCGGGCCGCTGCACTGCATGTCCCATCCCTGGGGCGTGCGGAACAGGTAGCCGGTGTGAAAGGTCACAACGCCGCCGGAAAAGTGCGTCTTGGCGAAATCATGGAAGTCGGGATGGGGCCGGTCGGGCGTCAGCTTGATGTCGGTGGTCAGTTTGCCGCCGTTCCACTCGGCGGTGAAGCTCATAGGGCAGAGGATCTCCCAGCCCGTCGTATTGGCCATGGCGAGCGGCAGGCAGCGGTAGGGATGGCGCTCGGCGAAACGGTCCATCCAGCCCCGGTTCGGCCGACCGGGCACGATCTCGGGCGGACGCGACGTCAGGGCGAAACATTCCAGCTCCATCGGCTTGCCGAAGGTCGAGGGCGAGGCGGGCGGCGCGGGCGCGGGCGTGTCGGACATATCAATCTGTCTAAGCCACCCGCGCGGGGCGGCGTCAAACCTTCCCATCGCCGCATCGCCGGAAAACCCTGGCGCCGTGGGCTGGAGCCCGACCCACGGATTCCCTTCACCCTAGAGTTATCCTACAAGCTCGACCGATGACGACTTCGCCGCCCGCCGATCGCGCCGCCCTTCTCGCCTTTCTAGACGCTCACGGCGTCGCCCACGCCACCTTGGACCATGCGCCGGTGTTCACTGTCGACGAAGGGGCGGAGATCAAGGCCGCCCTGCCCGGCGGCCACACCAAGAACCTGTTCCTGAAAGACGCCAAGGGCCAGCTCTGGCTGATCTGCGCGCTCCACGACACGCGGGTGGATCTGAAGCGGACAGCGCCGGCGATCGGCGCGGCCAAGCTGTCCTTCGGATCGCCTGAGCGGCTGTTCGAGGCCCTGGGCGTGCGGCCGGGGTCGGTCACGGTGTTCGCCCTGATCAACGACCGGAGCGGCGCCGTGCGGCTGGTGTTGGACCAGGCGCTGTTGGCGCATGAGCAGGTGAACTTTCATCCCCTGTCCAACGATGCGACCACGACCGTTTCAAAGGCTGGCCTATTGAGCTTCCTCACGGCGCTGGATCGGACGTTCCAAGTGGTGGATTTCGCCAGGCTCGCGGCGGAGTCGGGCCAGGGGCCTCATTAGGCGCCGCGCGAGCCGCTTGAGATCGGCGCCAAAAGATTGCAGTGAAGCGCTCGCCGGACCATCTAAGCGGCGGACCATCGACGGGCGCGACGCAATAGGCGTGCTGTGCGGTCTTAGACGCAGCGCCGACCACGTGAACGAGGATTGAGGCGAGGATGCTTGGAAACCGTACTTTCGGCAGCGCGGGCGCAAAGCTGACCATTCCGGGCGCAAAACCCGCCCCGGCCGCGACGCTTGCGACCTCGACAACTCAGGGCCCTTCGGGCGGTCCCGGGACGGGCCATATCAAGGACGCGACGGACGCCAGCTTCATGGCGGACGTGATCGAGGCGTCGCGCACCCAGCCGGTGATCGTGGATTTCTGGGCGCCGTGGTGCGGGCCCTGTCGCCAGCTGACGCCGGCGCTTGAAAAGGCGGTCAACGCCGCCAAGGGCGCGGTCAAACTGGTCAAGGTCAATATCGACGAGAACCCCCGCATCGCCGGCCAGCTTCGGGTGCAGTCGATTCCCACCGTCTACGCCTTCCAAAACGGCCAGCCGATCGATGGCTTTCAAGGGGCTCTGCCCGAAAGCCAGGTCAAGGCCTTCATCGAGCGCCTGGCCGGCCCGGCTGAGCCCGATGATATCGAAACCCTGCTGGGCATGGCTAAAGAGTCCCTGGATCTGGGCGATCTGGGCGGCGCCGCCCAGGCCTACGCCGCGGTGCTGCAGGCCGAGCCCGACAATGTGAAGGGCGTCGCCGGCCTCGCGCGCTGCTACCTGGCGGGCGGCGAGCCGGAGCGGGCGGCCGAGATCGCCGCCCTGGCGCCGGCGGACGCCAACGATGCAGACTTGGCGAGCGTGCGCGCCGCCCTGGCCTTGGCCACAGACGGCGCGGCTGAGACCACGCCGCTGGAGCGTCGGCTGGCGGCGGACCCCAATGATCACGAGGCCCGGTTCGAGCTGGCCAAGGCGCTCGCCGCGGCCGGCAAGCTGGACGCCGCCGCCGATCATCTGCTGACCCTGATCGAAAAGGATCGCACCTGGAACGACGAGGCGGCGCGCAAGCAGCTGCTCACCGTATTCGAGGCGGCCGGCCCGGTCTCGGACGTCACAAAGACGGGGCGGCGGCGCCTCTCCTCAATCCTCTTCTCCTGAGGTGGTGGCCATGGCGGCCTATATGAAGGCCAGCGACCTGCCTCAGGTCATCCCGCTGTTCCCTCTGGATGGGGCGCTGTTGCTGCCGCGCGGCTTGATGCCGCTCAACATTTTCGAGCCGCGCTACCTGAATATGATCGACGACGCGATGAGCGGAGAGCGGATCATCGGCATGATCCAGACCCGGACAGGGGGCGAACGGGCTCGCCCCGCCTTGGCGGCGGTAGGCTGCGCCGGGCGGATCACCAGCTATGCCGAGACCAGCGACGGCCGATATCTGATCACCCTGACCGGCGTCTGCCGATTCCGGCTGCTGGACGAACTCCCCACCCATAGTCCCTATCGCCAGGTGCGCGCGGGCTTTGACGAGTTCGAGGCCGATCTTCACCCCTCGCCAGAGCTGTCGGCGGCGGATCGCGACCACCTGCTGGCCGGGCTGGCGGCCTTCTTGAGCGGGCGGGGCCTCGAGATCGACTGGGATCAGGCCCGCGAGGCTCCTTTGGAGGCCTTGGTCAACAGCTTGGCCATGGCCCTGCCGTTCGAGGCGGCGGAGAAACAGGCCCTGCTCGAAGCGGCCAGCCTGCAAGAGCGTCACGGCGCCCTCGTCACCCTGCTCCACATCGGGGCGGCGTCGGGCGGCGGCGACGACGCGCCCAACACCTCCATGCAATAAAGGCCTTTTCCTCCATGCCCTCTCCTGCGTCACCGCCAGAGTCTAAAGCTCCAGAATCTAAGGCGCCGGAACAGCTCGGCGAGATCGATCCTCGCCTGTTGGAAGTGCTGGTCTGTCCCCTCACCCATACGGCGCTGGACTACGACCGGGCCGCCGGCGAACTGATCAGCCGCGCCGCCCGCCTCGCCTACCCGATCCGCAGCGGCGTGCCGGTCATGCTGCCTGAGGAAGCGCGGGCGTTGGACGCGCCAGAAGCTTGACCGACGAAGGTCGCTGTCACGGCCCCTTTCAACGGCCACTCAATCTCCAACAGCGTCGCGACTTCTGTGAAAACTTGATTGGTCGTGTATAAGGGGGTTTCGGGCCGGCGCGATCGCGACGCCATCGTTACGTCCGACATCCGCCGTCTCGAACACGGCGATCCGCTGAAGGAATGGCCGATGACCTTCGACGACTTCATTCAAGATGGGTTGGGCAAGGCGGACAAGCTGTTCGGCAAGCTCGCCCAGACCGGACCGAACGCGGTCAAGACGCGAGATCGTCTGTTCGAAGATCTGAAGGCGGAGTTGAGCCTCCTCAGCCGGTTCGAGCGCAATCATTTGATCCCCGCCCTTAGGGACCAAAAGAAGACGCGCCCCTTGGTGAAGGCGCTCGAAAAGGACAGCGAAAAAGTGGCCGAATTGTTGGCCGAGCTGGAGACGACGCCCCGGATCGGCGACGCCTTTCTGAACAAGCTGACGGCGCTGCAGAGCGCCTTCCAAGCCCATGTACGCAACGAACGCAAAGACCTGCTGCCGGCCGTGCTGGACGCGCTTCACCGCGCCCAGGACGCTGAGCAGGAGACTGCGGCGAAAGAGGCGGCGGAGCTTCAAGCCGCCGAGCTGAAGGCGGCCGAACTCAAGGCGGCGCAAGCCGAGGCTGAGACTGAAGCCAAGGCGACCGTCGAAGCGCCGGTCCCCGAACCGGCGGTCGCCGCGCCCGTCGAGATCGAAACGACGGCGCCCGAGCCCGAGCTAGAGCCCATCGCCCTGCCCGTTCCCCTCGCGGCGATCGTCATGCTGCAAACCATAGCGCCGCCGCTCGTCCCCCCCACGCTGGCGGTCCCAGCGCCGCCCCCCCTGGCCCTGCCCTTGCCGACGCCCGCCTATGGCGTCCAGGCCTGGGCGAACCTGATGCAGGAAGCGGCGGCCGGCGCCATGATGGGCTATCGCCTCATGATGGCCTACTCAAACAACACGGGCTTCGCCGCCCTGCAAACGCGCCTGATGAAAGAGCAGATCGAGCTGATGACCCAGAGCGGCGCCAAGATGCTCGAAGCCGCCCAGCGATTTACCAAGACGGCGGGTTGAGCGCACAGACAGCGGCTGGCGTAGGCCGCCGCCCTCAAAGTCCGTCCAGCCGATCGGCGCTCAGATCAAACGCGGCTGAGGCGAGCGCCGAGCACCGCCGCGTAA
>Ga0116229_10012631_pt1 | contig 12118 bp, 10 predicted proteins | sample S1TSphgellanicum_3_FD_87313 | JGI IMG/M metagenome (GOLD analysis project Ga0116229, IMG submission 87313) | Host-associated microbial communities from peat moss isolated from Minnesota, USA - S1T2_Fc - Sphagnum magellanicum MG | ecosystem: Host-associated > Plants > Peat moss > Unclassified...
CGTTTTCGATGTAGAACGTGCCGTCGCGCGTGAGACCGGTCAGGAGCACGGTCTGGGGATCGACCATGCGGATGTACCAGGTCCGAGTCACCAGCACGCCCTTCTGCGTCGTCTTCACGAGGTCCATCGTCGACTTGTCGCCGCCGGTCATGATCAGATTGCCCGGCTCGCCGACGGCCTCCTTGCCCTTGAGCTTGGCCCAGTAGCGCGAGTACTGCAGATAATCGACGACGCCGTTCGTGACGATCGGCATGCGCGTACGCGCGAGGCCCTCGTCGTCCCAGGGCAGCACGGCGGCGTTCGCGTCCCAGGGATCAGTGTAGAGCGTCACGCGTTCGTCGAATACCTTCTCCCCGAGCTTGTTGCCGCCGCCCTTCTTGGTCATGAAACTGCGGCCCTCATCGGCTTCGCGCGCATCGAAGCCGCTGAACATGTAAGTCAAGAGGTCGGCACTCGCGGCCGGCTCGAGGATCACGGTGTACTTGCCGGGCTCGAGCGCTTTGGCGTTCGAGGAGCGCTGCGCTTTGTCCATCGCGATCTGGATTTCGGTCGGCGCGTGGAACTGGTCGACGTCGGCGAGGTTGCGCGCGACCCATCCGGACCCCAAGCCGTCGTCGGTGCGCACCGTGCAGGTGAAATCGAGCGAAGTGCTCTTCTGATAGCCGAAGTTGCCGTTGCTGTTCGCGACCGCCGAGAAGCTTTGCGAGTCCTGCAGAAAGCCCGCGGCGACGAGCTTGTTCGCGCGGCAGGGCAGGATCGAATCCGACGCCACCTGCGCACGGTATTCCGGCGTGATGGCCGCGGTACTCGCGGCGAACGTCGCGGTCGGCTTGTAGATCTGCTTCGGCGTCGCCGGCATGAATTCGGGATTTTCGGGTGCGAGCCGCGCGAGCTCCTCGGCGCGAGCGACCACGCGCGCGAGCGAGGCATCGTCGAACTCGTTGATCGTCGCGATGCCGGAACGTTTGCCGTAGGCGACTTTGACGTCGAGTTCCGCGTTGCTGACGATGCCGCTCGTCGAGACGTTGTTGAGCGCATAACGCACGTTGCCGGCGATCGAGCCGTCGAGGCTCGCCGTGCACTCGTCGGCCTTCGAAAGCTTCACGACCTTCTCGAGGATCGTCTTCGCGTCGTTTTCGGAATAGATGCTCATGTGTTGTAGCCCCTCAGCCCAGGCTGCGCGCGGTGTTGATGACGTTGATGCCGTTGAATCGCGCCGTCGCTGAGCCATGCGAGACCGCGGAGATCTGGGCCGGCTGACCCTTGCCGTCGAAGAACGACCCCCCATAGCGGAAATCGCGCTGATCGCAAACCCCGACGCAGGCATTCCAGAAGTCCGGCGTGCGCATTTGATACGCAACGTCTTCGATCTCCTGCGTGATCTTGCCGTTCTTGATCTCGTAGAACATCTGGCCGCCGAATTGCGCGTTGTAGCGCTGCTGATCGATCGAGAAGGAACCGTCGCCGATGATGTAGATGCCGTTCTCGACGCCGGCGATCATTTCCGCCGCAGTCTGCGGTTTGGCGCCCGGTGCAAGCGAGACATTGGCCATGCGCTGGAACTGCACGCTCGACCAGGAATCCGCGTAACAGCAACCCTGGGATGCCGGCAGTCCGATGATGTGAGCCTGGTCGCGGATCGCCTGATAGTTCACGAGGATCCCGTCCTTGATGAGGTCCCAGCGGCCGGTCTTGACGCCCTCGTCATCGTAGCCGACTGCGCCCAGGGTGCCCGGCGCCGTCTTGTCGGCATAGATCGTGACTTCGGGGCTGCCGTACTTGAACGTCTTCGAGCGCCATTTATCGAGCGTTGCGAAGCTCGTGCCCGCGTAGTTCGCTTCGTAGCCGAGTACGCGGTCGAGCTCGGTCGCATGCCCCACCGATTCATGGATCGTGAGCCACAGATGCGAGGGATCGAGCACGAGATCGTACTTGCCTGGCTTGACCGACGGCGCCTTGAGCTTGGCGCGCGCCTGGCCCGCGGCCGCGATCGCATCGGCGTGCATGTCGTACGATGTTGAATAGACCACTGCGCCACCCGGCAGCGCGATGCGGCCCGCGGGCAGCGGCTCGAGGTATTCGTAGCCGCGACCGACGGGGGCGGACAGGCCGCTGCGCTCGCGGAACTTGCCGCTGGCCTTGTCGATCGCCGTTACCTGGAACGGCGCCCAGATGCGATACACGTCCTGATCGATGAAGGAACCGTCGGTCGAGGCGAAATACTTCTGCTCGTTGACCGCGAAGATGACCGAGCGGATGTAATCCGCGCCGGCCTTCATGGCAGCGCCATTGACGCTCATGAGCAAATCGACTTTTTCCTTGATCGGCACGGTCATCGGCGATTTCTTGATCGGCGTAACCCAGGATACTTCACCGACGCCCTTGTTCGGCGCGAGCTGCACGGGCGCAGTTTGGATTTTCGAATTCGCGCGCGCGATCGCCACGGCCTGGTTGGTCGCGGCGACGATACCGTCCGTCGAGAGGTCGTTCGATGCGGCAAAGCCCCAGGCGCCGCCCACGATCACCCGGATGCCGGCGCCCGTCGATTCCGTGTTGACGACGTTCTGCACCTTGTTCTCGCGCGTGATCACGAACTGGCGCAGGTAGCGGCCAATGCGCACGTCGCAATACGTGGCGCCGGCCTTCGTGGCGCTCTCGAGAGCGGCGGTCGCCAGCTTCTTCTTGAGCGCGACATCAATCTTCGTGGACAGAACCTCGGCGGGTACGGCATGTCCCGTGCCCGGCAGCAGCAGCGCACCCAAGGCGCCGCCGGCGACACCGAAGCCGGCCAGGCCCGCGCCGGTCGTTTTCAAGAAATCACGCCTGTACATTGCTTACTCCACGAGATTGATGGGACGCCTGCGCCAGGCGCAACTGTACTTGTCGAATCGAGTGAGCCGCGAATAGCGCAGCCGACCAGCGGATACAAAGGTCCGTTATGATAGTGGTGCCCGGCCAGCCGAGGCAAGCAAACTCAAGGAGAGATCGATGCTTGCGCCAATGCAACGATGGCTCACGGCCGCAGCCGTCTTCACGGCCACCGCAATGACGGCCGTGTTCCCGCCCGCGGCCGCGGGCGCCGCTGCCACAGCGACCTCGGGCTGCGGGATGAAGCGCTACGCGTCGCTCGATTTGCTCGAACTCGAGGGTGGACTCATAGCCGTTCCGGTGCGAGTTCAAGACTCCGATGCCTTCATGGTGCTCAATCTTTCAGGTGCGATCAGCAAAATCAGTGCCCAAGCCGTGGCGGCCTTCGCGCTGCCGCTGACCGTGGTGCCGGCGGACATCGCGTTTCGTGAGTCGGGAACGAGAGGCAAGAAAACATACCATCGCAAGCTCGATCAATACGCCGCGACCCGGCAATTCTCGATCGGCGAGTTGCGCTTTCCCGGCCAGCAGTTCCTCGTCGATCCGGTATCGACCACGACCGCGGTCTATGGTTCACCACAAATCATCGGCATGCTCGCGAACGATCTGCTCTGGCACGCCGACCTGGAACTCGATCTCGGCAATCACAAGCTGAATCTCTATGCGCCGAACCGCTGCGGCGCGAAAGTGGTGTACTGGTCCGAGCATCCGGAAATGCTGCCGCTCGCGCGCGGTCCGTTCGGCGACTCTTCTTTCACGACGGAACTCAACGGCAAGAAGCTCGAAACGGCGCTTTCGACCTTGAACGATGGGACATTCTTGGCGAGCGATGCCGCGCATGCGCTATACGGCATCGACGGCGGCGAATTCGGCACGGCGGAACTCAAAGCAGGCGCGTTGAGCTTGGCCGGCGAGCGCGTGGAATTGCTGCCTCGACCGAATGAGGAGTGCCCATTGACGGACAAGGGCGACGGCTACGGCTACATCGGCTGCTTTGGCGCCTATCCGCTCATGCTCGGCCGCGCGATCTTGAAGCGCCTGCACCTCTATATATCGAACCAAGAGAATCGCCTGTATTTCACGAATTGACGCCCGGCGCGACTAAACGTTTTCGCGCCCGATCCCGTCTAAGCCGTATGAGAGTCAATTCTTGGGCGAACGGAGCATGGGTGCCTCATGAAAGTGTCGCGGTGACTTCGACGCGCGGGTCGGCACCGGGTCCCGCCGGCTTCGCGCTCGGCCGCGACGCCTCGTTGCTGCGAGCCGCGGCGCGTGGCGACGTTGCCGCATTCGAAGCGCTCTATCGGGAGCACGTCGGCGGCGTTTACGGACTGTGCCTGCGCCTCACGCGCCAGCGCGAGGCTGCCGAGGACTGCACGCAGGAGACCTTCGTCGCGGCCTGGCGCAGCCTCGGCGACTTTGCGGGGCGCAGCAGTTTATCGACGTGGCTGCATCGGATCGCGGTCAATCAAGTGCTCTCACGGCAAGCCGGGCTCGCCGCGCGGCTCGAGCGGCTCGTGAGCGACACGGCCGCCGAACAGATGCCGGAGCGGCCCGCCAACGACTTGACGCCGCCGCTCGACCTCGAGCGCGCCGTCGAACAATTGCCCGACGGTGCGCGGCACGTACTCGTACTCGTGGGAATCTATGGTTACAGCCACGATGAAGCGGCGGAAGCCCTGGGCATCGCCACGGGCACGTGTCGTGCGCATCTGTTTCGCGCGCGGCGCCTGCTTGGCGAACACATGGGCCTCGCTGAGGAGCTGTCATGAGAGACAAGCCCGAAACTCCGCGTTCTTCTGAGACTGAAACGGCGCCGAGTGGCGCGCTCGAGCGGCGGCTCGCACGCCTGCCGCGGGAGCTGGCGCCTGCCCGCGATCTGTGGCCCGAGATCGAGGCGCGTCTGGACGGCCGCCGCACGCGGTGGCGGATAGGACTTGGGCTCGCGGCCGGCATCGCGGCAGTCGCCATTCTCGGCGTGATCGGCTTGCAGCTCTCGCAACGGGCGCCGCGCGAGGTGACGACTCTGGCGCACGCGAGCACGAGCACGAACACCGCCGAGCACGCGATCACGGACGGGCGCACCAACACCGACCCGTACGCCGCGACGCGCGCGGCGCGCGAAGCCGCGTACCTCCGTACCCAGGCCGCCGTCGAACAGTCTTACGAGCAGGAGCTCGCGCATCTGCCGAAGGCGACGCAGGTTCGCCTGCGCCAGGATCTCGCGATCATCCGCAACGCGCGCGCCGACATCCGCCGCGCGCTCGATGCGGCTCCCGAGAACCCGTTACTGCAGCAGCTGTTTGCGGACACCTGGCAGCAAGAGATGGATTTTTATTCGAGCATCGCCTCCACCAACAACCCCGCCGGCGTGCGCTGGCCCATGTGAATCACACCATGAACACCAAAATCGACGGTCCCCTCCTCGCTCTGCATCTTGCGCTCGCCGCGTTGCTCGCTGCCGGACCCGCATTCGGCGATTCGCGCAGCATCGACCTGCATCAGTCCGCGGACCCCCGGGGCCAAGTCGAGATCGACGGTGTCGCGGGCCGCGTCGAAGTGGTCGGCTGGGAGCGCGCGGAAATCGCGGTCAGCGGCACGGTCGGCGACCGTGTCGACCGCGTCGACCTCCGCGTCGACGGCGATCACGCGACCGTGCATGTCGTGCTGCGCCCGCGCGCGATCATGGGCGGCGACGGCTCCGTGGACTTGGTCGTGCACGTGCCGAAAATGAGTCTCGTGCGTGCGTCGCTGGTCAGCGCGGATCTGGAGACGCACGACCTGCAAGGCGAGCAGCGGCTGCGCACGGTCAGCGGCGCAATCAAGGCGCAGCTCGCCCGCGGCGGCAGCGTCAACAGCGTCAGCGGCGATCTCAAGCTGAGCGCGAGCGGTGCCCAGGGCAGCCGCGATTCGACCCTGGACGTCGAGACCATCAGCGGCGAAGTGCAGTTGGAGGGCATGGTCTCGGAACTGCACGTGCAAACCGTGAGCGGGGACGCGCGGCTCAAACTTGGGCTCATGAGCGCAGCGCACCTCAAGACGATTTCCGGCTCGCTGAAGTTCAGCGGCAGCTTGGGCCCAGGCGGCCACTTCGAGGCCGAATCGGTCAGCGGGGATCTGACGATCGACTTCGCGTCGACGCCGGCGGCCGATTTCGACGTCGAATCCCACACGGGCGAGATCGACAACTGTTTCGGACCCGCGCCGCAAACCCCGCGCTACGGTCCGGGCTCGCACCTCGTGTTCCGCGACGGCGATGGCAGCGGGCACGTGCGCATCAGCACCCTGAGCGCTTCGATCCACTTGTGCAACCACCTGTAGGCCGGTTGCGCCGTGCGCCAGCGCACGGAGCGGCGCATGCGAGCGAGCTTATGGTGTCGGGGTGCAAACACTTAAGTTCGCGCCGCTCCTGAGCTCAAGCGACGAGAATATGCTCGAGCGTCTGCAATGCGGCGCCTTCACTTATCTACAAGACTATGCCGACCCGCATACGGGCCTCGTCGCCGATACGTCGCGGCCCGGGTCGCCGTCGAGCATCGCCGTCGTCGGATTCGCGCTGTCCTGTTACCCCGTGGGAGTCGAACACGGTTGGAGCACCCGCGGCGAAGCCGCGGCGCAGACCCTGAAGACGCTGCGCTTCCTGGCGCAGAGTCCGCAAGGCGAAGCACCCCAGGCCGCTGGAAACCATGGCTTTTATTACCACTTTCTCGATATGCGGACGGGCCGTCGGGTTTGGGACTGCGAGCTATCCGTCGTCGACACGGCTCTGCTGATGGCGGGCGTGCTCGCGGCCGCGAGTTATTTTCGCGGTGACGAGGACGGCGTCGAGGCCGAAATCCGCGAGCTTGCGGACACGCTTTACCGGCGCGTCGATTGGCTGTGGGCGGCGAACGGCGGCCAGACGCTGACGCAGGGCTGGAAACCGGGATTCGGCTTCTTGAAGTACGGCTGGGAGGGCTACAACGAGGCGACGATCGCTTACCTGCTCGCGCTCGGCTCGCCCACGTTCGCGCTGCCGCCCGAGAGTTTCGCGGCGTGGACGCGGACCTACCAGTGGGAAAATCTGCTCGACACCGACGTGCTCTATTCGGGACCGCTGTTCACCCATCTGTTCTCGCACGCGTGGATCGACTATCGCGGGATTCAGGACGTGTTCATGAAATCCAAGCGCATGGATTACTTCATTAATACGCAACGCGCGATCCGAGTACACCGCGAATACGGCGAGCGCAATCCGCACGGCTTCGAAGGCTACGAACGCGATCTCTGGGGTATCACGGCCGGCGACGGTCCCACACCGCAGCAGGCGGCCGGCAGCGCACTGCGCGTTTACGGCTATATGGCACGCGGTGCGCCGTATGGACCCGACGACGGTACGCTCGCGCCATGGGCCATGCTTGCGACTCTGCCGTTCGGCCGCGACGACGCGCTGCGCGGCACGCGGCGGCTGCTCGCGCGTTATCCCGGCGTCTGCCGTGAGGACCGTTTCGCGAGCGGCTTGAATGCCAGTCTCGTGGTGCAGGGTCACCCGTGGTTGTCCGAAGGCTGGTACGGACTCGACCAGGGATTGCTCATCATGATGATCGAGAACGCGCTCTCCGGACTGCCTTGGCGGCTCATGCGCGACTGCGCGTACGTGCGGACGGGTCTGCTGCGCGCTGGTTTCACCGGCGGCTGGCTCACCCCGTGAGCGGCGCCAGCGACACCGGCGACCCCATTGACGCCATTGATGCCGAGTGGCTGCGACGCACGCACCCGACCGATTGGCGGAACCCTAAGCCGCCCGCGGAACCCTATGACTTGGTCATCCTCGGCGCCGGACCCGCCGGGCTCGCCGGCGCCGAACTGGCCGCGCGTCACGGCTTGCGCGTCGCGTTGATCGAACGCCGTGGCGTCGGCGGCAATTCCTTGCATGCGGGCTCCGTACCCTCGAAGGCGATCATCGGCGCGGCGCCTCGCGACCGCGGCGGACCCAGGCCGGAGTTCAGCGCGGTCCGCACGCACATGCACCGTGTGCGTGCGCGGATCGCCGGCTACCGCTCGGTCGATCGGATCGTCGCGCGCGGTATCGACTTATATTTCGCGACGGCGCGCTTCGCGACCGAACAAAGCGTGCTGGCCGACGGCGTGCCGCTAGGATTCAAGAAAGCCCTGATCGCGACCGGCGCACGACCGGAGGACGCGAGCATTCCCGGCCTCGACGCGGTCGACTGCCTCACGAGCGAAACCATCTTTGATCTCGAGGCCCTGCCGGCGCGTCTGGCCGTCGTCGGCGGCGGATCGCTCGGCTGCGAACTCGCGCAGGCGTTCGCCCGCCTGGGTTCGCACGTGAGCCTCATGCAGCGGCAGCCCAAGTTTCTGCCCGGCGTCGAACGGGATGCCGCGGATCTGCTGACGCGCTCGCTCGAACTCGACGGCGTCGAGACGCGCCTCAACACCGAGGTCATCGCCGCGCATCGCGAAGGCGGCGAGCGCGTGCTCGACGTGCGCAGCGGCGAGCTTAAGTTTTCGATCGGTGCCGATGCGGTGCTGCTGAGTACGGGGCGCGTGCCGAATGTCCAGGACCTCGATCTGGGCAAGGCCGGCGTGCGCTTCGACGCCGCGACGGGCGTCACGGTCGATGACTTCCTCGCCACGTCGAATCCCAACATTTTTGCGGCCGGCGACGTCTGCGTGCGCCGCCAATTCGCGCACGTGGCCGAGGCCACGGCGCGTCTCGCCGTGCACAACGCGTTCACGGGCGGCCGCGACGCAAGCAGCCACCTGCTCATACCCCGCTGTACGTACTGCCGGCCGGAGATCGCGCAAATCGGGCTCCACATCTGGGAGGCGGCCGACCGGGGCATTCCGATCAAGAGCTATACGGTGCTCATGCAGGACGTGGACCGTGCGATCACTGACGGCCTCGATGAGGGTTTCGTGAAGCTCTACGTCCGCGAGGGCGGCGATGAGATCGTCGGTGCGACGATCGTCGCCGCGCGCGCGAGCGAAATGATCAACGAGGTCTCGGTCATCATGAGCGCGGGCATCGGCATGCGCCGTCTCGCGACGATGCTGCACACTTATCCGGCGCAATCCGGTGCGATTTACCAGGCGGCGATGGCCTTCGCACGCGATCAACCGGCCGAGCGCTGGTGAGCGCGGGCCGCGCTCAGCGCAGCCGTTCAGCGCCTTCCAGCTTGGCGAGGTTGCGATCGAACGTGCCGAGCGGCAGGTGTCCCGACTTACGTGCGATCTCGAGTACCAGGCAGTCCGAAAAGTCCACGGCCGCCCGCGAGCGATACTGATACAGCGCCGCCGCAACCACGTCGGGGTCCTGCAGTGTCAAACTCTCGTGGTTGAGGAGCATCTCGATCGCCGTGTCGATCTGCTCACGGGTCAGATCATAGACAGAATCAAGGACCCATACCGTCTCGGCGAGCACGAGGTGGGATACCCAGGCGCCCTTGCCGACGAACGGCTCTGCCGCGCCAACTTGCACCATGTCATCGCGAGCGACGAGTCGCACCAGGACATTCGTGTCAATCGCGCGCATGCCGCCTGCGAATATGCTTGCGGATGGCCTCCTTCACATTCGCAACCTTCCTGGCGCCCGATCTGCCCTGCGGAAACAAGGCTTCGTGCAGGTCCGATGAACTGAATCGGACCGCCCTGCGCACCATCATTACGCCATCCTGCTCGTACCATTCGAGCACCGATCCCGGACCCACGCCCAGTTTCTTGCGAACCTCGACCGGGACCGAAATCTGACCCTGTGCCGTGACCCTTGATTGTGCGATTGTCATCGATTTACATTACCCCGGTACTGACACGCTGTCAAACCGGATCGCGATCCCCCGCTCGTTTGCGCTACCATGCGTCTTACCGCATGCAGCCAACCGACAGCACGACCGACCCCGCTTTCGCACGCGACGCCTTCATCAGTTACGCGAATCAGGATACGGCCGTAGCCGATGCGCTCTGCGCCGACCTCGAGCGGCGCGCCCTCACCTGCTGGATCGCGCCACGCGATGTGGTACCCGGCGCGCTCTATGCCGACTCGATCGTGCGCGCAATCAATGGCGCGAAGGTCCTGGTGCTCGTACTCTCGCAGCATTCGGTCGCTTCACCGCATGTCAGCAAGGAAATCGAGCGCGCGTCCTCGAAGCGCCGGCCGATCATCGCACTACGCATCGACACCGCGCCGCTGACGCCGGCCTTGGAATATTTCTTGAGCGAGTCGCAGTGGGTTGATGCCACGGCCGCGGGCGGCCTGGACGGCGCATTCGCGAAGCTCGGCGAGGCGCTGCGGCGCTCTGTGCAAACCGGTGCCGCGCCGGTGCTCGCGACGGCCGCGAACTCAGCGGAGCCCAACTCGACGACTCCCGCCCGCGCGGCCCGTGCGGTACCGCCGGTGCCCGCGGCGCGACGCCGCTGGTTGGCAGCCGGCGCGGCCGCGCTGCTCGTCGCGGCTTGCGCTTATCTGCTCATTGACCGTTTCCGGCTCGCGAAGCCGAGCCCGGCAGCAGGCGCGGGCACCGTGGAGATTGCACCAGCTGATTCTGGGCCCGCGACGCCGTCGCGGCCGGCCGTCGCCAAATCGGTTGCCGTTCTGCCGTTCGAGGACATGAGCGAGAACAAAGATCAGGCCTACTTCTCGGACGGCCTCGCGAGCGAACTCATCGATCTGCTCGCGAAAGTGCCGGGGCTGCGCGTACCGGCGCGCACCTCCTCGTTCTATTTCAAGGGCAAGCAGACGACGTTGCCGGACATCGCTAAGGCGCTCAACGTGACCCACATTCTCGAGGGGTCGGTGCGCAAATCCGGCAACACCGTGCGCATCACGACCGATCTCGTGCGCGTCGAGGACGGCACGCCGATGTGGTCGGAGACTTTCGACCGCAAGCTTGACGACATCTTCAAGGTGCAGGACGACATCGCCACCTCGGTCGTCGGCGCGCTCAAGATCTCGCTGCTCGGCGGCGCGGCGCCGCACGCGGCGCCCACAAGCAGCGCGGCCGCCTATACCGCATTTTTGAAATGCGCCGAGGCGAGTCACACCGCCTCGCGGGAACTCGTCGCGCGCGCGATCCATCTCTGCAAGCAGGCCGTCGATCTCGACCCGAACTACGCACTCGGCTGGCTCGCGTACGCGGGCAACCTGCAGGCGCAGTTCGCGGGCTTTGGGACCGTGCCCTATGAGGAGGCTCGCCCGCCGATTTACGCCGCCATTCAGCGTGCGCTCAGCATCGACCCGAATCTTGCGGCCGCACACGCGGCGATGGCCGGGTTCCTCTATCAGATGGATTTCAACCCGGCCGCGGCCGAGATCGAAATGCGTCGCGCGATCGCGCTCGATCCGCAGGATACCGAATCCTACTGGCTCAAGGGGTACATCGCGAGCATCCAGGGGCGCTTCGAGGAGGCGCTCAAGGCACTCGAGCGCTCCCGCGACGACAATCCCTTGGACACCGACGCCTACGTGCAAGTCGGGAACGTCTACTACCGCTGGGGCAAGCTGCCGGAGGCGACGGCCGCGTACCGCGCCACGCTCGCGTTCAACCCAACGGCGGGTTCGGTGCACTACCGTCTCGGTCTCACCGCGCTGCTCGGCGGCGATCCGAAGGCTGCGCTCGTCGAGTTCGAGCAGGAACCCGACAGCGATTTTCATGCGGTCGGACCGCCGCTCGCACTCGATGCGCTCGGCCGCAAGGCGGAAGCGGATCGCGCCCTCGCCACGGCCGAGCAGACTGCGGCGCAGGGTGCGTCGTATCAAATCGCGCTGATTCACGCCGCGCGCAAGGACGCCGACGGAGCGTTCCAATGGCTCGAACGCGCTTACCGCCAGCGCGATGCCGGCATGCTCTGGATCAAATATGAGCCGCTGCTCAAGCCTCTGCGGCCGGATCCGCGCTTCCAATCGCTGCTCGTGCGGATGCATCTGAACTAGACGCCGCGGCCGCGCCGACACCCGCAGTTGCGCCAACGCCCGCCGTCGCAACGGGGGCCGCAGTCGCGCCCGCGGCCGCATGCTCGTCGGCGAGGCTATTCTCGAGCGAAACGGCCAAGCCTTGCGCGGGATCGTCGCGGACCCACGCCTCCGGCAAGGGCAGCGGACGATCGGCCAGGTGCGAGATCAGGCTTGCATTCGTGACGACGATCGCGTCGAACGGTGGCAGTGAAACGGGATGGCGCTCCTCCCAAAGTTGATCTTTCTTCGGCTCATCGAATCCGAAAAACCATCGCATCATCGCGAGCGGCAATCCGTCCA